>OGSD01000353.1_pt1 | contig 48624 bp, 68 predicted proteins | sample 1553571 | NCBI WGS metagenome assembly OGSD01 (sample SAMEA2580072, study PRJEB22360) | human gut metagenome | biome: human gut; feature: human-associated habitat; material: faeces | place: Denmark | collected 2008/2010 | reverse complement strand
TGTTTACATACCTAAAAGACAAACTCGGGATAAATACGTTAAACACGAATTTGACAACTAATATTTCTGTGGCACATGTGGTCGGAACGTCTTTCTGCGTCTATAATTCACAGTTTGTATTTGTTCACATAGGGGTAGAAGTACCATCAAAGTTGGAAGCAAAAGACACACTTGCGATATTGCCATCTGATATAAAAATGCAAGCTGTGGGTAATATAGGTATCGTCAGTACTGCTGGCAGTATAGCTTCAATATCAATAGAAAACAATTTCATTTATGCGAACCCAACATTCCCACAGGGATATTATCTTATTAACCTTGTATTGAAACGAGCATAATTCTTTTTAAGCACGCTTGAATACCATATCAAGAATATAATTTCCTGTATGCATACTTCCAGCTGAATATATGCAGTTATCGATTGCATTGATGGCGCTAATTGCGCCTGTGGCACTACTTACACCTATTCCTAAAGAAGTCTTTAAATTTACTCCATTTGGAAATGTAGCTAGTAGAGTACCATTAGCAAGACCATCAGGAATTTCTAAAGCTAAATGAGCAAGTACTATATCATTATTGTATATGCAATATGCACCGCCAAGTTTGTTATTATAGTCGCCACCCATCTTACTGTAAGTAAAAGAACTATCTGTTAACTTCGTGTTTAACTCACCCTGTGCCTTATAATTGAAACACAGGGAGGTGTGAACATGGAAATAAGACAGGTAATCATACAATCGGTACTACAGGCGTTACAAGGCAAGGTCGAACCAGAAGTACTGGATACCGTCCAGGACGTGCTTGTGATCCAACTCAATCAATATGAGATTCAGGAGCGTAGCACAGAACTTACGGTATCAGACAACAGTACAGAAGGTATGTTGAGACGGTACATTGCCACCAAAAGGATTGAGGGCAAGGCAGAATCTACATTGCGGAGGTACTGGGAACAGAACTTGAAGCTGATCCAGTTCCTGCAGAAGCCTTTACACGAAATCACAACAGATGATATCAGATTCTACATGGCATACCGTCGGCAGCAGGGGAGAGTAAGTAACCGCACTCTTGACGGTATGAGACGATGCTACAGGAGTTTCTTCTCATGGTTATCTGCTGAGGGAATAATCAGCAGAAACCCATGCGCGGCGTTAAACCAGATCAAGAGCCGGAAACAGATCAAAAAGCCATACTCCGCTGTGGAATTGGAGTTGATTAGAAAATCATGCACAGATGATCGTGATCTTGCTCTTGTAGAATTCTTGTACTCGACGGGTTGCCGTGTGTCTGAGGTGTCCGAATTGGACACTGTAGATATTGATATGGCAACCGGAGAATGCATTGTAATAGGCAAGGGCAACAAAGAGCGAACTGTGTATCTGACAGACGTTGCTATGTTGCATCTTCAGACATACCTTAACAGTCGGACAGACAACAGCATAGCCCTATTTGCCGGAAAAGGAACACCCCGTCTGACGAAGGGCGGGATAGAAACTCTCCTGAAACGGATCGGAAGAGCAGCAGGCGTGGAGAACGTTCATCCGCACCGATTCAGACGGACGCTGGCAACCAATCTCCTCGATCGGGGGATGAACATACAGGATGTAGCCATGATCTTAGGTCATGCAGACCTCAAGACCACGCAGATTTATTGCTATATAACTCAGACGAACGTAAAAAGCGCATATCGTAAGTATGCAGCATAACTATTAATAATATCTATTTACTCCGGGGAACTCTCCGGAGTTTTTAGCATGCAACGAAATATTATGAAAGGAAAAGAGACAGAAGAAATTAAACACGAATTTAGGGAAAACACCTAGATATGTCATTTACAGTGTGACTTGTGACGGTTCAGGAAATATTTATTTAAACGGTGCTGCACCTGGCAAGAAAATTATAGGAGTATTTCCATTAAATAATGAACTACAAATACAATCAGTTGGTTTTTCTGGCAATGCTTATTATGCATTCTGTACTGATTTCAGTGGTGGATCATGCGCTAATAGGCCTGTTACCATTGGAGTATTGTATGTTGATTAATTCAATCTCATAAAATCAATATATGAAAGATTGACATTATTTACAATTTCAATTGTCTTTCCTGAGTACATGGTGACTTTGAGCTTACTTCCACTGATGATAACAGGATAAGAAATGCTTTGATATGAATCAATCATCCTAAACCATGGATTCGCTATTACTTTACCATCTACTTCGATATTTAATGCCACGCCCAGAACATTCGAAGTTGATGCTTCAAGATTTGCAAAAAGGTTGATATTTACTAAATATGTGCCTTTGGGGAATGTATAGTAATGTTTGTAATCAGCTGCACTCACATACTGTATTCCATCAATGTTGCTCCATGCAACCCCACCGATTGCAAGCCCGGAATAATCGCCAGAGCTTCCAGACACATAAAATTTACTTACGGCATAAAAACGAGCAGTTTTTCCTAAATTCGTGTTTAACGTATTTATCCCGAGTTTGTCTTTTAGGTATGTAAACAACTGAGAAAACGATATTTTCTTTAATACGTTCCCCTCGCCAACTATCAATGTGTCGCTTTCTGCCGGTGTCGCTTTTGAAGTCAGCGCCGACATTAATACTGTTTTTAATGATTCTGCCATAATATTTTACCTCTCTTTATTCTTTTACTCTCAGCATTGAGCCATCTGAGGTCGCAAGTGCTGAGCCGTTGCCTGAATCCAATACGTACTGGACATTTCTAACGTCAACAGCAATTAAAAATTTTGCTCCTGTTTGCACTATACTAGGGCTTATGCTTACACCAGCAATATAGATATTTGCATCTGCCATACATATCACCCTTTCACTTTGATTTTGTAATTATCCACCCACGTTTCGTCCGCAATTTTATAAATGAATCTCAGACAATAGATTCCTGTTTTTTGTGGCTCAATTAACGCATCTAGTGTATGCTCGTTGATATTACAGTTTCCAGAATCTTCAACAGTCTCTGTATCAGCATCTGTATCAACGAAAATCAATTCGTAGTTCGCTGAAAATATGGAGAAAGGAATATCTACACCGCATACTGGTTCTACTTTGCTTTTGAATCGGATTTTTTCTCCTAAATCCATTATTGTATTACTATCGACATATCTGATTGCCATTTTCTTTCTCCTTTCAGCATATTTTGTGTCCAGTGAAGCACTGCCTTGCAATCTCTGCTGTAAGTTGGCTCAAATTCAGCAATGAGCTGTATTCTAAATTATCCGATTTTGCTGTATAGCCTTTCGGAACAAGTTTCCCGCAAATTTCATGTCCAGATATCAAAAATAACACTGTAGCAGCGTAAGCTGTAAGACCGCCACTGCTTTCAGCATAAACATCTATGACATACTGTCCGTCTTTATCAAAAGGGACTATTGCGTCCCAGATTTCGAGATCCGATCCCTCTCGTCTCTGGAACACAATAGAAAACTCATTACATGAGCCATAAACTCTTGTAATCATTAGTCATCAGTAACTGTAACAGAAATCACAAATGTCTTACCTGCATCGACCGGATTAGGCGTAATACTTACAGCTGTGATTTTTGGTGGATTTGAATTATATTTTACAGTTCTGGTGATTGTCGTTGTCTTTCCAGCACTATCTTTTGCAATGACCGTAATTGTATTGTTTCCAGATGTTAATGTAACATCTGTGCTAAATGTGCCATTGCTACCAACAGTGACAGCTTTGCCATTAACTGTAACGGTTACGGGAGAAGATGTTGCATCGTTGGTTGTACCAGATACAGTGATTGTATTTTTATTTGTAACATATCCATCTGACGGAGAGCTGATGCTCAGAGTTGGTGGTACGGTATCAATCTTAAATGTTACGGATTTCTGCGAAGCTGCATTGCCATCATAATCAGATGCATCAAATCTAATGGTATGAGAATTGTCACTAAGTGCTGCTGATGGTGAGTAAGAACAATTATAGCCATTTGATGTAGCGGTTTTTGTGATACCATCAGTAATCTTACTACCGCCATCAATTGTGATGCCGATTGTGTCCGGATTAACGCCCGAATCATCATCTGTGACACTCCATGTAATTGTTGGCTTATTATTTATCAGTGTAGCTGATGCCGTCGGATAGGAAACTGCAATTACTGGTGCGACTTTCTCTTTAACTGTAAGTTTTAATGAACCTCCTAATGTGGAATCTGTCGCATCTTTTGTGGTTACGTTTCCGGCATCATCAGTTGCTTTGATTGTCACTCCGTAAAAATGTCCTGACTGGCTGTAGCTGGACTTTGCTGGAGCTATAATAGTTGCTTCGTACTTTCCTGTACTGCTGTTGAGAGTAAGATTGTAGCTCTGGCCATTAATAGTGACCTGTACTGTTTTTACTGACATTGGTTTGTACCTTCCTTTCATATTTATATATTTAACTTTTTGCAAAGTTTATTAATAAGTTTCTCTTGTTGGTCAATTTTCTTTTTCTGTGCTTTTAGCATTGCAAACATTGCCGGTATCATGATACGTTCATTCCAGTCTTCAACAAGTCCATTGGCGTGTCTGGTGGCTTCTGGAAAATATTTTTCTACGTCTTCTGCAATGAACATTGGGATATATCTTCCTTCATTCTCATCCCATTCAACTAGATATCCCTCTTTATATTTCGCCCAAAGTGGTTCAATATTGTACCATTCTTCAATTTCTTGCTCTGAAATATCGCTTCCGATATCTTTATAGCGCTTTGAGGATGAAGATTTTAGCATCAGCTGTTTGTATCCTGTACGTCCATCCCAACAAACAGTATTTGATGATGTCGTATACTCCATGTCTTCTATCCTTGGTGATTTTGTGAAAGATGCAGGATTAGTAACAGTTAAATTTTCAAATGTACCAGCGTCAGCCGATACCTCTGTGGCATATATGTTTAGACTGTTATCATCCCAACTGATTCTCCAATTTTCGTCACCACTGATTTCAATATCCACCTCATTGTCGAAGAACTTCTTAATATCAACAGGGAACATTCCATCACTTGAAAACTGTACACCTGTATATTTCATGTACTCTGAATTTTCTTCGTAGTTTGTGAGTACGGTATATCCAGAGCGATCAATTAATCCTTTAACAGCATTGCTGGCATCTTTAATTTTTAGATAACCGTTCCCATTCTTTTTACCGCCCAAGGTAACTGATCCACCAAGAAGAGCATCAAGGCTGACGTAGAGACGCCCATTGCTATAATATAATCCCTTCAAAGCCCCGTCATTAGTCAGAATGCTAACTATTTGCTCCTGCGTCAAATTGTCTACATCAATAACGACCGCCACGCTCTGCATATCCATCAATGTCGTAGTACCACCGGATGCATATAATTTACATCTAACATTCGTCACATCTCTAGGAATACCAATGGTTGAGCCATTGGAGCTTGCTACTGCTTGACCTGAACTATTTGTTAAAATAGAATACAGGTAATGTGTTACTGTATCCTCATCGGTTGAACTAATATAAATGGTTTTCCAAGCACTTCCATCAACAGTTTCTTCAACGATAAATCTGCCTTTATAAGGTACTCTAGCAGCTGAATCACCATCACGATAATACGCTTTAAAGGTTATAAAGTTTGGACTAATCACTTTATCTGAACCGCGTTTCAGGACATTGCAAGACGGTTCAAGGATGTACGTTCTTCCGGGTGTACCGTCCTTACCATTAGTTCCGGATCTGACTTTTGATACAGTAAATCTTTTTGTAATCGACAGATTTTGCAGATACACTGCCTTGATATCTATCCAGCCATCGTCCGCATTTAACTCGGTTACTGTGTAAGTCCTGGCTGTTTCATCCCATTTCCCGGCAACAGCCGCGGATTTCGTAATTGTGTAAGAACAATCTGCAGATATATCACTGGATCCATACATCACCATAACTTTTGTCTGGATCACGGGAAATGTTCCCTCAATCTTTCCATTTGCATCTGCTGCCACGGCCTGATATTCATTTGACAAGATCATCGTCATGTTTTTAGCTGCCGCAATACTATTATCCATGTTTTTTATTTTTTCAGATAACGCAACATCTCCAATTTTCAAGACATCAGGATTCATGTACACTGACTTTTTATCTACATCAACCTCGAATATAATTTTTCCATCAGAATCCTTTATTGTTAATGCTCCGGTATTGATCCACTTTGCATTGATTCCAATTGCATTCAATATATAAGCGATCATGGTTCCATCAACCAGCCAGCCGGAATTCCATGTCTTACCGCCATCTGTCGACATGGCCCATCCTGCAGCACTGAATTTAACAACAATAGACGCATCAGACAGTTCTGGTTTGTCGCAAAAATATAGAATGCTGCTACCATCCTCCTGTGTTTCACGAATCGGAAAAAGTCCATTCTTTGTTTTCATCTCAGACTGTAGCTTATCAAATGCAGCATCCCATTCCGTTTTCTGCTTTTTCAAGTTTGCACGTAATTCTTTATATACTCTGGTAGCCTGGCTATATCTAACACTTGAGAGACGTGTTGGTGCCTCTGCCCCAGATGTGAGCTTCTGCGCTGCATGAGCGGTATACTCTATATTGGTAAATATTGTTTTATAGTGTCTGCCTCTGGCATCAGTTATCAGTCCTAGATCACCAGCCTCGCGCGCCGGATCTGTCGGCACATCAACTTCCATTGGCCTGAACTGCAATCCATTTAACCGTTCGCCAAGATACGATGCAATCGTTGCACCATTTCCATCCTGAATCAGTTTATTGCCGGAAATCTCCAGCACATATCCTTCAGCACCAGACTGATAAGTTGTTTCCGCAGATGTATCACCTTGATCTTCTTCAACCACTTTAATTCCTGTGATTACTACATCGTCGGTCTTTATTACTGAACCAGATAAAAGAGCATCTGTTTTTATTATTCCTTCTGTTTCCTCCACAATTATCAGTCCACTGCTGTCTTCTATCAATTCGCCATTTATATTGTAAAGGCCACCGTCTTCTTTATAACCCCACATTGATTCCAATATTTCAGTGTTATACCATCTCGCAGATAATTTTCCATCAATATTGATTACAAAAAATTTGCATGCAATCTGTCCCACCCACTGTAATACTTGCCGGAATGTCACGGATGAATCATCAGGTCGATTCTGCACTACATAATTATCGTTATCAAACGATGCCGTGTCTGGTGCCAAGGTCACTCCACAGCAACTGCAAGCGTCTCTTACTATATTTCCCAATGTGGCAGGATATGCAAGTTTGCTCAAAGAATAAGGCTGATCAAACTTTACCATATCGTCAAATGCCTTTACTGCTATCGTATTTCCTGACTCCTCGCCTGGTTCCGCATTAAAGCTTCCTTTATTCAGCCACTCTGTAGATCTGTCCGGAAGTTCAAGCCCTATCTTCACAGTAATTAATGCTTCGCTGAAATCATGTGTATCAAATTTTCCATCTATGTTGTTGAGCTTCAGTGTAAGCTGATCGGCGTTTGCCGCTCCCAAATCAAAACTACTTGTATTTGAACTTGCTTCCGATATCTGCAGTGAAAAAATATCCATATCATCCACAGTTATAGTACTTCCATCCTGGAACTCAATACGCGCCTCATGATGAAAAATCCCATTTTCTTTTGCAGCTTCTTTATAAGCCGATGTTGTCTTTATCATTCTGCTACCTCTGTATAATATCTACCGATACAGATTTGTACCAATAGATTCCATCTCCTATATACCCAAGATGTTCTTTGCTCAATGTGCCCCTATAAGAATTTATTGTGATGTCAATCCCATCATCATGAAACGATAAAGGAAAAAATCCAGACACAAGAATATTTTTAATTACTTTTACCTGCGATTCTGTCAGATATTCCCACTTAATACTCAGATTCTTTTTCTGTGCTACCACGCTGCCAATCATCAAACCTGATAATGTACGTCCGGTATCGGAGGTCCATATGATTTCATCGTTTACGCTCAAAGACGTAGGTGCCGGGAGCACAGTACTCCCAGACCATAATATTTTCTTCGCCATCATTTTACCTCCACAGAGTTATATCTAATGTCCATAGCTGCTTTTGCCTCCTGAGTTGCTCTGGCGATCTGTGTGGAATCCAGATAGAATCCCATATTCGTTAACGCTGCAACAATTCTCATCACAGCCCGGTTTATGATAGATTCCAATTCAGCTCTGCTTACTCCGGATCCTGCTGCCAATGCTGCTTCAATTGCCATCTTCTTCAGTTTATCTTCCGGAGCTACAACTTCACCCTGATGCAGGTTGTCACCGATCATGGCCAGCTGTGGTGTATTTGGCTTCACATAACCGCCGCTTGCCAGATGTGGAATAGTCGGTACTCTTGGAAGGGACATTCCATAATGGCCATAATGTCTCGTTCCGGTAATAGGGTTCGTAAAATCATAGCTGAAAGAAAATGCACTTTCTATCGCAGACAGTCCGGAATTGAGTTTGTTCATCAAATTATTAATGATGTCAATCACAGCATTCAGTGGAGTCTTCGCCAAAGTCACAAGGGAATCGAAAATTCCCTTAAAGATATCTTTGATTCCGGACCACGCCTGTTTCCAGTTTCCATGAAATGTACCTTTTATGAAAGTTATAATTCCATTAAAGACCGTCTTGATATCTCCCCAAATACGCTTCACGGATTCCAAAAATGTGTTCAGAACTTTCCCCAATGTGCCAAAGCTCTGTGACCAGTCTGTCTGGAAAATTCCCTTCACGTAATCAATGAATGGCTGGAAGATGTATTTCTTCGCAAAGTCAAAGATTGATGTTGCAATTGTCTTGAATCCCTGTAAGATTTCTTCAATTCCCTGCCAGCATTTCGAGAAATCGTTTGTAAATACACCGGTACAGAAATCAATGAAACCACTCAGAATATCTGTAATCCCCTTAATCACATCACCTGCAACTGCCAGAAGATCTAAAATAAGCTCTCCAAGGCCTCCAATGATCGGTCCAAGAACCGGCATTACATTGTTAATTATCCATTCGATACATGGAACCAGTGCTGTTTCCCATAATGCTTTTAGATTCTCAAATACTTTACCAAGTAATTCAAGAATTCCATCCAGTGCCGGCCGAATATGTTCTGCCCATACAGTACTGAATTTATCCGCCAGATAATCCAGGATTGGAGAAATGTATGTATTGTAAGCATCAAGAAATGTTCCAATGATATCCGAGATACCTTGTGTAATGGAGTCTACAAAAGGCTTGAAATACTGGTCATAAACCGAATTGAGCCTGTCAAACGTATTTGTGACGCTCTGTGAAAGAGTATCAAATACAATTCTCCACCGCCCAAGCATGTTTTCCAGAGTTCCGGAGATCTTGTCTGTATTCTGGATGACCGGAACAGTAAAAAGTGATACAAAGTCTCTTTTGAATTTAACTGCCAAATCTGCAGCTCCAAGAAATCCATCTGCAAATACCTGAATGATATCTGCAGTGATCGCCTTGGCATCGTCGCTAGAAAATATATCGAAGATATCCGTCAGAGCAACACTAAAATCTCCTGAAAGTTTCGCGATTTCACCGGTTGCATCGAACAGTGAAACAATACGCTTTTTGATATAACCTTTGCTTTTCGCAAGGTATTTATCAACACCGCCAACAAGATTATCTGCCAGCGTAAGCCCGATTCTAGCTGTAGAACCGGTAATCTTGCCAAAAGCAAGAGCAATATTATTTGCGCACCGATTTGCTGCATTTACAACTGCTGCATCCGTGAAGATCTCTTTCAGATTATTGCCAATACTCCTTACGGATTTATTGATGGAATCTATCTTTTTCTGAGAATCACCAAATCCAATCTGGAATCCTTTTTTGAACAGCTTCGCAAGTTCCTGGCAACGTTTCTGCAGAGCAGATAATTTCTCATCTGTCTTATCGATGACTGTATCGCCATCAGCAAGTTTTCCATAATCAACTCCATTCCCTGCCGTTCCTGTACTGCCTGTCGATGGTGAAGTCCCTGAAGATGATGTACTGGACTGCGAATCAAGTTTGTTGATCTGGTCGAATCCCATAAGGGATTTCATTTTCTTCGCTGCATTCTGTGCTGCTTTGCCAGCTTTATTGGTATTGTTAGTCAGATTGGAAGCTGCATCCGAAGCACCATTAAGGCTGTCATCTGCATCTGCTGCCGAAGCAGCTATCTCTGATACACCGTTACTGCCACCATCACTCGCTTTATTTCCTGTAATCAGCTCCGTGAATGCCTTAAATGCATTTGCCAGAGTGGCAAGCTTTCCGATTGCAATGTTGATCACCTTGATTACCGGAGTGAACAGATTGATCAATCCCTGTCCAATCGTTGCCATCAGGGACTGTGTCTGCAGGCTCAGAATTCTGCACTGGTTGGCCCACGAATCAGATGTACGTGCGAAATCCCCCTGCGCCGCTGATAACTGGTCCTGAACGAACTGATATCGTAAGGCTACTTTTTCCGCCTCGGTCATTGCCGAAGTTGTCTTACCAAAACCATTTACCATGGCGTAGGAATCAAGAGCCGTCTGTGTCATTACGACACCGAGATCTTTCAGTGATTCCGTCTCACCAGTAAAGACTGATTTCAGCTTTGTATAAGCTTCATCCTGCGATAAATTGTAAAAAGATGCTACATCACCAGCCAGACCAGTCAATGTTGTTCCCATGTCATAGGCTTGTTTTTCGGAAAATCCGAAAGCTTTCGCCATGGCACCGAATGTACCGGTGTACTGTTTCGCCATGGTCTCTGACAGGCCAAAGCTCTGTGCGGCACTCTTTGCAAATTCATCGACCTGTGCGGTCATCTTCGGAAAGGTAACATCTACAACGTTCTGAACCTCTGCGAGATCAGATCCCAGTTCCAGGCACTGTTTTCCGAAATCAACCAGTTTTTTAACGCCAAAAGCTGCTGCAAGTGTGGCGCCTGCCTTTTTCGCTAGGCCAGTTATTCCAGCCATCTGGCTCTCAAATTGATTTTTATTTACAACCAGATCAAGTCCAATCTGGCCAATACTTGTAGCTGACATATATACCACCTGCCTCTGTCACGAGGACATCGGCACAGTGGCACTACTTGTCCTGGTTTATTTTTATCTCAAATTCTTTCTTGCAGTGCCTTGCCTGACACTTAAAAAAGACGCCCCGGCATCTTGCATCCGGGGCGTACTGTACTTTCTGCTCATGTCCGCAAAAAGGGCATTTTACTTTTAATCTTTCAATTTTTAATCACCTCCAAGGCCTGCCATGCGCATAAATGCCATTTTCATCGCATCAAGCTGCGCATCCATCTGTTCTTTTGATGTATGATTTTTAATAAATTCTGCATGTCTTGATTTCCATTCATTGCGGATCCGATGCTGTTCTGGTGTAAAATTCTCCAGATACTCTTTACGGTCTTCTGCACGAACAGAAACAATCCTTCCAAGAGCCGTATCCGGAGCAATGCCGACAAGAAGGTCTCTGAACTCTTCCCACTTCATTCCTTCTGGAAGCTCTCTGGATAAACGAATCCCGTACTGTGATTGAAAAGATGATATGATTAGATCAAAATCATCTATCAGATCATAGTACGGGTCACTGCTCTCCCTTGTCTTCTCCCATGACCAATTCCATAGCAGACTGAATAATAGTCATCAAAGAATTTGCTGAAAGTTTCTTTCCATCTTTCTCCATCTTACAGATCTTCTCTACATCTTCTGGGGAAAAGATAAGCTCCAATGCATCTCCAACCGCCTGCAGTTCAGAATTCTCTGCGAATACTCCCATCAGCCGGAGCATTGTCTCCGCATCTGATTTTACTTCTACTTCCAGATCTCCGATCACAATGACCGGATTGGAGTCAAAATTCAGTTTGTCTGTAATGTTGATTTTTTTCGCCATTTTTCTATCTCTCCTTTTTTCCACGCAAAAAAATCCCAGGATTACACTGCTGGTACTAAAGTTGGCTTGCCATTGCTGATCACGTCAAATTCCAGTGCGCCTACATTTGTAGCATCGCCGCCACCGCAGTTCTTTACATCAAGCACAGCGTTCGCCCATGATACGCTCGTACCATCCGGGAAAATCCACTCAAAATACCCTTCTGCGTCATGTCCATTCTTGAACTGTTTACCTGCTACAAAGTCGTTTCCGGTATCTCCGATGTTTCTCTTGCCGTTAAGCGTAATAGTAAGGGCTTTGGCTGTCATTAATGCTCTCTGCCATCCTTCTGTATCCATTGGAGTCCAAGTTTCTACCCCATTGGAAAAAGACGGTGAGAAGGTCTCCAGATCTGCTACAGTTGTAGCGGATTCTTTATCTGCGCCAAGCTTAAACTGATTGGCTGATACAGGAAATACGTTAGTTGTTTTTCCTGCAAACTTCTGAAGATTCATTTTCATTCCTTTTTACCTTCTTTCTTCTTCTCAAAAATAAAAGCTCCTTCTATGACCATTTCATAAATACCGGCATCATCCGTGCCGACATCCTGAATTGGATAAAGGGGCTGAAAAAACTTAATCGTTTCATTGTTGATTGTTGCATCTCTCATGGCTCTCAGTTTCTCAAACAGCTCTGTAGTCGCTTCTTCTGTATCTCTTGGAGATTTATTCCAGTGCACCAGAATAGTCGCATATTTCTCGCCATAGCCCTCCAGAGACGGTCCTCCGAGTACTGTACGGTACGGATACTGATGTTTGCTGTTGTAGACACCTATGGACTGTTCTTCCTTATCTGGTAGTTTTCCCATATACACGTGTTCCGCAATGTCGAGAGATGCAATATAATCTCTTATGTCTGCCAGCATCATACGCCAGTCAACCTCCTGTAGATTTCTTTAAATGCTTTTACCGCAAAGTCAGCTTCTTTGCCACCCGGAAGCCAGTCTGTATACCATTTGCCACGGGCATTCGGGTTCTCTCCAGTCTGAAAATGATATTCCGGATGGAAATACAGGCGACGGACCTGAGGTGCTGTAGTTATCAGTGATACTTTTCCGTTACTTGCTTTTGTAATGGTATTCGATGCCACTTCACCGGATAGATACTCTTTCGTAATGGTATCTCCTGCCTTTATAGCGGTTCGCTCACCTTGCAATGCTCCGGTATCTCGTGGAAAGACCTGTGCCTGTACAACTTCCGTATGCAGTGCTTCCGCAGTCTGTTCGAGAGCAGTTACCTGTGCATCGGTCAGCTGTCGAATCTTTGGCAGATTCAGTTTTATTACGGAATTCACATTGATCAGATTACTCATACCAGCATCACCTCTGTATAATTCACAGTTCCATCCGGATTCCTTGCCTTTGTCCCCTGTTCGATCCGTCTCTTTGCTCCGAAGATCAGAGCAGATCCACCAGAGATAACCGGCAAATCTGGACAGATGTCACCCGGAAACAGCGCCGTGCCGGTAATCTGTATCAATTTCTTCTCTGCTGTCAGAACTGTTCTTGCTTTGTCCTGGTAATTACACTTTCCGGAATACTCTATGGCCTTAAGTGGTTCTCCGTACTCGTTCAAACCTTCTCTCTCAAAGCTACAGGTGATATCTGTCTTGCAGAGCCTTTTAGGGACTAAACATGGATATCTCATGTGATCACCTCGCTAACATACAGCATAATCCAGTCTGCTGTAACAAAGCGTACACATCTCGCTTCATTGCCACACCTTTATCCGTAAATACGTTCCAACTGCTGCCGAACTGAGCGGATACTCCATTGATGCTGTATGAAGACAGCACACTGTTGATCTCGTCTGCATTCTCATACTCGAAGTCAGCCTGCATGCATACGACTTCCCTGATGATTTCCTGCTGGTATGCTGTAAGATTGGAAAATCCCTGACCCACAATGCGGTTGTGGGTCAGGGAATCAATATGCCTGGATGCCTGTTTCAGTGCTTTTTGCAGATTATCTCCGGGGATGGTGTCACCCTCATGCTGGTCCAAGTAATAATCTTCGGTTACGTACGATTTATAAGCCATGCAAAATCACTTCCTTGTGCGCTTCGTCTTCGGTACTTCAGCCTGTTCCTCATCTGCTGTTTCCATCTGATCTTCTACGCATGACGTGTCTACTGTTGCTGTTTCTACTTCTTCAACTTCATACCCATGGTCTTTAAACCACTCGATCAGGTGCGGATCTTCTGTCTCTCCAACACCATTACAAAACGGAACAGATGCGGACATACCTGTATAAGTCTTGACCGGACTGAAAATTTTCATATCACTCGCTCCTTATTTTACTTTGATATTTCTAAATACACCGGCCGCCTTTGATGCTTTGAGTGCAATGGCTGCATTCATTTCGACTTCACCTTTTTTCACTGCTCCTGCAGTAGAGAAATCAGGGAGCCATGTCTGTACCGGTGCCACTCCTGCAAAAGAAACAGCATGGAGTCCGTCCATTGCAAGACGTGCCACATAAAGAGACGTGGTTCCATCATCCCCTTTAATCGGTACCACTTCATCATTAGTTCCCGGTTTGGTCTTCAGGTCAACAAACGGGATGCCTCCATAGCTCTCTACCTGATTGCCCCAGTTGTCTTTTGTAGCCTGATACATACTTGCCCGTCTTGCACAAGCTCTGAGTTTGGAAATCAGCTTATTATTACCAGCAATAAATGTCGGTGTTCCATCAAGGCCGCCCAGAAATTCATCTAGCATATCAAGGAAATACTGATAGTTCTTTGTTACCAGCTCTGAGGTAGACAGATCAATGCTTCCTTCAGTGTTGTACTCTGTTGAGCTTCCGGTAAGTGCTTTATCCAGACCGTCAAATGCTTTCGTATCCTTTGCAGTATCTCCATTGATGAATGTATCATTAAACAGCGCCTGTGCGGCCTTAATCTTCTGCGTCTGCTGCAATTCAACTTCATTTACAATACCGCCCATGTTTGCAATCACACGGTCAATCTCATAAGCCCCACCAAAGACTTTAATTTCTACTGTATATGGTTCCTTTGTTACTTCTGAAGACGTGTATTCTGTATTAATCGCACGAAATTCAGCTTTTGGCTGCGTTTTCAGACGCACATAGCTGTAAGACGGTGTTGCACCGCCTCCTGTCGGAGATACTGCATCATCAAACGGGATATGTTCCAGAATAAAATTTGATTTCTGGAATTCATCAATAACTCCCATCTGAAGGTCATCCTGCACGTTTTTCTTTGCTTCTTCAAGTGTAATTGCCATAATTATTTACCATTCCCTTCTGCTCCCATCTTTAATCTGGCAGCGATTGCTTCTTTCATACTTAAAGGTCCTTCTTTTCCAGAGCCTTCGTCTTTGTGATTTCCCAGTGGGAAGAATCCTCTTCTCTCAGTCTGTTTCTGTTCCTGCTTAAAGAGGAACGGTTTGCTCTCTTTCAATGCTTTTACCTGTTCATCCAGACCGGTAACTTTTCCATCCTCTCCAAGGATCAGCTTCTTACGGTCAACCAGTCCCGCTACCAGATCGCTATCCTGTGCAGATGAGTCAATTGCCATTTTGATTGCATTGGTCAGTTTCAAATTCTTCAGTTCTTCCTGATGTTCTGTTTCTTTCTGCTGATTCTGTGTCTGGAGATCCGCAATCTGCTGTTTCAGGGCTTCATTATCCCCTGCGGATGCTTTTAACGTCTCCAACTGGGCCTTATAGTCATTTGCCGATGTTTCCAACTGTTTGCGTTCCTGTTCTGTCGTATCATAAGTTTCTTTTGATACGTAGCCTTCCAGCTCTTTCGCAGAAGCATCTGCTGCTTTCTTTGCCAGGCCCTTCTCAATTCCAAGGGCTTCAAACTGTTCCTGTGTCATGCTGCTACTCCTTTCTGGTAGTTTTTCGTCATTCCGGACATAAAAATAAGACGCTTAACCCTGCGCCTCAATGGGGGATTTGGGATTACCGCCTTTCGAATCGATAACCTCTGCAATCTTCATTCTTACCAGGTACTCTGCCCTGTCCTTGGATACTGTTAATGTATCACCGACAGACCTGAGCTTCAGATCATTTTCCTTGTCATAGAAATCATGAATCACTCTGATCTTCACTATTTTCACCTCCCCTCGTTGCGCTGGTGCAAATTAGAAAAGTATTGCATCTTTACGAATATTGCTGTAAAATAAACATAAGATATCTAAAATAAGAGTCATTCCTAGTACCCATAATCCGGAAGGATTGTACAAGTGAATGGCTCTTATTTTTTATTTCTTTTATACACTCCAATAATTCCATCATCTTTGTATAATGCAATCTGATCTATAAAAGTTAAATGTGTTGACCTAAACAAATCTTTTATTTGTTGTTGTATTTCATCTTTCGGTAATGGGCAATCTGTAATGTCGAAAATAAAGCATCCCGCCTGTCGTTTTTTCTTTTTGACTGCATTGTAAAAAACGTTTTTACCAGCAGTGCTTATTGTTTTCAGATCCCAGCTCATATCGTCAATCTTAAAATCTGGTGTGGATATTCCTTGCGGATATACAATTCTTGGAACCATCTGAATTTTCTTTCCATATTTTTCGGCAATATTTTCAGCTACTTTCTTTTCATGTGCCGAATAATCCAGCAGTATATTCTTGCCATCTACTTTGTATTTTTCTTTTCCGACTATATATTCTTGCAAATCCGTTACCTTGCCAACACATTTATCTTTTTCGCACCATACAGAAGTAATATTTTCTGGAATTCCTAAAAATTGTTCTCGTCGTCTTTCATCCAGATATTCCGCGGTATCCATATTACCAGTACGCATCCGAACATGTTTCCATTCTTTACGCTTCTGTTCATACTTCTGCTTATTCTCCGGATCCAGCGAGAAATCCGCAAGTCTTCCAAATCTTTTTTCCTGACGCTCGGCATACTGCTGTTTGGCTTCCTGCTGCGCCTGGTCTTCCAGATTTGAGATTTCCTGCTTGTTATATTTCGGATCTACTTTCGTGATGCCTGGGAAATATGTAGTATGAGAATCTTTGCACCGTGGATGATAAAGCCCTGCTGCTATTGCCGAAGACATAAGCGGATATTTCCCATCTTTACTGCTGCCACCGCTCCACACATCATCTATCAGAATCTTACCAACGAAGGGCAGACATTTTGGACATGGAGAACCTCGCTTGTTCATAATCACAAGATGCATTCCCCACTGCTGACGCATTTCGCCTTCCCCCTGCAGGTAAGCTCTCTTGCTCGCTGTCCGGATTGCCATATCTGCGTAGTCAGCAATTGTGTGTCTTGCTCCATTGGTATACTGGATGCAATTCAAACCTGCAGAAAGAAAATCCTTTGTTGCCATGTCTACCGCTTTCTCATATGTGCCAGCTCCGGTATTAGCGTATACCTGCGCGTTATATATGATCTTTCGGTACTGATCATTTGCCATGCGTAAAACTGCTGCCTCTGCTTTCTGCATGTCCGATATGGTTGCCTGAATCAGCGCATCCAACTTTCTGTCATTGACTTTAAAAAACTCTGCAGTGCCGCCTTTTGCAATACGTTTTGCAGGAAATCCTTTCTTGATTTCTTCCAGTATCCGTTTCTCCTGATTCATACCACCTTCGCTTCTTGCAAGTCTGATCAGTACCTCGATCTGTTTGTTAATGTCCTTGAACTGCTTTCCATATTTCTTCTGGTTGTCATGCTTGTACTTTTCCAGGGATTTTAACATCTCCGTCTGCCACATCGACCAGTGTTTCTTTTCGTCCAGCTCTTCCTGCTTATGGTTTTCGAAGTTCCGGATCATGGATGAGATCAGTTCATTCTCGATTGCTTCGAAAGCAGCACCAATATCGTACTCATCGTTTATCTTTGCCATTTGACCACACCTTGAAGCCCTGTGCTTTAAACTGTCGTGTCAGTTCCTTTAGCTTTGTAATGCTTTCACATTTATCTCGCCGGAGTTCTGCATAGTCAGCTTTTTCTACCGCGTAGATTCCCATCGACACCTGCTCCTTTGCTAATTGGAGTAGTCCCTGGTACTCTTTCCGGCTCATTCTGTACATTCTTGGTCCTACTTTTACCCTCATCGTTTTCACCACCTTCCAGATCTATATGAAAATCATTGGCTGTCATGTTCACCGCCGGTTCTTCCATATCCTGTATGCCCTGTTCTGCTTTCAGCTTCTCAACTTCTGCTTCTTTTTCTTCTTCTGTCCAGGTATCTCCGTACAGCTGATCCACAGATGTTTCAATACTCATAATTCCGTATTGTTTTGCTTTTCCTACCGTATCTACTGTAGTTCCAAAATCCGGGGAAGCATATTCACCGAATTTGACTGTTGGTTCGTACTCTCCTGGTGTTCTTCCATACATCAGATCATACGTCTGCATGATAAGTTTAAATAACTCTGGGAGTGTTTCGTTCAATGCATCAACAATCTTATTCCGAACATGAAGAGTAACTTTTTCCTTTTCTCTCTGAGATTTTGCATTGTCAGTTTTCTTCAGATCGATTCCAAGTGTTGACGGGGACATGATTCCCTGCAATACCATGTCGAGAAAATTAATGTAGCTGTTTACATAGGCTTCGTACGAAATCTGAGGCTGCGATATTTCCACCTGCTGATTTGCTTTTTCTCCCATATTGTCGCCCAAAGCAATAAAATCATTGTCAAACGGGTTTGCCGGCATCAATTCTCCCGTATCTGGATCACGTGGGATAAGGTTGTCCGGAATATACCGTTTAATCCTTCCCATGCGGATTGCATCCATCCACTGGCTGATCACTTCATCCAAACCATCCAGAACGTCCGTTTTTCCTTCAAACAAGGCTTTACCTCGGTTCTTGTACTTTGTAGATACTAATATTTTCAAAGGAACCGCAAGCATGATATTGCCTTCAATCCCCAGATCATACAGGTGCGCCGTTTCCGGCAGCTGATTTAGTGGAACTTCTTTTCCGTAATCATCATACAATTTGTATTTGATATATCCGTGTCCGTAAGTTTCTTCCAGTCTGAGATCTTTTTTACCGTTCTTATATGTCGTGTAAAACTTAATTTCCTGCAATTTCGAATGTACATACACGTAGTCCACGTTTTCCGCATCATAAAACTCTACGATCGGATACTCACTGCAGGAATCTGCCGTAATCTTAAAAGCTCCGTCTCCTGCTGCCAAAGCTCCCGTTATTGCTTCTCCAATTACATCATTAAGTTTGCTTTTTTCATAAAGCTTATCCCACAGTTCATTAAGTGATTTCTGGTTTTCTCCGAAGTCTATAGAATCCATGTCTGCCAGAACAATGTCTTTATAGCGATCCACAACAGTACCAACAATACCGCTGTGCATTTTTCTGACATTTCCCTGTGCATGAGCAGCCCAGAAGCGGGCTTTTTCCACGTCCCACCTTGCAGTCTTCTGAAAATACTGTTCTAACTCTGCGCTGTCACCACGATACCAAATTTTATTTCTTAGTACATTTTCCCGGAACGTATGTGGTTCTATAATCGTTACTGTTCTGTCTCTTGCCGGTTCTATCTTAAAAATCCGAGCAATAAAGCTTTGAAGTCGGTTCATTCTCTCACCTCTTGTATATTTTGCTCTGGTATGGGATCCATCCATACTGTACAGAGTTCACCATATGGTCATGTCCATCTTCCGGAGTATTGTCTTTATCTTCTTTCCAGCTATATGTTTCCAGTTCGCTGATATAGGTCGGACATGTATCCAGAACATAGAAATTAGGTTCAATGCCAGACTTATCATCAAAAGCCATCCATCCAAGCTGCGCGTTGATACGGTCAATGATTTCCATCTGTTTCCATGCATCATTAAGCGTATAAATACAGCCATTTCTACGTTTATATTTATTCCACTCCTGCATAGTTGCTTGATCGGCGCTATCCAAAAATGCATTTCGTGCAAGTCCCCATTCTCTCCGATTTCTGTCCAAGAAATCAATCAGATTCTTAACTGTGTCCGATGGAGCTAATGGCGTATCCAGCTCAGCGTTGCTGTATACCTTTTCGTCCAGGACAATACATTTTCCTTTATTGGTGATTCCTAAAAAAGAAAAAGCAATCGTATCTGGAGATTTTTGAGAGTAAGAAGTATCCACTGCTGCCGAGAACCACATAAAAAACTCTTTTTTCTTTGCAGCACCCGGAACCTGGACAAATTGTTTTGCCCATTCTTTTGTTTTTACATGACGCGCACGGCTAAAGTTACTGAACACGAGACCAGTTGCTTTTCCTCTCAGCCCCTCAATCTTGTTTTTCCAGATCTTTGTTCCCTTCGGGGTATTCTGTATGATTCTCTGTTTCTTTTCTTCCGGAAGACCGGCATTATCGTCAAAAGAAAAGAACCAATGGACCCAGCCGGGTTTTGGTTCTTCTTTCAGCTCATCTTTAATTTCCTGCGGAGTACTGTCCGCCCATTCCGGAAGTGGTCGGCTGCAGTTGATATACTCTTTGTACACATCCAGGCTTGGGTCATCTGGATTAAGGGTTGCCATAAGATAATCACAGCGCATAGATGCTTCTCGGACAAAATCAATATTGGCTGTATTAACCTCATCAATGTACAGACATCCGTACTGACCACCGAGCGCATCCTTCCACTTGCTCTTGGTTCCGTAACCAACCACGAAGATAATCTTGTCCCCAGAAGACGTATGGAACAGGATGTGTGGCATCTTGTATTCTCCAGATCCATTGCCTTTGTACTCAGTCAATATTCCGAAATCATCCAGAATACCAAGGTCTTTCTGAATAATGTTCTTCTCTGCGGCTCCCGTGTCATCTGCTGCCAGGATATGCAGTTTCTTTGTCGATTCAGCAACCTTCAGCATAAATTTAAACAGACCAACAGTCGTCTTTCCCGCCGCTGTCGTGCCTTCTAGGAACTCAACCGGGGCATCGCATCTTAGGAATGCTTTATATTTTTCCGAAAGTACCAGACGTTCAGTGCTCACTATCCACCACCACGTATCTGTTCCAGAATGTCATCAAGTTTCTTCTTTTCATCTTCCAATCCGGAAACCTCCAGTCTGTCCCTAAACATTCCAAGATGACGGCCAAGAAGCTCCAGTGCTTTTTCTTTATCATTCAATTTCAGTTCAATACCAAACTTGCCTTCTTTTATTCCGGCAATGGCTTTAATCTGCTGTTCTGTCAGTCCTGCCGTGTCTTTTATGATCACGCATCCGCCTTTTACCTCTGCAAAGTCAGTCGCCCTGGCAAAAGCAATGGCTGCCAGCTCTTCTAGAACCCTGTCCTGTGTTATTTCTGTGCGTTTCTGGCGGTCTTGCATCCTTTTCTGGATATAATCTGCAACCTTGACATTTCTCAACATCCTGCTGCCGGCCTGAGCCGCTGTCTCATCCTTCTTTACAGACGGATATGCTACCTTGTAAGCCCTTGTGGCATTAAGATCTATCAGGTATTCATCTGCAAATATCTTCTGTTTTTTTGTCACTCAGGCTCACCTACTTTCTGTTATATAAAATACAGTCCTGCCAGCACCATAGTGATAGCCGGTTGTTACCACGCTGAAAGGAGGTGCAAACACTTACATACAGTGAATCCTTTGCCTAAAGTATGTAGGTGCTGGTGCTGTGCACGCTGTACGAAAATTGGCAATATAAAAGGTGTCCGAGTTGGACACCTGAATATTTTAAAGGCGGAGCCTGCTGCCAGCTCCGCCTCTTTTGGGGTTATATGCGTAAGTCGCGTGTATATGTCACGCGATCGGAACAGATGGAATCGGACCACCGACACGCTGGATATAAGCCAGCTGCTCTACCACTGAGCTATGTTCCGGTATGCCCTGATCTGAACACCACCAGAGATCAGGGCATGGAATTTATCATACCTTGGGGAGATCGTATGAGATCTGAACGTCTTGAATATTTCCAATTCGTTCATGATATACTATAGCATCTTTCATCGGGACATGTGGGACATTTGGGACAAACTTTAATTTTTTTCAAAAAATCTTTGAAATTCTTTCTTGGTACTCTCTGCTGTTCCTCTTCGCCCCATCCGATCTGCTACCTGCTGCCAGGTCATTTCCTCGAAGATCTTGTATTTAATAATCCGTTGCATCCGGAATGGAATTGATATCAACCAGACTTCAACCTGCAGTTTCAGCTGCTCCGCCTTCTCTTTCTTCTGTCTCAGGATCTCTTTCTTCTGTCTGATTCTGACATCATCGGAGTAAGAATATGTCGTTCCCTGTACTTTAAAGTGCTGTGGGTTGTAAGGGAATTCCGGATTACTTCCAGATACAGTCTCATTTGCCGTGATACTTTTTTTCGATTCGAGTTTACGGATTTCTGCTTCTGCTTCTTTAATCACCTCGCATGCATCTATGTATTCTTCCAGAATTCTCTTATCCATGATGTCAGCCTCCTCGTTTCCATTCCTTCTTCGTTTTCTTATCTCTGATACCTGTGATTTCCAAGCCTAAGAGTCCGGCAGTGTTATTTAAGACTGTATAAGCGTTGTAAATATGTGTTGGCATATGTCCTGCTGCCTTGATTGCCTTACCTGATGTCGGATCCGGATACCCTTCACTGTTTTTGTATGTCATGTCAGTCATCTCCTGTAATCTCGTCAATGCAAGCGTTCCAACCAGTAGCATACCCATCTTCAAATTCGTCCGGGAAATAACTTTTCGTGTCCTTTTCTGGAAGATCTCGCAGCGGGCACCATTTTGGTTTTTTCATCAAATTCACGCTTTTCCCCGTCAGTATACAATGCCATCCGACCAGTCCGTAACTCAGCTTACACTCATTACATGTTTTAGGTGTTTTTAGCACTATTACAGATTCATCGCTCATTCGTCCAACCCTCCGGTTTCTCGCATCTCTCAAACTTAATTACATATACCCACGGATTTGCTTTCCAACCGTACCGATACAAATTCGTTTTACTAATCGTACCGTCCCAAATCTCAGCAAAACGTTCTATTGCAGTCCGGTTCATTTTTTCTTCAATGCCAACATTTTTACCGTTTTTCCAATTGGCTCCCTCTGCTTTCGCCTCGTCTTCTGTAATATCCTGCAATCGTTCCAGGTTTATATCTGTAACTTTTAACCAAATACGCGCTGCCTCTTTCGGCATGAAAAGTGAAGGGCGCCACATTGGATAATATCTGTTTTTATCGTATCTTCTCCTGTTATCAAGAAAAATGTTATATGGCGTAGGGTTCTCTCCGTCTGCTCTATAATAATATTTTTCTGTCCCTTCAATTACTTGATCGTTGTCATCAAGATCGCCGTATTTACACCATGTTTCCCTAACATAAAGTATATCTTCTGGCTGATACGGGAGATTCAACTGCACCGTCCCATCAACAAACATTGCATTGTCCGGCATATATCTTCCCCAATTTGCATAAAATTTTAATTCTCCATCGTCATACTCTCCGTCTACGCTGTGGGTTTCTGGTGGGATTTTTTTAACAATCCTTCGCGTGCAAGTTTTTTTATTACTTAGAATTGCCTGTACCATTTCTGTGTTAAAAAGAATCGGTAATACCCTACTCATTTATGCACCTCCTGTAACAATTCCGGATTGTCAACTACTTCCATTTCGCATCTTTCAATATAATATTTTGTAAGTGGCATTGAATAACAGAAAGGTTCTGTTTTACTGATTTCGTCCGTCGGAACGACTTCATAATGCCACCCGATAACTCTGTCTGTTATAGTTCCGGTTTCAACATTTCTTACTCCGAACTCACCAAATACTGCTTTTACAAGATCATCCGGATTTCCGTGGCACATCAGAATAGCATTTTTCCAGATTTTCTTTCCGTTCTTATCGGTCAGTCCAGTAAATTTGCAAACAGTTTCGGGATCAACTTCAATCCATCCGCCGTTATTCACTCGTTTTGCTCTGAAAAGATTCTCTCTCATTCAACTCCACCGCCTTTCACAATTTCGTTCCTTTTCCTCCACGTTTTTCTTCCTTTCACATATTTAGAGCATCCATCTTCTGGCTGGCCCTTGTTTCGGGAATGACCGGTGATGGATAAGTAATTGCATCTGTCCATGTCCGTCTTCTTTCCTGTGCCATATATACAGGTACTGCAAAGTTTGGTATCAAATTTCTTTGGTGATGCTTTTCTGTACTTTCCAAGTTTGTTCTTACTGATCCAGCTCCCAACAGTGCCGGTGCAAACACCGAAATATCTCGCTATCTGCTCCGTAGTCCATCCGTTCTGAAGCTGTTTGATCAGAGCTTTTTCGTCATAGTTACTTGGTCTGGTCTTTTGAACCTGAAGACCATATTTTTTGAGTTTGTTAAATATGGTCGACTGGGTAGTACCAAGAGTTATCGCTATACGGTTCTGCGAATAACCTTTTCGTATGTATTCTTCTAGAACTTCTTTCGTGATATCTGGTCTAAGATCTGTTCTCCCCATATCAGTGCCCTCTCAGGAAATTACGCATCATAGATTCTCTCCAATTTGGTTTATGATCAGTACACTGATCATCGTCCTCTACCAGGATTCCTTTTCTGTCGCAGAATCCATCCTCGTTATCAATACAGGTTTTACATTTTTTATCTTCCATCCTGTTCCTCCATCATTTTCTTTAACGCATCATCTGGTACCGTTTCATAATTCTTGAGTATCCTAATTTCTATTCTACACTCGGCAATATTTCTCTGTAGTGATTTGATTTCTTCATAAATGTCGGTTTCATAAGCAGTGTCGCCTTTCTGTTTCCGCTGTCTCCATCTCTCAATCTTTTCCTCAATTCTTTTAATTTCGTCTTCGATTTTTACAATCTCGGCATCTGCATCGATCAGTCTCATTCTGTCACCTCACAAATAACTCTTTCCAAAAATTTCTATAAACTGCTGCCGGCTGTGTGTCTTCTCAAATTCCTGCTGCCCGATCCGGTGCATCAGTCTCATGGTGTCAGGGCATCTATGTACTGCCAGCGGACCCATGGCGTGATGATCCAGACACAGCCAGACCTTTAAGCCATTCTCTTCAGAGTGGATCCGGTTTGGACCTCCGAATATATGATGCTCGTCTAAGAGCAGATGTTTCTTATAGTTTCCGTCCAGGAGCATGCATAAGTAACATGTCCCATTCTTTTCATGGATAATACTCTTGGGATGTTTCATTTTTTTCTTTCGTTTCTTCTGTGTTTTCGGAAACATCAATCCTTCCTGATTCATGCTTCACTCCTTTCCGGAGAGAGGATTATACAGTTCTTCTCTCCTGTGTGTGATATATATGGATTTTAGTAGCACCCGTTATTTACGTGTCCGATTCGGACACCTTGGTTCCTCTGCTGCAGCCTTCGCCTTCTCTTAAATTCCCATCTAACCCTGCGCCGAGCCGGCACCAGTCAAATTCACCATCATTGCAATGTGCTCTATACCGGCATTCTTTGCAGAGGACAATGTTCCGGTGTTTTGTCATTATCTTGTACAGTTCAGAATCCTCAAAATCGTTGATCTTGTTGTACTGATTCAGGATATTATAGATATGGCTTCCTATATCGCATTCTTCTGCACAGTAGTCTTCCAGTTTTTCCGCATCTGTGATTTCTTTCGGTTTCTGGCATATATGATCGCAGATGTATTCCGCCATATTCTCAACAATTTCGTCCATTTTTGTTCTTCTCATTTCTTTTTCCCTTTCTCCGGGCACCACCGGGGAGTTGTTTTTATTGTTGGTTTTGTCTCACGTTCATTTGTCCCGAAACATACAAAGCATCTTGCTCTGTTTCCGAAAGTCTTTGCTGGAAGTCTTTCAGAGACCGGATGTTCGCAGTAATATTCGCCCCGTCCGTACGAAGAACAAATCCCTCCTGATCTGTAACGCATTGTCAGATGCTTGCATTCCGTACATTTAATCTTCATTTTTGTGCCCCTTTCAGAAACTCTACAAGTTCTGTTTCGCTGTTCGGATACTTGTTGTATTTTGAATGATACGTCCATTTCGGCATTCCGTTATTTCTTTCCGGTTCAGGTCCGCCTACAAGATGCATGTAGTACGGTTCGTTCGGTGTCCACGGACTGTTGTAAATCGGTTCCGGATCATATTCTTCTACAATCAGACGCGTACCGTTTTCAAAATCATATTTGTAGTACCTCGCTCCGATATGTTCATCTGTGTACCACAGTCCCCATTCTTTATATTTTCTCAGCCATTCTTTTCGCTGATCATTATTTTTCATGACTGGCAATGGTGGCTGTATCGATGTTTCAGAGCTACCTGCTGGTGCCATCTCGGTAATATTTCCAGAATAATCGGGCGTATTGTTGAGTCCAACAATACGTTCCTCGATTTTGGTGTCTTTAACAAAATCGTCCTGCTGCTGATTGTCCGGTGCTCCTGCCGCTGATTGATCTTCCAGATCATCAAATTCAGGAGAAAAAGGATCGTACACAAGTCTCGCCTGACTGGCTAAATATCTATAGCTTGTATTCAGTGTTCTTCCTTTATATTCAAATTTCGTGCCTGCTGACAAGCTCCGAAAATCGCAGCTCATCATTCTCGGACCACTAAATCCACGGAATCCGTTTGGAGCAAGTGTTTTCTGTGCCATAAATGCTGATTCCTGATTATTTTTTGCCGGTCTGATTGCCCGCATCATCTTTGCAAAGATTTCTGGATACTCATCATGGAACATTGTGATCACTTCTTGTATCGTCAGTTCTTCGGGTTCGTCCACTGCTGCCATCTTGACCGGTTTCTGTTTCTTTCCGTATTTCTCGATCAGCTTCTTGGAAAATTCTGTCCAACCTATTGACTCTTCCTGGTCAGTGCCGGCATTGAAGAGGATTCCTCCCTTGGTGCCTTGGTAGTTTAGTTGTCCGTTTCGGACGCGTACTGTTCCGTACAGGGCGCTGAGCATGTATGTAGTCATGTTCAGATCTGATTTCTTCACATAAGTTTCTATGTTCTTCCGGAGAGATTCGTAGAACCGGTCAATCTGGATGTCCACCGGAACAGGAGTGTTAATCTCTTCCGGCTTATGAGGATGCAGTGCCTGATCTATAGTCATCTGTCCAGGAATATCTCTTTCCTGTTCCTGCTGCGCTTTCAGGAGCTTCGCTGCATTCAGTGTAACCTGCCCGGCTTCTGACAGGAGCTTGCAAGCTTCGTTCTGGTATTTATCATTCAAACCGGCAAGTTCCGCTGCCGTGGATACGTTCAGCTTATTCTGTTTGAATGCATCCATAAGTTCTCCGGAAAGGTTAGAACTGATGCTGTGGTACCTTCCAATCTGAGTGGACGAGACTCCGATCAGATCGGATACGATTTCCCTGGTCTTTCCTTCAAGATCTGTCTTTTCGCGGAGTTCCTTAACCAGTTCTTCCATCTGCAGGGATTCCGTCATCTTCTCCCAGTCAGACTTTTCACGGTATGTGTTGGACTGGATGATCACAATCTTACGGACAATCTCATCTGTTTCGGTTTCTGCGCTCAATTCAATCTTTGGTTTATATACGCAAGGGATTCTTTTAAATCGTTCAAGACCTTCCTTAATCAGCTCCAGGCAGCACTTTCTTCTCCGGTGTCCAGCCAGGAGGTAATCTTTTCCGTCTCTTTCTTCAATCAGGAGTGGCTGAAGGATTCCCAGTGCTCTGATCGACTGTTTTAGTTTCTCTGTGTCTTCCGTTGAATAAAAATTATCCTTAGAAGGGATCAAGTCTTCCGGATTGCGATAGACCGTCTTCTGTTCCGGAAGGTCTATTTCCTGTGCAGAACGCTCAGAGAGCATTCCTTTGAGATCAAATTTCGCCATCCTGTACACCTCCGATCATATTCAAGTACTCCGTAACCAGTGCTTCATAGTCTTCTGCTGCCGCTGATCGGGAGCTGTGAAGAGCCACCGGCATACGCATGAATGTGCTCCTTGCCACTACACCAGAAAAGCGGATTGTTGTATCCATAGCCGGATACTGCTCTCTGATGATCTCTGCTCCCTGAATGTGTGCCTGGTTCCCTTTCTGGTACTTGCTCACAAAGCAGCGGACGTTCTGCAGGTCCGGATTCAGTTCTTCCTTCACTTCCTGGATCTGGTCCAGGAGCTCGTTCATGCCTTCCAGGGTGTTATCGTCTACTTCTACAGGAATGAGGACGTCATTCGCGGCTGTCAGTGCATTTATCACAGAGATATTGATATCCGGAGCATTATCTACGACGCAAAAATCGTACTGATCAGCTACCTGCTGCAATGCTTTTTTCAGTCGGTTCTGCTGTGGGCGTACACGATCCATGGTCACTTCCATGTTCGCAGTCAGAAGGCCAAGATTTGCGGTGATGATGTCCAGCCCCTCATAGTCAGTTTTATGGATCAGATGGCTCATGTCCGGATGGCGATCCGTCATGATCCGATCAATACCGTCTCCATCTGAAGTGCGGCGGTTTAATCCACGGGAGCAGTCTCCCTGCTTGTCGTTATCCACCAGTAAAACCTTATATCCACGTGTGGTAAGGATATAGGCAATGTTAATGCTAGATGTGGTCTTGGCCACGCCGCCTTTCAGATTAATGATTGCTATTGTTCTCATACATAGTTCCCCTTTTTTCTTTATTTTTTAAGAATATATTCCATGTCTCTTTCTTGATGCTCTGTCAGCGCGGAGCATCCATTCCGGCTTTCCTTCTTCCGGTTCGCTGTCATACAGTATTTCGCCTCCTTCATCTCTGTAATATCTGTATCTCACTCCATTACGGACAATCATCCCTAGAAACTCCATTGTCATTGGATTCTGCTCTGGTCGCAGACTCCAGGCCTTGCCCCATAATTCTTCCACATTCATTCTTCTTCATCATCTCCTGTAACCACGTGGAATAACTGTGTTTCTCAAATCGCGCGGTCATTTTGTGTGCTTCTGGAAAAGCATGGATCAGACGATAGACCTGCTCCCATTCGGCAGCATTCTTGATCAGTTCACCTTTTGAATCTCGCCAGCCTTCTCCTGCCATCTCTTCCAGTTTCAGAAGCCTGCTCGCTACGTAGCTATCCTGTGTATGTACACAGATTTCTGAGGAAACATTCATCCTGGAAAGAGCCTCGATAAGTGCCATAAGGACAGACTGGTGGTATGTCCCATTCGAGATTCCGAAGTTTTCCTTTGTCTTTTCCTCGTTTCCGACCATAGTAGAGAGGACATATCCGCATTTTCTTTCTCGTTTTCCCTGGAATGTACTGTCAGTTTCCAGGTAGATATCTACTTTCCACATGTTTTATTCCCTCTTCTTAATCTTGATCAGCGTGTAATGGCGGTAAGCATAATGAGTTATCGGATTTATGCCGACTTCGATGCTTTCCGGATCCACGTAGTATCCTTTCGGTGCTTTTGGCATCCTTGGTTTTCCATCACGGTCAACCAAACTTCTTCTTTTAATCTCGTCAACTTCAGGATCCTTGCGGATAAGGTTTCTGGATGGATGATATCGTTTAACCTCGCCTGGTTCCCATTCTTCCAGGGGCTTCGTGAGGTATTCTGCAAGCTGCTTATATCCACCCTCGCTGTAAGTAGTGCGGAAATTAACATGTCCGTGTCCCCACTGTTGTTCCCAGAGATCTGTGATTATCAGATCTGTAGCCGTTTTTTCATTGGATTCACGATTGATCAGGATGTGGATGTGTCTGCCACCTCTGGATCCGATTGCAAGACGGTATATGTACTTTAAGGTCCATCCCTGTTTTTTATATTTTTCTCGCATCTTTCTGACCAGTTTTCCGGCATGGTCCTTCATTTCTTCCCACGTCGGTCTGTAATCTTTCGGATATGTAAGAGTGATCCAGTAGTCCCTCTCACGGAAATTCCACTTGATCAACCTCCTGACATCCCTTTCCCGTTTCCACTGATTATGTTTTTTTATCTCTTCCGGAGTGGCTTTCCTCTTCTTCTCTCTGGTCTGTCCTCTGGCTCCATACTTCCCAGTGTGTTTTTCTTCAATCTCTACTGTGTCACCACAGTCCCATCTCTGCCTTATGTATCCGCATAGTACCTTGTATCTCATAAGCACCTCGTCGTAACTCTAATACGCTTAATCGAGCTCCCAAGAGGTACTTGATACCTCTGTAGCTCTCAAAAAAAGGTCAAAAATATAGCAGGTGGTTCCTGCCTGCATCTTGACTTTCAGGCGCTGTATGATATACTAAATATAGTTGTTATTTCATACAGCACCATTTAGTTACCGAACCTTTACAGTTGCCGCTGTGGGGTTCTTTTTCTTTGTCTTCTTATCCTCCAACCACAGGATTATTCCAAATGCAATTCCCGTGATCGTAAAAACGCTGATCAGAAGCTCTATTCCGGAATCCCATTGCCATACCGGAAGGATTGCCACAACAATCCCTATAATCAGGGAAATGTTAAGTTCTCTCGCCATCATTCTCACCTCCCTCCTATGCAGTTTTACTTCTGAGTTGTTCCACCAGCGGACGTAATATTTCCAGTTCGCAGTCGATCTGTTCCGTCTCAGAAGCATACTCCGGTTTCCAGTCGACTCCACTATGTGTAAGAATGTACGTTCTTCTGTGTACCAGATCTATGTATCTGCTGACTTGTTTTTCTGTCATATCTCTCCCTCCATCGTGTAGGATCCTCCATAATCTTCTTTCCGGAGTTCTGCTATCTCCGCGGCTCCCGATCGGGCGCCGTAGCAGGAGCCGATTGTTCCGTCAGAGAATCTTATGATCCATATCTTTCTCATGCTTGTCCCCCCTGCCGCCCTTATCCGGCAGCTCTCTTCTCATAGTTCATTGCCTGCAATGCGTTTTCCACACGTTCTCGGATAATCTCAGATGCTTTTGCACCTGATACCTCCTCTTTTACACCATTAACCTGTATTCTGGTAATAAACTCTATCTTCTTCACGGCCTCACCTCCCTGTGATATGGTATGAAATTCTTATGATTATGGTTACTTATCAAGTTTTCTCGATATCTGTCGAATCATCTTGTGCATATTGTTTTTTATGTTCTCAGCTCTTATACTTTATTCACAGGGCACTGCCATGCCTGAGTCTAAAGAAAGGAGGTATGATCCATGGGTGTTAATGAATCTGCAAAATATCAGCTTGCAAAAACATTTACAGAACTCGCTATTCAGAACGACTTAATTGATAAGCGTGCGACTGCAACTGCAACAGCTGAAGAAGTTACAAATTTCTTTAATACGATTGTAAAAACAATCAACAAACCCACAGAAGAATAATTAATTAACTTCAAGCCCAGCCCTGGCGGATATCAGTTTCGCTAGGGCTTCTACCATGTGCGAAATGTTTTTATCCTCATCAAAAGAATCTTCTTTAATTTTTTCCTGGATTCTATTACATACAGCCACGATAGTCTCATCGACCTTGTCTTTCACCCTCACTCTCTCACCCCCTTACGCTGATTCCTTGTTGTCTGAATCGGTTGCAAACAGCATTGACTTTTCATATTCGTTCTCCTATCCTTGTTTTACAGGGCACTGCCATGCCTGAATATTTACCAAGGAGGTTTCTATGAAAAACGATCAAAAAAATAACCCTTTCTTAAATCCAGAACTACAAAACTTGCAAAATTCTTTAAATCAAATTAAGCGTGCTTATTCTGGATATTCCCAAATTATTCTTCCACCTGACTCATTGTCTTCTCGTATACATCAGCTGCAGGAAGAAATAGTAAAACCCTATAGACAAATTTTTCAGTTATACACGCCCACCATGGTTGCGTCGTTGACCGAATCATTCTCCAAAATGTCTGAAATTATGACTGCTACTATTCGGGAAAATATAACTACTGGTGTATATAACAATTTAAATGAGTCTTTAAAGCAATCACTGTCTCTTCTGGAACTTCAAAAACAATTTTTGAATCTACCTCCTGAATTACATTTCCATTCAGATTTATCCAATTACTCGGAAGATCTCGGTGGATTACCAGAAGACGATTTTGTAATTGTTGACGACACTACTGTTAAAACTTATGAGCTACCTGATTCTGTGTATATTCCTATTGGCAATAACAGAATAAAAATGCCAACTTCCTTTTTACTGGCTCTTATTGACCTGATTATCAGCACAATTCTTACAATTTCCATTGCAATTGCTCAGTCCAATTCATCACGAACAGAACAAATTAATCAAATGCAAATTGAAGAATCTCAGTTTGAACTGCAACATGCTCAAAATGAAATGTTACAACAGCTACTTCACAATATAGATACGTCATCTTCCAGTGAAGCCGAAACTATCAAAGAATTGAAAAAAACTGTCGAAGAGCTGAATAAACAGTGTTCACCGACTCAAGACACATGCTCACCTGTTGAAGCAGATAATGATAATTCTGAATCGACCGAAGACACTGATATCCAAGAATAATGGTAACCATAATCGTTGATATCTGCGTAAACATTAAGCTGATTTTTAACCTGTTTATCTGCTTACGCAGGTTTTCGATTTCTTCTTTTGAATCATTCATCTCAACTCGCCTCCTTCTGGTTTTAACATTGTATATTCAACATGTTGAACTACGCCTCAAAAAAAATATCTGCAACTTTTTTATCAAGCGCTTTAGCAATTTTCAGCAAAGTATCTGTTGTTGTCGTTGTTATTGTACCATTTTCCAATCCTGAAATTATTGTGCGTGATACTCCACTTTTCTCTGCTAATTCGCATTGTGACATACTTCTTTCTTTTCTACATTCTCTTATCTTGTATCCCATTATTTATTCACTTCCTTTCCGTTCATCATGTTGAACTATTTGTATAATATCACTCAGTTTTAGCGTTGTCAAGTATGTTGAACATTTTTGTTGACTATTTTTTCAACATGTTGTACAATATACTAAACAATAGAAAAGGAGGCAGATCATGACTTTAGGAGATATCATAAGAAACTATCGAGAGAATAATAATATTACATTAGGTGAATTTGCAAATGCATGTTCTCTTAGTAAAGGTTATATTTCTATGCTCGAGAACAATATTAATCCTCGAAATAATAAACCTATTTCTCCAACTCTACCTTCTATGGCAAAAGTTGCCTCTGGAATGGGAATTGATTTAGATACTTTATTAAAAATGCTTGACAAAAAACAGCCTGTGCAGCTTATATCTGACAAAATCGAATCCTCATCTCCTCTCGTTATTGATTATCAGAAACCGGATCAGGAAGGATGTTATCAGCGTATATCGGAGTATACCGCTAGGTTTTTGGACTTATATAATCAATTATCTTCGACTAACAAGGGAAAAGTAGTCTCTTACACAAAGGGGCTTCTCTCCACCCAACAGATGGAGGAAGATGTTCTTGCTGCTCACACCCGTACAGACGTTGTGCAGACACCGGAAGGTGTTCAGCATGATATTGATATTATGAATGATGATTCTTTGTGGAAATAGGAAGAATTTAAAAGTATGCGCTTATTTAATGTAAGGAGGAGTAATATGTCTAACGTTAAAAACGAAGAAATCAATAAAATTCATGATACATTAACTGACTTGCTGTGTTCTACGATGAAATATGTTCCTTATGAAGAGCCGAAGGAAGGTGACTGGTGTTATGAAATGACTTCTTTAAAAAATACAAATCGAGATTGTAGAATTGGCATTTTAAAAAATATTATTGATCCTGTAACCGGTGAATTTGAGACTGTAACTATTGGAGGAAAAGTAATTCACTGGAATAATGCTAAACTTAAAAAGATACCATCAGATTGGCTTCGATAAATTACTTAATTTAATGTAAGGACTGATGTCATTTGACTTATGAACAACTATTAACTGCTGCCGATCACGAAGGATTACATGTAAAAGAGCAAAATCTTATCAATCATGATGGTTTACTCAATGGTAAACGGATTGCAATTCGAAGTAACATAGAAACCCAGACCGAGAAGTCCTGTGTCCTGGCTGAGGAGCTTGGACACCACTATACTACTTCCGGTAACATTCTGGACCAGACCGACATTATGAACCGCAAGCAGGAATATCGCGCACGGTTCTACGGATACAATCTAAAAATTGGATTAACCGGTCTGATCAGAGCATACGAAGCCGGATGCAGGAACCTATATGAGATGGCAGAGTTTCTGGATGCTACAGAAGAATACCTGAGAGAAGCTATACAGTGTTACAGGTCTAAGTATGGTATATGTGTTGATGTTGATAACTATATCATTTATTTTGAACCATTTGCAGTGATGAAATTTGTTGCTGCCGAATGAATACAGGGAGTTTACTATTGAGCAGATATCCAGAATGACCGGATATCACCAGAAGTTGATTCAACTTCGTGTTGGAAATTGAATCAGTCGGTGACAAATTGTCACCAATTGAAGACGAAAGGATGTGATTATCTTCTTTTTCTATATGTATGACGAAGATGCCAATACTACTGTTCCGGTAGAGGCTGAGTCTGAGAATAATGAGGAACTGGAATTTTTCTTTGATGATAAGGTGAGAAAGATCTGGCACAAGCAAAAAGAAGAATGGTATTTTTCTATTGTTGATGTATGCCAGGTATTGACTGACAGTGCTGATGGAAGAAAGTACTGGAACAAATTGAAACAGCGTTTACTTGCAGAGGGAAATGAAACGGTGACAAATTGTCACCAGTTGAAAATGAAGGCTTCCGATGGCAAAATGCGTAAGACAGACTGTGCTACCACAGAACAGCTACTCCGTATCATTCAGTCAATTCCTTCAAAGAAAGCTGAACCATTCAAGTTGTGGCTTGCAGAAGTTGGAAAAGAGCGTCTGGATGAAATTGCGGATCCTGAACTTGCTTTTGAACGTATGATCCGTACATACCGACAAAAAGGATATAGTGAAAAATGGATTGAACGTAGACTGGAAGCCATAGATCACAGGAAGAAGCTCACCGCTGCCTGGGATGAAGCCGGTATTAAATCCGGAAAGCATTATGCTATGTTGACTGACACGCTTACACATGAATGGTCCGGCAAACATGTAAAAGACTATAAAGCATTCAAAAATCTGCACAAAGAAAATCTCAGAGACAACATGACAGACATCGAGTTAGCTCTAAATCAACTCGCAGAAATATCAGCAACTCTGATTGCCAACTCGCAGAAGCCGAATGGTTTTGCTGAGACTCGTAAAACAGTTGTCGAAGGTGGTTCTATTGCCGGCAATGCCAGAAAAGAATTGGAAGGAAAGCTTGGTCATAGCGTTATTTCACCACTTAATGCTTCAGATCCTGCATTGCTTGATAACAATGAAGAATAACAAAAATCGCCCCAGTGTTGACGCACCAGGACGATTCAGGTCTCCGAAGAGATACTCGTTTTGCAAGAATTATTGTATCATCTTCGGAGCAGGCGCACAACCAGAACATTTGTGCGGCTGTTATTTTTGTACCCAATTTTACATATTTTATAAAGCCGAGGTGATATCATGAGTGATCGTATTGGAGCTTTATATATACGAGTCTCCACAGATGATCAAGTTGAGCTTTCTCCTGATGCTCAGAAGCGCCTGCTGCTGGACTATGCTAAAAAGAACGGTATCATTATCTCTAATGATTTTATCTTTTCCGAGAGTGTTTCCGGCCGGCATGTTCAAAAGCGTCCTGAGTTTCAGCGTATGATCGGCATTGCCAAACAGCCGTCACATCCAATCGATGTGATACTGGTCTGGAAATATTCCAGATTTGCCCGCAATCAGGAGGAATCCATTGTCTACAAGAGCATGCTCAAAAAGGATCACGTAGATGTCATAAGCATATCCGAGCCACTTATTGACGGTCCCTTTGGAAGCCTGATCGAGCGCATCATTGAGTGGATGGATGAATATTACTCTATCCGTCTCTCCGGAGAAGTTCTACGCGGCATGAAAGAAAAGGCTCTCCGAAATGGCTACCAGTCCTCTCCCTGTCTCGGCTATGAGGCTGTAGGACACGGGAAGCCCTATCAGATCAACGAAGCTGAATATGCTATGGTGTCTTATATCATGGATCTGTATGATAACCACAACATGGACGAAACCGCCATCGCAAGGAAATGTAACGACCTGGGATACAAGACCAAACGAGGTAATCCTTTTGAACGGCGAACCATTGACCGGATCCTGCAGAATCCTTTTTACTGCGGAATCGTGTCCTGGAATGGAGTAGAGTTCGAGGGCGCACATGAGGTCCGGATTTCGAAAGAACGTTTTGACCGGAGACAGCGATTGATTGCATCCCGGAAGCGTCCCATGAAAGCCCGGAATGTTTCCACATGCAAGCACTGGTTATCCGGATTGCTGAAATGTTCTGTCTGTGGTGCTACCCTCTCCTACACCGGCAACGGCAAGTGTCCATACTTCCAATGCTGGAAATATGCAAAGGGATTTCACAAAACTTCTGTCGCGCTGTCTGTAAAAAAAGCAGAAGAAGCTGTGATCGAATATTTTGATCAGGTTCTTGCCGGTGCGGACTTTACATATGTACGCAAAGAACAGCCTGCTGCAGATGAGACTGCTGCCATTGAACAGCTCCAGAAAGAACTATCCAAACTCTCTACCAGAGAAAGCAGGATCCGTGACGCATACGAAAGTGGAATTGATTCATTGGAAGAATATAAAGCCAACAAAGAACGGCTGATCAGTAATCGGCTACAGCTTGAAACTGGATTGGAAAAGCTCCGAAAAGAGCAGGAAGAAAAAGAAGTAAACAAGGAAGATGTGCTTCATGAGATTAAATCTTTGAATGACATATTAAAGAATCCGGATGTAAGCTATGAAGAAAAAGGAACACTGATACGGACAATTGTTGACCAGATTGTTTATGACAAAGAATCCGGTAAGATGTACTTTGACATTATCGTATCGTAATTATAATACCTTATTCTCCCTTACATAATGCCTGAAAGCCGCATAAATACTGGCTTTGCGGCACTATTATAGGGTACTGCACTCTGGGCCACCATACTGACTCATGATGAACTGGGCGATCTTTGCATTTGGAGTCTTAATATTTACCGGATACTGCAGTCTTTTTTCATAATTCCACATAAACTATCTGCACCCTCCTTCCGTTTCCCATGGGAATGGCTGTTGCACCCATTTCCATGTATCCCCACCAGATTCCAGTGCAGCATCTACTGTCAGTGGGCCATAACACTGCGCATATTCTTTCAGCAGTTTCTGGCGTTCCTGTTCACACTCCTGATAAAAGGAGATTGCCTCTTCACAGCATGGATGTGTATCCAGATAAAGCAGAACATCATTTACTGCAAAACTGACTTCGTTGATACGGTTCATTAATTTTTCTTTTGCAGTACACTGATTGCGATACATCATCTCTGCCCACCTCTCTTTCCACAAAATGGTTTACAGAGCTGCGGAAAAACAGTTCCGACCTTCAACGCATATCCAAGATCATATGTCGTAGTAAATTTCTGGCAGGGAACATACGCCATGGCTGCTTCCATCTGATCGATGTGTGTATACATTTCCGCATCTCTGGTTTTGGCATCCGGAAGGTGACACGGGCATGGCGAAGGGCGGGATGGCTGATTTCTGGAATTATTACGGCAGGAACACTGCTGCCCGGACATCATCTCTTTTGCCATTCCACAAGTTGCATTATATGGGCGGCCACATGGACGGTTCATCTGATAATTTTCCATGAGCAAATCCTTTCTGTCACAAATAATATGTCTCTATATTTTATGACATAAATATGGAATGGTGCGCATATCTGCCCATAAAAACAGCTCCCTTCACCGGGGAGCTGCACATTTCTTATCGCATTACTCAATCACATATGCATCTACGATTTCTCCGTAATATGCAATGTGTGTATCTCTGTTTGCACCTGAAAATGAACTTTCTACATTCTGTGGGTAAAACTTCTCTCTGTTTTCCTCTGTCATGGCCTCTGTATCCTGTGTCTGTTTATAGACTACTTTGCATTCCAGTGTCAGTGGAAGTTCTTTTACTCCCGGGACAGAAATTGTTTCCGGTTCTTCGTAAGTCAGACCAATTTCTTTCGCTTTATCTACATCCCTTCCTGATTTTGCCCCACAGTATCCAAGAATTTTTTTTGCACTGTCATCCAGTGGAATATTAACCGTAAATTCGCCATTCTTCTCAAGAAGACTCCTTGTAAAACGACTTTCTCTGACAAATGTAATAAAAACTGGTTTTCCCCATTCTACGCCAACCATTCCCCAGGAAATTGTCATAGAGTTCACTCTGCCATCTGCTTTTCCGGTAATCAGCACTCCATTTTTTACTCCGTTCAAAATTTCTCCCATATGTTCAAAAACATCTATTTTTTTCTTCATGATCTTATTTTCCTCCTGTTAGTTTACATACATTTCTTTTGTACTTTATCTTAAGATAAAAAACAGGAATCTGCAAGTATTTTGTACTTTATCATTCACGTTTTTAAATGTATAATAGAAGTACTTTAACAAAGGAGTTCAGAATCATGTCACCATCAAAATCCAAAAATCTTACCCCTTCCTATGCAGTCATCCAGGGACTGTACTGGATGTATTTTGCAGCAATCATGAGTTTTTCCGGTTTTTTTCTTCTTTCCGGTGGATTTACCAATACTCAGATTGGAATCCTTGCAGCTATAGCAGGACTTCTGTCTGCAGTACTGCAGCCTGTCCTTGCAGGTTACGCTGACCAGCCACAAAGCCCCTCCCTGAAAAAACTGATCCAGATGCTGTATTTTCTTCAGCTGATCCTTGTGATCGGATTATTTTTATCCCATTCTCTCATACTTACCGGACTTCTTTATGGTTCCAGTATTGCCCTGCTGCAACTGATGACTCCTTTTATTAATTCCCTTGGAATGGAAAGCATCAATCAGGGACATTCTCTCAATTTTGGTCTTGCACGTGGAATGGGATCTGTCGCTTATGCCTGTATCTGTTACATTCTGGGGATCATTACGGTAAAAGCCGGACCTGTTTCCATCCCGATCACTGTAATTGTCCTTACCCTGCTGTCTCTTGGTATCCTTATTCTTTTTCCATTTTCCAAAGCAAAATCAGACAGCACTGCCACGAATGCTCCCAAAAGCAGCTCAGACAGTAATCCAATACTTTTTTTCAGGAAATACAAACGTTTTTCCCTGGTACTGCTCGGATGTATCTTTATCTATCTCAGCCATGTTCTGCTGAATAACTTTAATTTTCAGATTGCCCTGGCAAAAGGGGGCGGAAGTGCAGAAATGGGAACAGCCTCAGCAATCGCCGCCATATGCGAATTACCAACGCTTTTCCTTTTTGGCTATATCATCCGCAAATTTCGCTGTGACCTTCTGCTAAAAACTGCCGGTATCTTTTTCACGATAAAAGCACTTGGCACGCTGCTTGCTCCGGGTATTCCGGTATTTTACGGCGTACAGATTTTTCAGATGCTCGGATGGGGACTTATGACTGCAGCTTCTGTTTATTATGTAAATGCCCTAATGGAACCGGAAGACGCAATCAAGGGGCAGGCCTATTTCACAATGGCATATACCCTTGGAAGCGTACTTGGTTCTTTTCTTGGCGGAACACTCATCGACCTTGCCGGAGTACACGCAATGCTGCTCTTCTCAACAGTCTCTGCATTCATTGGTGCACTGATCGTACTAATCTTTGCTGAACGTACTTCAAAATAATATTCCAAAAAACACCGCAAACAGATACTACTTTCATCTGTCTGCGGTGTTTTTCATTTGTTATTTTTCATTTATTATTTTTCATTTGTTTCGTTTCCATCTGCTCTGTTTATTCGCACAAATCTCATTCCACTGACAATTCCCACAGATTTCCACCCGTTTTCCTGACTCGATCACATTTTTCTGCACATTTTCCACAAATTCCTGAAATCTCATCTGTGCTTTTTCACTGAGTCCGCATGCTTCAAGCACTTTACGGTCATAGGCTTCCACCAGACCGGCACTCACGCAACTTCCCTCTTTCAGATTCGGACACTCTTTACAGATTTCATCTCCGGATACGGTAAGCTCAATATCTGCGCCTTTTTCAAAAAACTCCAGCATCTTCTGCATATTTACTGTGAATCCGTCACTGTAGCCTTTTCCTTCAAAATACGCAAGACACATTCCATGATGCGGTCTTAAACAGATCATGCTACAAATTTGCGGAGCTTTCTGGAAAGACCATAAGCCAGAACAATTTTAATAATATCCGGAATGATAAATGGAATGACACACCATCCCAGAACAGTTGCAAGACCAACGGCACCATTCGCTCTGCTGTAAACGATCATAAACCATGCAGTACCAAAAGCATAGCATACGATCAGTCCTACGATCATGGACACAATCTGCATTACGGATTTCTTACCCGGAAGTTTTTCCATTGCCCACATAACAAGGGCAGAAAACAGAAAACCAATAATATATCCGCCAGTTGTTCCAGCAAGAACACCAATACCTCCAGAAAATCCTGCAAATACCGGTACTCCAATTGCTCCAAGCAGAATAAATACCAATATGGAAAGTGTTCCTCTTTTTCCACCAAGGACACCTACCGCTACAAAAACGCCAAACGTCTGCAGTGTAAACGGAACAGCTGTCGGAATGGATATCCAGGAACAGATTGCCATAATTACTGCAAAAACGGCAATGTATACAATGTCATAAGTTTTACTTCTGGTTGCTGCTACTGTACTCATTTTGTCCTCCTCGCGATAACAAACTTCTGTCATCTGATCTTTGTTTTGATTTTAACAATTTAACACAGCGCGCCCGCATTGTCAACCTCTCACCGCAAAAAGGTTTACATTTTCTCGTATCATAGTTTACATTCTATTTCTGATGTACATAGACTTCCATCTGCTTATATGGAATCACGATTCCATTTGCATCGAATTCTTCTTTTATTTTCTGGTTCAGACGCCATTTTACTGCCCAGTAAGATTCAGTGGCAACCCACACTCTCAACCCCATAATCACGGCACTTTCCGCCAGTTCATCTACGAAGACAACCATCTCCCGGCTGTCACTCTTTGTATCCGGATCGTCTTTCAGTATTTTTTCCAGAATGGTCTTAGCCTTCTGAATATCTGCCTCATAAGAAATTCCTACTTTGATCTCAAGTTTACGATTCTCCTTGGCCGTTACATTTATGATTGTACTGTTTGACAGTGTTCCATTTGGTACCACAATTTTTTTATTGTCAATGCTCAGAAGTGTTGTATAGCAGATCTCAATCTTGGCGACCGTACCCTCACACCCGTTTGACTGATCCTGAATGATATAATCTCCAACTACAAAAGGTTTAAAAAGCAACAAAAGAACTCCTCCTGCCAGATTTGCAAGACCTCCCTGTAGTGCCAGACCAACCGTCACACCTGCCGTACCAAGCAATGCCGCTACAGAAGATTCCTTTACACCAAGGCTTACTGCAATATTGATGATCAGAAGGACATACAAAACCGCTTTCCCGGCAGAAGAAGCAAACTGTATCACACCAGCATCCACATTGGCTCTCTCCAGAGATCGTCTCATAACATTCAATATCCACTGAATGATTTTTCGTCCCACGAAGAACACAATTACTGAAAGAACAACTTTAATACAAAATCCCATAACTGCCGGAACCTGGTTTTCCATATACTGTTTAAAATTCAACAGATCTTTCAGACTATCCTTCACACCGTCAATTCCCATTTCCTGCAGACCTTCATCTACTTTACTGACAGTTTCACTGACTGTATCCATAAAAAATCCCTTTCTTTTTTCAATCTGTAATTGTATCTATCATACATCTCTGATATTTTCTTTTGTATTTATTAATATACCATGATTTTTCTGCAAAAACTATTTTAAATATTTAAAAATCCCATATACAGTGATATAATGGAAACGCTTATAAAATTATATTCTTTTTACGGAGGAAAGCATGCATATTATAATTGTCGGATGCGGCAAAGTTGGAAGCACCCTTGCAGAGCAATTACAGGAAGAAGATACTGATCTTACTCTGATCGATACAGATGCAGACGTTATCAACAATCTCACCGAAGATATTGATGCCATGGGGATTGTTGGAAATGGAGCCAGCATCAATACACTTATGGAAGCCGGCGTCAAAACTGCTGATATCATGATTGCAGTCACCGCTTCTGATGAATTAAACCTGCTCTGCTGTCTGATTGCACAGAAAACCGGACATTGTCAGACCATTGCCCGTGTACGCAATCCAATTTACAGTAAAGAGATTGGTTTTATTCAGGAACGCCTTGGTCTTTCCATGATCATCAATCCGGAACTGGCCACTGCCAGAGAAATCTCAAGACTTCTGCGTTTTCCGGCAGCCATCAAAATCGATCCATTTTCAAAAGGACGTGTAGAACTTCTCAAGTTTAAAGTTCTCCCGGAATTTGAACTGGATGGAATGTCAGTTTCCCAGATTACAGACAAATATCGCTGTGATGTTCTGTTTTGTGCCATTGAAAGTAAAACGACCTTAAGCATCCCGGGCGGTGATCATCTGGTTCACAATGGCGATTTTATCTCTATTATCGCAACACCCAAAAATACAGCTCTTTTCTTTAAAAAGATTGGGCTGAAGACACATCAAGTCAAAAATACTCTGATCATTGGCGGCGGCACAATTTCCTATTATCTTGCCAAAGCCCTTTCTGATCTGAAGATCAGTGTTAAGATCATTGACAAGAACAAAGAGCGCTGTGAAGAACTCAGCGAGATGCTTCCAAATGCCACAATTATCTGCGGTGATGGTACAGACCGCGCACTTCTCATGGAAGAAGGTCTTTCCACAGTAGAATCCTTTGTCACACTCACAAACATGGACGAGGAAAACATTTTCCTGTCACTGTCTGCAAAAAATATGACACAGGCCAAACTGATTGCCAAAGTAAACCGTCTTCCTTACAAAGACGTTATCGATGAGTTGGATATTGGAAGTGTGATCTACCCGAAATATATTACCTCTGATTCTATTCTCCGGTATGTACGTGCCATGCAGAATACTATCGGAAGTAACGTAGAAACCCTTTATCATGTGCTTGACAATCAGGCGGAAGCGCTTGAATTTATCATTCGTGATAATTCTCCTGTTGTGGGAATTCCACTTTCCAAACTGAATCTGAAAAACAATCTTCTTGTTTGCTGCCTTACACGTGAGGGGACTGTCAGAATTCCAAGAGGACAGGATTCCATTCAGATTGGCGACAACGTGATCATTGTCACAACCCATAAGGGACTTCGCGATATCCGCGATATTCTGGCATAAGAAGGGATGTATACAGATGAATTTTCGAATTATTGCTTATATCGTTGGATGGGTGTGTAATTTTCAGGCAATGTTCATGGTTCTTCCATGTATCACGGCTCTCATTTATCAGGAACATGAATTTTTCGCTTTTCTGATTTCCATGATTGTCTGCCTGATCGTAGGTCTTCCACTGACTATCCGAAAACCTAAGAACAAAGTTTTTTATACCAAAGACGGATGTGTTGCAGTAGCTTTGAGCTGGTTTGCACTTTGTATTTCCGGTGCAGTACCTTTTGTCCTCAGCGGTGCTATCCCACATCCAATCGATGCTTTTTTTGAGACAGTATCTGGGTTCACAACAACCGGATCCAGTATCCTGACAGATGTGGAAGTTCTCCCTCATTGTATTCTGATATGGAGAAGTTTCACACACTGGATCGGTGGCATGGGGGTTCTTGTATTCTTGCTCTCACTGCTGCCACTTGCCGGCGGGTATCATATGAATCTGATGAAAGCCGAAAGCCCTGGTCCTTCCGTCGGCAAACTGGTTCCAAAAGTTCAGCAGACCGCCAAAATTCTTTACACGATTTATATTGGAATGACACTGTTCCAGATTATTCTTCTTCTGATTGGCAGAATTCCTCTGTTCGATACCCTGTGTATTTCTTTTGGTACAGCCGGTACTGGTGGATTTGGTATCGTCAATGACAGTATGGGAAGCTACAGCACCTACTGTCAGGTTGTCACAACGATTTTTATGATTCTTTTTGGAGTCAACTTTTCTGCATATTATCTTCTTCTTACGAAAAAGTTTGTGCAGGCATTTAAATTTGAAGAAGTACGTTATTATTTTGGAATCATTCTCGCTGCAATCCTTGTGATCGGATTAAATACAGCTCATCTGTTCCGCAATCTGGGTGAAGCATTTCAACAGGCAGCCTTTCAGGTTGGTTCTATCATTACAACAACCGGTTTTTCCAGCACAGATTTCAGCCAGTGGCCCTCTTTGTCCAAAACGATTCTCGTACTTCTGATGTTTGTCGGTGCATGCGCCGGAAGTACCGGTGGCGGAATCAAAGTTTCCCGAATTTTGATTCTATGTAAAGCAGCCAAAAAAGAATTCCAGTTATATCTGCACCCGAATGCAGTCAAAAAAATCAAAATGGATGAAAAAACGATTGGACATGATATCATCAGATCTACAAACATTTATCTGAGTGTATATCTCCTGATCTTAGCAGCTTCTGTCCTTATTATCTCTCTGGATAATTTTGATCTTATTACAAACTTTACAGCAGTCACCGCAACATTGAATAATATCGGTCCTGGTCTGGAAATTGTAGGCCCGATGGGGAACTTCAGTTCCTTTTCCTATCTTTCCAAATGTGTGTTAATTTTTGACATGCTTGCCGGACGATTGGAAATTTTTCCTCTGATGCTTCTTTTCTTTAAAGGAACCTGGAAGAAATTCTAGTTCACAATTTTTTCAAATTTATACCATATTTTTTTCACATTTATTAGGTATATTAATATGCATAGAAGGTGCATGCCTTCTATAAAATATTTTTCTTTTTCATACGCGCCGGTACGAAAGTACCGGCCTCCTTCCATTTATGGAACTTTTTTTATTTACGCAACGTCAAAAGCTCTGTCGTATCAATCACTGATACAACAGAGCTTTTTATTACTGTAAATTATCGCTGATCGTCTGCCAGATACTGCTGTTTTCAAATCCCAGCTTCCACTGTGCAACGCCCGCAAGATTATATTTCGGAATCAGTTTCACTTTCTCCGCAATCGATTGTGCATCTTCCAGCCAAATCTGATACGTTGAATTATCTTTTTCAAATGTTGCATAATTCTGACTGACACTTCCGTCCCATACAGCTTCAACGCCATTTTCAGTAAGGACATTCTGTGCTTCATCCATTCCAATCGCCTCACTGGTCAGAGCCCCACCAGTTGTTTTCCAAAGTCTTGTATAAAACGGAATTGCAAGAACTGTTCTTTCTGCCGGCGCTTCTGCAATCGTATCCTGCACGCCCTGCTCCACCCATGGAAGAGAGGCCACAGATCCGGCATCTGACCCTACATAATGTTCATCATACCCCATAATAACAATATAATCTACCACCAGTCCTTGTTCTCTGCGGTCATAATGGCTGGTAAAATCTTCCGGAACCGGATTATCTACTGAAAGAACAAGATTATTCTTATGACATTCAATAGAAAGTTCTCTTAAAAATTCCAGGAAATGAGGTCCCGCATCTTCACTGAGTGTCTCGAAATCCACATTTATACCATCTAGCCCAACGGTAGTTGCTGACTGAATCAGCTGCTGAATCATATTTTGTCTGGATGACAACTGTGAAAGTGTATCCGTTGTACTCACTTCTGCCGTAAAATTATCAATCAGTCCCCAAACCTTTAATCCGCGTTCATGTGCAAGTGCCACATAGTCCGCCGACGCAATATTTCCTATATTTCCTGCTGTGTCCTGAATATAATACCATGTAGGAGAAATTACATTTACACCGCTGACATTTGCGATCGTGTCCGCCAGATATGCATTTGCATCCTGACTTGTCACCTGATGCCAGCTCATATTTACTTTTCCATCCATAGTAAGATAGGTATATTCCTCTTTCTCAAATGATCTCTCAAAATCTTTTGTCTCAGCAGATGCTATCATATCCTTCTGAACATATCCTATATAGCCATCCATTGTAGCAACCTGGGCCCAGTCTTCCAGTTCTTCCAGAAAGATTAATGTATCCCCCGTCTTCACATCTGTCAGGATCGGAGACTTGATTCCACCCTGATAACGGATACTTGTATCTTTTTTAGCTGTCGTTGTCTGCACTCCGGTAAATCTGTACTGGATTGCAACTCTGTTCGGATTTTCATATACATAGGCATCCAGGTCTGTAAATTTCTGCACGAAACCAAGACGCAGATAAACTGTTCCATCCTTCAGCCATACATCGCCTTCTCCGCTCTCTGCTGCCGGATAATACTGCAATTCAGAAGGTGTCGCATAAAGTACTTGCTGGTCAGCACTATCCCAGTAATATCTCTGATTCAGATATGTATTTACCATATCAAGTGGAAGATATATCTGATCTCCTGACATCAATGCGCGTTCTTCCATGATTTCAGTTCCCAGAACAACTGCCATTTCCCCATCTCCGGGCTGTCCATAATATTCTGTAAGATTCATTCTTTCTTTTGTAGGAATATATTTCTTAATAAAATGCATTCCCAGCCCCATAACTGCCAGCACTAAAATCAATATGCAGACAATTACGACAGGCATGTGTTGATTTCTCGTTTGTTTTTTTGCCTGATGCTTCATCTGTTTCTCCCTTTAATTTCAGATAAGATCTGTAACCATTCTGTGTTGCGCTTCTTTTTTTCTTACGTATCGTAACACTTTTTATGCTATTCTCAGTAACCTGATTATTACATATACTTTTTTATTATAACATGCTTTACTATATAATGTCTTAACTAATTATAAATTTTCAAATATTTCCTGTACAGAATCATTACCTCAGATTTTTTAATTTTGTGCAGGATTTTCCGGTCTGGTTAAGTACGAGAGGGGAAACTGCACTTGTACCGGAAAATCGCTGCAATCATCTTATGTATATAAAAGCAGGTATTTATCATCTTCTGTTTTTGGGAAGTTCCCTGATATGTTCAAAGTTCACTTTTGCAATCCTGCCTTCTTCATCTGCAGTATAATCCCTCATGTAACCACCGTCTTCTGCGATCATACAGGCTTTCGCAATACATTTCGGTGTACTGGGATTTCCATTCAGAAAAAGCCTGACACCTTGTTTCCGATAATCTTTTAATTCATCCTTCAAAGGTTTCAATGACTTTTTACTGCATTTACTGTGTGACATATTTTATTTTTTTCGGCCCTCCTTTCCTGAAATTGATTTTAGAAAACACCTGATAGGTTCAAGAAAAAATAATCCTCCGTATAATTGAATTTAATCTTATGGTGGGATTTCCACACTGCCCCAGCAAGAACGCTGTATGATATGTTGTATTACCGGCAATGATATGGAAGGAAAATGTATTGTGTAAGTTTTGCCTCTAATCTGTTCTTCAGCTATATGACGAATATTTTTTCTTATTCCTCATTATACAGAGTTCCTTTGTTTATGCAAGCCTTTTTAGCACTTTATCTAAAAATTCCCAATTAATTTCTAAATATTTTATAAATAGACAGGTTCTATTTCTTTACATTTTCTATGATTGTGGTATATAATATGTCATATTAATAAGTCATGGACTATATAGCCTGTCGTTCTGATATTTTCATATAATATAGCAGAGACAGGTGCATAAGAATAGGATGTGATCATAATGAAAATAGAAAAAATCAATGAAAATCAAATCCGCTGTACATTAACCCGAGAAGATCTCGAAAGCCATCAGGTTAATCTCAAAGAGCTGGCTTATGGTTCCGAAAAGGCAAAAAAACTTTTCCGCGATATGATGCAGCAGGCACAGATACAGTTCGGTTTTGAGGCTGATAATATTCCTCTCATGATCGAAGCAATCCCGGTCAATTTGGACAGTGTCATCCTCATCGTTACTAAAGTAGAAGATCCGGAAGAACTGGATACTCGTTTTTCCAAATTTTCACCATATAAGGATAATGCTCAGGCAGAACCACTTCAACTTGACGGAGCAGACAACATTATTGATATCTTCCAGAAAATATGTGAGGCAAAAATGAAAGGTACTACTCGCAAGCAGGCCAATCAGAAAGAAACTTCTGAGAAATCTGCTGCCTCTTCTGAAACACCGACAGTTGATCTGATCCGGTTGTTCAGCTTCTATCATTTGGATGATGTCATCGCTGCTGCACACGGTCTGAATGGATTTTTCACAGGCAAAAATACTCTTTATAAAGATTCTTCAGACGGTCGTTACCAGCTTGTCCTTCATCAGTCTGAATACTCACCAGAAGAATTCAACAAAGTTTGCAATATTCTTTCTGAATATGGATCTGGCAGAGCATTTTCCGCAGCCGGTGAAGCTCATCTGAAGGAACATGGAGAACTGATTTCTTCCAGTGCCCTTCAGCAACTTACACAGCTTTGATAAACACCATGACTTATAAAATGCAAAAAAGACTGGCCCGAAAGCCAGTCTTTTTTATGCGGTAAATCCGTGCTTATTCACCAAGGAAATCATTGATCTGCTGAACCAGAACATCTGCGTCCATTCCATGAACCATAGCTGCTTCTTCCAGAGATTCCATCTGTGAAGACGGGCATCCAAGGCAGTGCATACCAGCTCTCATGAGAATTGGTGCAATATTAGGATCTAAAGTAATTAACTGGCCAATCAGCATGTCTTTTGTAACTTTTGCCATTGTAAATTGCCTCCTTTAATATGGAATTCTTAAAATTCCCGACTACGATTTATTATAATATAAAAGTTAGAAGCGGTCAACCAAAAATATCAATTTTTTTGCTTGTTCACAATTTTATACTTGTAATCCATAAAGATAA
>OGSD01000336.1_pt1 | contig 50190 bp, 33 predicted proteins | sample 1553571 | NCBI WGS metagenome assembly OGSD01 (sample SAMEA2580072, study PRJEB22360) | human gut metagenome | biome: human gut; feature: human-associated habitat; material: faeces | place: Denmark | collected 2008/2010 | reverse complement strand
ATCTCGTCGGCCCCCCAGGGAAAAATTTTTTTCCCACGGAGCCGCAAGAAACTCCCGGCTGGCTGACAGTCAATCTCGCATCGGGCGACTCGGCCACTCTGGCAGCGCTCTTCCCTACCCGTCTGGTCAACCCCCTGCCGATGAGCTTCGCCTTCATGGAAATTTTCTCACCACCTCAGGCAGCGGCCGACAACGACTTCGACAAGCTGTTCGTTCCGTTCCGCTGCGTGGCGTCAGACATCTACCGCCACCGTAAGGTAGTGTTCTCGCGAGGCGAGCTGCCGCTGGCCGTGCGTGCGTCGATGAGCTTTCCGCTGGTCTACCAGCCGATAATGATCGGCGACACCCTGATGTATGACGGAGGTCTCTACGATGTATATCCCGTCGACGTAATGCTCGACGATTTCAACCCCGACAGAATTATCGGCGTCGACGTATCGACGCCCAACACTCCGCCGGGGCTCAACGACCTCGTCGGACAGATCGAGAATATGGTAATGAGCGGCTATCTGCCGAAAATTCCCGATGGACGCGGCATCAACGTTGTCTTCGACCTCGAGCGCTTCGGGCTGACCCACTGGGGAGCCGCGAAAGAGATCTATGAGATCGGCTACAGACGCGGGCTCGAACTCGCCGACTCGATAAAAAGCATCACGACAGCACGTCGCACACCCGAAGAAGTTGCCCGACGCCGCGCCGAATTCAGGAAGCGCATCCGGCCGATGGAGATCAGGGATGTTGCCGTCACAGGCACCGACAGCAACACCGGCCGATGGATAATACAGACCTTCAGAGGCTCCGTAGATTCAACAATGACCGTCGGCGAAGCCCGCAGCGGCTTCTACAAACTGACGTCGACAGGCAGAATGCGCAACCTCGTGCCACACGCCGCATACGACACAGCGACAGGAACCTTCGACATCGATCTCCACGCCGACGTGACGAAGAACTTCCGAGCCGAAGTAGGCGGTTTCCTGACCTCGGGGAGCCAGAGCATGCTCTACGCCGCCGGCCGCTACAATCCTCTCGACTACCGCCACCCCTATGCCTCGCTCGAAGGATGGGCAGGAATCAATTATCTGGCCGCATCGGGCGACGTCGGCATGCTGCTGCCGACATCGACCCCGTCGCGTCTCGGGCTGAAGCTGACCGCAGCGCGCCAGCGCCTCTACGAACACGAAAAAATGTTCTATGACCTCAAATCTCCGGCATTCGCAATAAACAGCGAAATAACCGCCGGCCTATATTACGCGCTGCCGGCCGGACGCCACGGAATTTTCGAGGCGCAGCTCGGCTACGGGCATCTTACCTCGGGCTACAGGCCACCTTTGCAGTATTCGGCCACAATCGGACGCATCAGCATAATTGACGATCTCGCGCGGCTTCGCCTGCAATGGACGAGATCGACCCTCGACGACGCATTCCTCCCCACCACGGGCTCGCGCTATGAAGTATCGCTGACAGGCTATGCCGGCGACCGCCGCCAGAAGCCGACAGGACTGCCGAAGGCCGCCCGACCGACCCGCGGAGAGGCATTCGCGTCGGCCGAAAGCTATATCAGGGTCGCCAAAGGTCTCTCAGTCGGGCTGAAAGGGGAAGCCCTGTATTCCTCCCAGAAACTATCCGGCGACTATACCGCTTCGATGATACTCGCCCCGCAATTTTCGCCGTCGTTCACAACCGACGGGGAATATATGCCGGCATTCAGAGCTAACGAATATGTCGCCGCATCGGTAACGCCCGTCTGGCAGGCCGCCAAAATATTCCAGATAAGACTTAACGCCACAGTGTTCGCCCCCATGCGCCGCATTCTCGTGGCCCCCGACGGGCAGGGCGCACGCTACGGGGCCATTTTCGGCTCATGCGACTTCTACGGACAGCTGTCGGCAGCCCTCCGCCTGCCGATAGGCGCCGTCGTCGCCTATTGCAGTTATTCGAGCGGCCACGCACGCCACTGGTCAGGCGGAATATCGCTCGGAATACCCATTAAAGCCCCGAAATTCCGACGATAACATAGATTTAACTTAATTTAACTGGAATAATTATTGCCAAATTTCCGAAATAATCGCGAAATATTGTAATTTTGCATCACCAAAATGCGCATAAGCGCAGAATGAAAAAGCCAAAATAGTGAAGCAAGTTTAAAGTGATTTATTCTTCTCACAGCCAGGGATAAGGGCTATAAATGAGGAAGAAATCATTGCTAAGATTCAAGTAAGAGCCAGATTACATCCGAGATTATTGCGATCTTAAGGCTCAGGACATAGCTTGATACTATGATGCCCCACACAAGCTCAGGATTAACGGGCCGAGGGCATTTGAATTAGCGCCTCCGTGCATCGCTGTTTGGCGGTCGGGAAGCTGACGGCATTATGCCGCGTCCCCAACCGACACGGCTTTTCAGAGGCGCGCATCGTTTTTTGGCTAAAGATGAATTTCGGATAATCATAAGCATATTGTTAATTGACTTGAAAGGAATAGAACGAAGAATTGTTGAACAAAGTATAATAGTTGTTTTATAGATAATTGTGTATTTGAAGCTTAAGGGTAGTCGTGAGACTATCCTTTTGTTTCATCTGCAAGGAAACGACATTAAGGATCTTAAGGTCTTTAATGTCCTTAAGGTCCTTAAAAAAGGCGGCCGGAGCCGCCTCTGAAGGAATTAGGCCAGCCGTTTCGGCCGATGGAAGCGGAAGATTATGGAGGCTGCCACGAAGTAGACGGCCGTCAGAATCCACAGGTTGGTATATGAGGCCGACTGGAGGGCCAGCGAAGCATTGTCGCTGTTGATATGGACAAATCCCTGAACTCCCCACGTTGCCGGCACACAGGCACCGATGAGCTGCCAGGGCCCGCTCATGGCGTAACGCGGCCAGGTCAGCCCCGACAGGAACAGGAATATAACCGAAGTGAAGACAATGACAAGGAACGAGCTTTCGCGCTCGGTAACGAACACACTGAGCGACAGACCGAACACCGAGACAGCCAGCAGATAGGGGACGACAAAGAGAAGCTCGTCGACAATGCTGCCGTAGGCCGGAAACTTGAAGATCCACGGCACGACATGGAGTGTGTAGATCACCATCGGGAGCATGATGGCGACATAGCATAAGGTCTTGCCGACGACCGTAGCCGTGGCCGGCGCGTCGATTCCGAGAGGGTCGAATCCGCCGTTGCGGCGACGCCTTTCAGAGGCGGCTCCGGCAATCATGCAGGCCCCGAGCACAACGCTCTGCTGCAGAATCAGCATGAGGATACCCGGCATGATAAACGACGAGAATCCCTGGCTGGGATCGCCGACAAACTGCTGGCTGACATTCAGCGGCGGGCCCTGCGAGGCAAGAGCCGCAGCCGGCAACCCGAGATCGGCAAGGGTGCGCTGCTGTATTTCGGCTCCGGCGGCAATCTGAACCTGAGTCAGGGCCATTGTGAACTGACGGTAGCGCAGCAGCAGGCTCATGTCGCAATAGAAGCTGACATTCGCCGTCTCACCGCGTCCGATCCGGCGGCCATAGTCGGCCGGAATCTCGACCACGCCATAACATTTCTTCTCATGCATGGCCCGCTTGGCCTCGGCCTTATTGGCGGCATAGCCGACAATTCCGACAGGCTCGGTGGCGTCGAGCATACGCACAAGATGACGGCTCTCGGCAGTGCGCGAGTTGTCGACAACAACGACTGCCACGTCACGGATAAGCTCGGGATTATAGATCAGAGCATAGACCAGCGGATAGACCGTAGGGAGCGCCAGAAAGAAAAGCATGACTCCCTGATCGCGGAAAACGAGGCTGAACTCACGGCGCCAGACCCGAAACAGACCGACGAACCAGCCCGACAGCATATTCAGAATCTTCATCATGGCACGTAGACAGGATTAAGACAGCGGCGGCGCAGACGGCGCAACAGCGGGAATGTCAATAACGGGAATATCAGAAGCGCAATATAATACGAGCGCGAGAAGAACAGCGGGATTCCGTTGAGTGCCTGATCGACATAGATCAGGAAGAAGTAACGCAGCGGAATGATCGAGGCGAGAATGCCGATACCGCCATACATCTGGTCGACCGGAAACGAAAAGCCCACGACGCTGAAGCTGAGAATTCCTGTCAGCGAGCAAACCGTTATCGCCAGACGCAAATTGGGCAGAATCTCGCATATAATCACCGCGAAAGCCTGGCAGGCGATCACGAGAAGCACCATAGCGAGAATGATATGCGAGGCATGGTTGTTGAGCGGATAGTGGCAGAAGCGGAACATGAGGGCTTCACAGGCTATGCCGACTGCACTGAATATCACCGTCTGAGGGGCAAGCTTGCCGACCAGGGCCACGAGCATCGATCCTCCCGCAGTGTCGAGCCACCGGGGCGACGTGCCGCGCTTTATCTCTTCGCCGATGCTGAACGCCGTGACGAGCATGACAAGCAGCGCTATAACGCCCGATATAAACGACGGATTGAGATAGACCGAATAGTTAAGCCAGGGATTATTGAGTCCGTGACTGTCGATGACGACAGGCTGAATGACCGACATTGCCGCGGCATCGGTAGCACCGACAGCTGTTAGAGTTGTCTTGACCACACCCATTTCAGTAACGACAGCCGTCGTGGTGAATCCCTTTAGCGACATCGTTCCGGGCACGAATATCGACATATTCGTGTAGTATGACAGCGTAGGCTGAGAACCGTTGAGACAGTCGCGCTCGAAATTGCGCGGTATGTAGAAGAAACCGTAGCTGTCGCCCCGGCGAAGGCGCGACAGGGCCTCATGGTAGCTGTCGTCGCTGCGGGTTATGTCGAGATACTGGCTGGCCTGAAGCGCGCGGGTAATGCGGCGCGACATAGCCGAACGATCCATGTCGACCACGGTGACCGGCACAGGCAGCGGCAGTCCTGACTTCATCAGGTCGATGAAGAACAGGGCCGTCAGCATCGGCACGATCAACATCATCGTGACGTAGATCCTGCGCGATGTGAGCCGACGGAGCTCACGTTTGATAGTATTCCACAGGGGAGCAAACACCGGTTTGATATTTTATTTGTCGTATAGAACCGTCATTCCGGGGCGGAGATCGCCTATCGGATTCGTCGGACGCGCCTTGACTTCGAAAGTGCGGCTGTCCCATTCGCCAGTAGCCTTTGTGGCGTGCCAGGTAGCGTATGAACCTAAGTCGCGTATGTAATAGATGCGTGCTTTGGCTTTTTTCTTGTCGAGGGCAGGAATCATGATGTCGATTTCCTGACCCAGACGCAGCTTGTTGAGCTCTTCTTCGCGCACGTTGAAGGTGACCCACTTGTCGTCGACCTTAAGCAACGACATTATCGGCGCTCCGAGCGAGACGAGCTCGCCGGTCTGAGGATAGATCTGATCGATCTGGCCATCGCAGGGGGCAACGAGATACTGGTCTTCGAGCACAGCCTCGACCTCGCGTATTCCGCCGCGCGCAACAGTGACCATTGCGGCCGACTGCTGCTTGTCCTGACGCTGCGCGCCGGCGCGGGCCAGATTGAGCTGACTCTGGGCGGCCGCACGGGCGGCCACGGCGGCATCGTATGCAGCCTTTGCCTCGTCGCGCTTCTGGGCGCTGACAACACCCTCGGCAGCGAGGTTATTCATTCTTTCATAAGTTTTCTTGGCGATCGACAGAGCCGCGTCGGCCTGATTCACGAGATCCTGCGCGCCCTCTATGATCTGGGGACGTGTGCCGTCGTCGACTTTCGAGTTAAGAGCCTGAGCCGCTGTTTCCATTCCCTGGGCCTGCATCAGTTTGGCCTCGGCAAGCGATGAATGGATATGGACCAGCGTATCGCCCGCCTTTACCATGTCGCCCTCGCGCACATAAAGCTCGGCGACACGTCCGGGAAGCTTGCCCGAGATTCTGACACTGGTAGCGTCGGCCATCCCTTCGACCACATCGTCGGGGTTGCGCAGACACAGAAATCCTATAATCGACAGAGCAATGACGGCGAGCATCAGCACTGCCAGAGCGCCCATCAGGAGGCGTGATTCTTTCTTTTCGACTTGTTCGGTTTCCATATTCGATTGGTTGTAAGGGGTCAGTAATTAAGGGTGCCAAGCACTTTCGACAGATATACGCGGCATAGATGCACGTCGATCTCGGCGTCGATATTCTCGCTGCGGGCCTTGAGCCATGCCGTCTGGGCCTCGAGCACATTCTGGGTTGTCATCACTCCCTCGCGGTAGCCGAGCCGGGCATGGTTCAGGTTGTCGTCGGCCTTGGCTATGTTGCTGCGGGTCATCTGACAGGTTTTAAGCGCCTCGCGGCTCTTGAACGCAGCCTGGTTCACCTGAAGCTCGACAAGCTCGCGGGCATCATCGAGTTTAAGGCGGGCTATGTCGGCGTCGGCCTTTGCCGCGCGATATTTATTATAGTCTCCGCCCCAGTGCCACAACGGGATATGGAGCACAGCGCCGACGTTGAACGCTCCCGAGAAGCGTTTCTTGAATCCGTCGAACATATTGGGATTGCTGAAGCCGTAGCCGGCCGTTAGAGCCAGAGTCGGCAGCATATCGCTCATGGCGACTTTGCTCTGCTGGTCGGCGACCTTCACCGACAGTTCGAGAGCCCGCATATCGGGCCGGCGGGCATAGACTTCGGCCATATCATATTCTTTCGAAGGGATCTGCGCGCCGTCGGGCATCAGCTCGTCGGCTGTCAGCGACATATTCTCGTCGGCGAGAGTCACGGACTGGTCGATCGGCAGCCCTATGAGCTGGCAGAGCGCCATTCGCGACAGCACGAGTCCGTTTTTCACCTTGACAAGATCGACATTCGCCGAATTACGCTTCACATCGACCGTGAGCAGATCGCTCGGAGTCGCAACACCCTGATCGATCATCCGCTGGACATTATTATGCAGAGTGTCGAGCAGGGCGACATAGTTTTCGGCAAGCTTCTCCTTGGCGTTGAGCGACACAATCTGCCAGTAGGCGCCGTCGACAGCATAGATGACATCGGTGGCGCTGTTGTTGCGCAGTTCGCGGGCCGCCTCTTCGGCGAACTTCGTTATCTTGTTCATCGCCACAATCTTTCCGCCCATATAAACAGGCTGAGTCAGCGTTATGGCGCCGAAAAAGACATTATGTATGTCGTAGGTCATCGCGTCTTTGGGCAGATAGGCTACCTGCGACGGGACAGGCTCGCCGTTAGGCCCTATGACAGGCTCGCCGGTCATAGGATTCTTGACGACATCGAACTGATAGCTCTGAGTGGCGAGGTCGAAATTCTTTATCGGCAGGAACTGGTCGCTGTCGAAGATCGACAGCTTACGCGAATTATACATATAGCCGCCGTTGAAGTCGATAGCGGGCAGATAAGCGGCGAAAGCCTCCTTGTTCTGATATTCGGTCTGACGCACCTTCTCGGCCATTATGCGCATCGTCTTGTTGTTGCTCAGCGCCATACGCCGGCAATCCTCAAGCGAGAGCACATCCTGAGCCGCTGCGCCGAACGCGACAAACGCAATCAGCAGAATGAGGCTTGGCATTTTGCGGTTGACCATAGTTGGGAACATATATATTTGTTGAAACGCAATTTGTGAAAAACGTCTGCAAATATAACCCTTTTCATCGGCAGAAAGTTGCATCGACGGCAACGATTTTTCCCGTAAAAAGGTAGTTTTTCTGGTCAATTTTTCCTATATCGCGATACTAACGCCGGCAACACGATCTTAATTGCTGCTCGCATGTTTTAATTTATGCCAATTCTAACGATAGGCTGTCTCACTAATTTTTCGATTCTACAAATATATCGCGTTAGTTAATTCCTGCCATTTGCGCAATTAGAATTTAATCTGTAATTTTGCTTAACTAATAAAGTATACCTGATGAAAAGATTTGTTCTTAAAGTTTTAGATAAGGTTGTCAATGTGAGGCGCATTGACACTGGAGATTATATTTGTTTGACTGACATGGTTAAAGGTACGGAAAACGGTACGTCTCTCGTTGAAAAATGGCTTAGGAACAAAAATACTGTTGAGTTTCTCGGGCTATGGGAAACCCTTAATAATCCAAATTTTGACAAAGATTCATATATCGAGATTTTTAATCAGTCAGGATTGAATCGCTTTATCATATCGGCGAAACAATGGGTAGAAAAGACTAATGCCATTGGTCTTGTAGCCCAAGCCGGCCGTTACGGTGGCACCTATGCACATAAAGACATCGCATTTGAATTCGGGTCTTGGGTGAATCCGACATTTAAGCTGTATCTTATCAAAGAATACCAGAATCTCAACCATCTTCTTTCAGATAAAAGACTTAAAGAATGGGATGTCAGAAGAATATTGTCTAAAGCTAATTATGTTCTTCAGACAGATGCTGTAAAACAGCATATCCTTCCCAAATACTCTTTACGAAAGTTACGGGACAGCTGGACATACGCTACCGAGGCAGATGCACTTAACATTATAGTATTCGGATGCACAGCCAAGGACTGGGAAAAAGCAAATCCAGATTTAAAAAATCAAGGTCTTAATATCAGAGATACAGCCACTATAAGTGAACTTGCTGTTCTTTCCAATATGGAGTCTCTGAACGCTGAACTTATAAAACAAGGGATGACCGATCTCGAAAAGCGTAAGCCAATACTTCATAGAGCTGCTCGGGAACAGCTCGCAAGATTCAATGAATCAAATATTGAAGGAAGATTCAGCAAATTAGATCATCTTGGAAATCCGAAATACTTAAAATAGAATTAATTGCAATTCTAATTCCCCCGAATTCGGGGGAATTAGAATTGCAATCAGTTTCGTTTTTCTGGTCAATTTTTACGCCGGCGCGACGTCAGGCCTCGGGGTCGAGGGTCTCGCGGATCTCGTAGGAGTTGCGGCGCGGAGAGTTGCGCACGACAAGCTCGCCGACAAATCCGGCGAGGAAAAGCTGTGTGCCGAGCAGCATCATTGTCAGCGACAGATAGAAATAGGGGCTGTCGGTAACGAGCGTGTAGTGCAGTCCGTGGGTCATATTGTAAAGCTTGACGATACCGACAACCGCCGCCGCGATGAATCCGACAATAAACATCAGCGAGCCGAGCAGCCCGAAAAAGTGCATCGGCTTGGCTCCGAAACGGCCGGTGAACCACAGTGTAGCCAGGTCGAGATAGCCGTTGACAAAACGGTCGAGTCCGAACTTTGTCTTGCCGTATTTGCGGGCCTGATGATGAACAACCTTCTCGCCAATGCGGCCGAAGCCGGCGTTTTTCGCCAGATAAGGGATATAGCGGTGCATGTCACCGTAGACCTCGATATGCTTAACGACCTCACGACGATAGGCTTTCAGTCCGCAGTTGAAATCATGGAGGTTGTGGATTCCCGAAACTTTGCGGGCTGTGGCATTGAAGAGCTTTGTCGGTATTGTCTTCGACAGCGGATCGTAGCGCTTCTGCTTCCAGCCGCTGACTAGGTCGTAGCCGTCTTCGGTTATCATGCGGTAAAGCTCGGGAATCTCGTCGGGCGAATCCTGAAGGTCGGCGTCCATAGTTATGACAACATCACCCTGAGCCATTCCGAAGCCAGTGTTCAGCGCAGGCGACTTGCCGTAGTTGCGCCGGAACGAGACGCCTTTCAGGCGCGGGTTGCGCGCCGACAGCTCTCTGACTACTTTCCACGAGCTGTCGGTCGAACCGTCGTCGACAAACCAAACCTCATAGCTGAAGTTGTTGGCGTCCATGACGCGTTCTATCCATGCCGCCAGCTCGGGCAGCGATTCGGCCTCGTTGAAGAGGGGCACTATTACCGATATATCCATTGTTTAAGCTCTGATTATTCATTAATTAAACTATGTCGGCCGGCGATTTTCCGCCCGGATCGCTACGCTTTACCAGCAGAGCGAGGGCAAGAGCCAGCAGCGAGCCTGTGAATCCGGCCATCCAGACGAGCGTCATCGTGAAAACGCCCGGCGAAAGCGTGAAACCATTGTCGAGAGCCGACTGGAGCTGCTCGCCATAGGCGCGCACTGAGGCGTCGGGCGACTCGGCAAATGTCGAGGCCATCAGAGTCCATTCGTCGGAAAGATGGGTCGGATTGATCCAGCGCAGATAAGCGAGCATGAACACTCCGGCGACAAGCGAACCGCAGACAACAGTCGTCATTCCGTCGAGCCAGAGCGAACCGACCGAATAACGTCCGGCAACGGCCCGATAGTCGGCCTTCATGAGAAAATAAACGACAAAAGGAACAGCCACAATCATCACGAGGCTCAGCAGATTCAGAACCGCAGCCTGGCGCGAAAACAACGAGGCAGCATAGAACACCGTCAGATACACGCCGAACCGCAGCCCGTTGCGGGCTCCGCAGCGAAGCGGACTGAGTGAGGCGAATTCATTGTCGTTCATCATCGTGCAAAGGTAGTGAAAGGTGAGAGCAATGACAAATGAAAAAATCCTTTTTTTCACATTCGGTCATTTGGCTGAGTTTCGTTCGGTCATTTGGCCGGTTTTCGTTCGGTCATCTGGCCGGATGAGAAAAATTTGCCGGAGAAAGGGGGAATTACTAATTTTGTTTCGCGGAACAATGACATCCCCGCCCAAACGCCATGAAGAAAATTCTGTTACTCGCCCTATTGCTGATTCCAATGCTGACAGGCGCGCAAGCCTCTGTCAACTGGCACGACGAAACGCGCGACACCGCCCGAATAAACGAGGTTCTCAAAGCCGCCTCAGGCCTCGACCGGCGCGTAGTTGTCGACTCAATAGCCCGAATGTTTCTGGGCACGCCCTACGTCGCCTCAACGCTCGAAATAGAGCCGGAGCGCGTAACGGTCAACACCGACGGCATGGACTGCACGACTTTTGTCGACAACGTGCTCGCGCTGGCGCGCACCGTTATGGAGGGACGGTCAGACTGGCGCGATTTCATCTATAACCTCGAATGGATGCGCTATCGTCAGGGGCGCGTCAACGGCTGGCCCTCGCGGCTCCACTACATCAGCGACTGGATTGTCGACAATGTAGGCCGCGGAAATATAAAAGAAATAACGTCGTCGCTCGACGCATCGGAATACCGGGTGAAATCGCTCGACTTCATGACAGAGCACGCCGACCTCTACCCGGCCCTCGCCGACCGCGACAATCTCGAGAAGATGCGCGACGTCGAGCGCGGCTACCGCAACCACCGCTATCCCCAGCTCGCCGTTGTCAAGATCAACAAGAACAACCTCGCGCAGATGCGGCCCGGCGACGTTGTCGCCATCACCACGAAGACCCCAGGCCTCGACGTTGTCCATCTCGGAATACTGACCATGGTCGACGGCGAACTCCATCTGCTCCACGCATCGTCGAAAGCCGGAAAAGTCACCATCGACCCGCACCCGCTGAAAGACCATCTGCGCCAGAACCGCAGCTATCTCGGCATACGCGTCCTGCGCCTCGCCGCCGACTGACGATGGCACGTTGATCCCGCAAACCCCAGCCTCATTCGGTTTTCCGCCCTGAATGTGGCCGCGGGCCTTTGGCTACAGTACAGTGACATTTTCTTACAGGCTAACCACCTCAAACAGATCATTCGCCTTCAAGCGCCGGCGGCGCGATATTTCTAAAACCCACCGCGATAGCCGTGAGTCTGAAATCCAGCGAGATAGACGTGCAAGCAGCGAATTGGGGGGGAGCGGTGGTTGCCGCCAGCTATCGCAGGCGGAGAGATTTCGCGCGTCCCGCGCTTGACTATAGAATCAGAATTCGGGCTGTAAAATGCGTCCGCAGCAATAGCAAAAAAAATGTCATGCACTATAGCCTTTGGCACGCCTCAATGCTATTAACTTAGATGAAATCAGCGTCGGAAACGCCCTGGCGTAGGGATAATTTGCTCGGAAGGATTTTAAGTTAATCGGGTCAGATATGTCAGGGAGTTCGGCGACGCCCCGGAGACACGACAGAGGCGCCGGGGTTTCCGGCGCCTCTGGCATGTCATATTATCGCGGGGTTACTCTGTGGGCTGGGTGATGTTCACGGCCGTGTTGCTGCCGATGAACGTCTTGTCGTTGCCTACGATGTCGCCGTATGGAACATTTGAGATCGACCCGAAGCCTTTGTAGTTGTGAGCCTTGTCCCATACGAGAGTAATGTTTTTGGCAGTATTGCCGGTCACACTGGCCGTATTTCCGGCATGACCGACGATCGAGCCGAAATGGCGGTAAGCCTTGATTGTGACATCTTCAACGGTACAGTTGGTGACCTCGTCGGCATCAATACAGCCATAACCGAGAATACCGCCGGCCTTGTCGCCGTTATCCCAGTTGCCGGCGCTGAGCTCTTCGGTCGTCGAAGTTATAGTGCCGCCGATAACCTTGCAGTTATCGATGACAGAACCTGTCTCATTGTCGACATACCCTGCGATACCGCCGGCATAGTGGGTGCTCGATATGCTGACATTCCTGAGTGTGAGATTACGGACATTTCCTACCAGACCGCCGAAAAGTCCGGCTGCCGCCCAGTTGCTGCGAGTGTCGGATGCGGTGAGATTGCTGATCGTGTGGTTGGCACCGTCGAACGTTCCGGCAAAGTTCTGGCTGGGATAATAGGTCATTCCGGCGCCGATAGGAGTGAAGCTTACGCCTGCCATATCGATGTCGGCAGTGAGGGTCACGGTCTTGCCCGACAGACGGTCATGAGCAATACTTCCGTCTTTATAGTAGCCGTTGACAAGGCGCGAGAGCGAAACGAGGCCATCGGCATTGTTGACGAAATAGTCCGTCTTGCCGTCGGTAGTCAGGCCCTGCTGAACCTGCTCGCCGTCGACATTGAGGACGAAATTCGTTCCTTTCTTGACGTTCCAGAGGTTATTGCCGCTGAGCAGACCGGTGTCATAGCCTGTGGCCACGCAGTTGTTGATATTGACGGTATAGAGGCCGTTTGTGGCGAGAGAGCAGTCCACTTCGATTGCTGCTTTAGAGTCGTTGATCGAGGTTCCGCTGAAAGTGCAGTTGTCGAAAGTGACATCGGTTCTCAGGTTGGCGTCTTCGCTGTAGATCAGCACACTCTTGCCGTAGCTGCCGAACGAGCAGTTTTTGAATGAGACATTGGTCGAACCGTAGGTCCACACGCTGTAGTCACCGTCGTTTTTAAACGTGCAGTTCTCGAATCTGGCAGGCCCGTAGAGGAAGAGCTTCTTTTCGATAACGCAGCCGCTGTAGGTTTCCGACGCATTGTGCTGGAAACCGTTGTAGTTGGTGTTGTCGGTCTTGATGGTCAGATTGTTGAATGTGACATTCACGCCTGCAAGAGTGATTGAGCCGGCTTTGTTGATGATAGTGGCGGGGCCCTGGCCGGTCACGGTCAGACCGGTGAATGCGTTGGAGGCCGCGCGAAGGCTGGTCTGGGAATAATCGCCGTTGCCGAGAACGAGGCTGACCTCGGTCTGGCCGGCAGCTCTCGCAGCCGCTACGGCCTCGTCGACTGTGTTATAGGTTTCGTTGCCCATCTTGACCTTCCCCTCTTCGACAACTTCGACTTCAAAGCCGGGATCGTCGTTGAATCCGGGCAGAACGATGATGTCGAAGTCGGCGGGATTGGTCAGCAGTGAGCCGTAGATATTTGTGCGGTAGTTGCGCTGAACGGGCACATTGCTGAACGAATAGTCAATCTCGTGTCCGTCGGTGCAGGTGACCGTGTAGGCGATGTCGATAAGCTCGCGGTCGGCGTTCTGAACATCGTCGGCATCAGGCAGAACCGAGCCTGTCAGGATATAATCCATCGAGAGATACTCGTAGTTGTCGATGGGGAATGTCTGATTCACGGGCACAGCGGCCGTATATGAAATATCGGCCGAGCCCGATGCCTCGCCCGAGAGCAGATTGAGCGAGTTGTAGGCCCCCCTGATGCTGAGAGTTGTTGTCGCCACCTCGGTATTGGCGGCCTCGGCAAGGTCGAAGTCATTTGTCCCGACATTAATCTGGGCGAACGGACGGCGCAGCTCTACGGCCTTGGTCAGCGCACCGTCGACAGTCAGATCCTTGACAGCCTGGAAAAACGCATCGCGGTTCTCATTGTTGCCGACATTGTCGTAGTTGACTTTCACGCTCTTCGACGACGACGAAAACTCATAGGGGCTTCCCTCTGAGGCGTCGGCCCAGAACACGAAGTCATATTTCTTACCCTTGACGAGATTAAGCGCCAGTCTGAAATTCTTGGCATCGACAGTCTGAGGGACCGGCGAACCGGCCTTATCGCTTGCGAAGACAACATCATTGCCCTCATAGACAGCATAGTGGAGCGTCTTTGCGACATCGCCCTCGCCATAGCGGCCATGCATGACACCCGGAATCCGGGCAGTAATTATTACATTGCCATCCTGGGCGCCCGGCCCTGAGAGGTCATCGCCCGAACATGACGAGAGAGTGAAGACACCCGCTGCCATCATTGCGAAAATGATTTTCTTCATAGATAATGGTTCAAATGGTTAAGAATATATTGTGATATTTGCTTCTCGTTGTGTGATAAATCAGAGACATCAGTCGGCTTTGCTATCCCCGAAAAAGGTCCTGAATATTTGCTGTTCTTTAAGACAGACACTGCAAAGTAAGCGCATAAAGTTCCAATTCCCAATAGGTAAGCCTCGATTTAACAATCAATAACATATCGCAATCCTGCGAGCAGCTGCCAAACCCAAGTTTTACATGTTTTTCGCGCTGAATGTGGCAGCGGGCCATTGGCACGCCTCTAAGATGTCGCCACATAATAAGCCAATTGTCAAGCTTTTGAAGCGCGCCAAAAGCCATAGTACCTGACAATTTTTTTGCCATTTTTGCGGACACTTTTGATTGCCTGAATTTTGGACGCTCGCATTCAATACGCATCAAAAGTCCGAACAGCAGATCATTTCTGATTCTATAGTCAAGCGCGGGACGCGCGAAATCTCTACAACTGCCTGCGATAGCTGGCGGCAACCACCGCTCCCCCCCAAATTCGCAGCTTGCACGCATATATTGTTGGTTCCCAAGCCCACAGCTAAAAAATGTAGAAAAACCGCGCCTCACGGCGCTTGACGCGGATAGGCTGTTTGATGTGGCTATTCTGCAAAAATGACAGGTACTGTAGCCAAAGGCACGCGATTACTCTTTGTCGGAACATCGGCTCTGATATTTCAAGGAGTTCCGCAACATACACATCAGTTATCCAACTCAATTCAACCGAGAAAAAATTGAGCGCCGGATCCTCAGGAGACCCGGCGCTCAGCATTATAACAAAATTATGACTTCGGATTTATCAGGCTTTCGGAGCTTCGGCTTCGACGGCTTCGACTTCCTCGACTTCGCGAAGAGATTCGACGTCGTCTTTTCCGGCGACTACGAGGCGTTCGTAGGCGCGCAATCCGGTTCCGGCAGGAATCAGGCGGCCACCGATGACGTTCTCCTTCATTCCCTCGAGATAGTCGACCTTGCCGGCGATAGCTGCTTCGTTGAGCACTTTCGTGGTCTCCTGGAATGAAGCGGCCGACATGAAGCTCGTTGTGTGGAGGGCGGCGCGGGTGATACCCTGAAGGATCTGCTCCGAGGTAGCGGGCACGGCGTCGCGCGTCTCGATTGTGCGGAGGTCGCGGCGTTTCAGAGCCGAGTTCTCGTCGCGGAGGCGGCGGGCGGTGATGATCATACCGGGCTTGATTGTCTCGCTGTCGCCGGCGTCGGTGACGACTTTCTTGCCCCAGATGCGGTCGTTCTCGTCCATGAAGGCGCGCTTGTCGACGATCTGCTGCTGGAGGAAGTTGGTGTCGCCCGGATCGATGATCGACACTTTACGCATCATCTGGCGGACGATGACTTCGAAGTGTTTGTCGTTGATCTTAACACCCTGCATGCGGTAGACGTCCTGAACCTCGTTGACGATGTATTCCTGAACGGCTGTCGGGCCCATGATGTTCAGGATGTCGGCCGGGGTTATGGCGCCGTCGGAGAGCGGTGTGCCGGCGCGCACGTAGTCGTTCTCCTGAACAAGGAGCTGTTTCGACAGCGGAACGAGATATTTCTTGACTTCGCCGAGTTTGCTGGTCACGGAGATCTCGCGGTTACCGCGCTTGACTTTGCCGAAGGTCACTTCGCCGTCGATTTCGCTGACGATAGCGGGGTTCGACGGGTTACGGGCCTCGAAGAGCTCGGTCACACGGGGCAGACCGCCGGTAATATCACCGGCATTACCGCTGGCGCGCGGAATCTTGATGAAGATTTCGCCGGCTTTGACTTCGGCGTCGTCGTCGAGCATGAGGTGGGCGCCCAGAGGCAGAGCATAGGTGCGGACGACCTGGCCGTTGTTGTCGACGATGTCGGCTTCGGGAGCTTTGGTCTTGTCGCGGCTCTCGATGATGATCTTCTCGCTCAGGCCGCTCGATTCGTCGGCGTCGACGCGATAGGTCACGTTCTCGATAAGGTTCTTATAGTGGATGTGACCGGCGACTTCGCTGACGATAACGGCGTTGAAGGGATCCCATTCACAGATGACGTCGCCTTTGCTGACTTCGTCGCCGGGGCCGAAATAGAGTTTGGCACCGTATGGGATGTTGGCCGAGGTAAGCATCATTTTCGTTGTCGGATCGACAATGCGCATTTCAGCCATACGGCCGATGACGACTTCGACGTTGCGGCCTTTGGCATCGACTTCGTCGGTGCGCACGGTGCGGAGCTCGTCGATTTCGAGCACACCGTTGTAGCGCGACGTTGTCGACGATACGGCGGCGATATTCGAGGCCACACCGCCGACGTGGAAGGTTCGGAGGGTAAGCTGTGTACCCGGCTCACCGATCGACTGGGCGGCGATGACGCCGACAGCCTCGCCCTGCTGAACCATACGGTGGGTGGCGAGGTTGCGGCCGTAGCACTTGGCGCACACGCCGCGCTTGCTCTCGCAGGTGAGAACCGAACGGATCTCGACGCTCTCGATGGGCGATGCCTCGATTTTCTCGACGGCAGCTTCGGTTATCTCGTCGCCGGCGGCAACGATAAGCTCGCCGGAGGTCGGATCGACAATATCATGGACGCTGACACGGCCGAGGATACGCTCGCCGAGGCTGGCCACGACTTCGTCGTTGTTCTTGATTTCGGTGCAGACGAGGCCGCGGAGCGTTCCGCAGTCCTCTTCGTTGATGATGACATCGTGGGCCACGTCGACCAGACGGCGGGTCAGATAACCGGCGTCGGCGGTCTTCAGTGCGGTATCGGCCAGACCCTTTCGGGCACCGTGGGTCGAGATGAAGTACTCAAGCACACTCAGGCCCTCCTTGAAGTTCGCCAGAATCGGGTTCTCGATGATCTGGCCGCCTTCGGCGCCGCTCTTCTGAGGCTTGGCCATAAGGCCGCGCATACCCGAGAGCTGACGGATCTGGTCTTTCGAACCACGGGCGCCCGAGTCGAGCATCATGAACACAGGGTTGAAGCCTTTCTGGTCGGCGCTGATCTGCTTCATCAGAGTGTCGGCCAGACGGGCGTTGACATGTGTCCAGATATCGATTATCTGGTTGTAGCGCTCGTTGTTGGTTATGAAGCCCATTGCATGGTTCTGGAGAACCTCCTGAACCTGCTCGTAGCCTTCGCGCACATATTCTTCTTTCTCCTTCGGGATGAGCACGTCGCCGAGGTTGAACGAGATGCCCCCCTTGAAGGCCATGTAGTAGCCGAGGTTCTTGATGTCGTCGAGGAACTGGGCCGAACGCGGAATACCGCACGACTTAATGACGCGCGAGATAATCGTGCGCAGCGATTTCTTCGACAGAATCTCGTTGACATAGCCGATCTCCTGAGGAACATAATGATTGACAAGCACTCGGCCAACCGAGGTGTTCTCTACGAGATGCTTGTAGGGCTTGCCGTTCTCGTCGATGTCGTCGACAACGACGCTGACCGGAGCGTGAAGCGTCACTCGGCCTTCGTTATAGGCGATCTCGGCCTCTTCGGGGCCGTAGAACTTCAGGCCCTCACCCTTGTCACCGGGACGGAGCTTGGTGATATAGTAGAGGCCGAGCACCATGTCCTGCGAAGGAACGGTGATAGGCGCGCCGTTGGCGGGGTTGAGGATGTTGTGCGAGCCGAGCATGAGAATCTGGGCTTCGAGCACAGCCTCGTTGCCAAGGGGAAGATGGACTGCCATCTGGTCACCGTCGAAGTCGGCGTTGAAAGCCGTACAGGCCAGCGGGTGAAGCTGGATTGCCTTGCCCTCGATGAGCTTGGGCTGGAAAGCCTGGATACCGAGGCGGTGAAGTGTCGGGGCGCGGTTGAGCAGAACGGGATGGCCCTTCATGACATATTCGAGGATATCCCATACGACAGGCTCCTTGCGGTCGACGATTTTCTTGGCACTCTTGACAGTCTTGACGATACCGCGCTCGATGAGCTTGCGGATAACGAAAGGCTTGTAGAGCTCGGCTGCCATATCCTTGGGCAGACCGCACTCGTGCATTTTCAGCTCGGGGCCTACGACAATAACCGAGCGGGCCGAATAGTCGACACGTTTACCGAGAAGGTTCTGACGGAAACGTCCCTGCTTACCCTTAAGGCTGTCAGACAGCGATTTGAGCGGGCGGTTGGCTTCGGTCTTGACGGCCGACGAACGGCGCGAGTTATCGAGCAGCGAGTCGACAGCCTCCTGAAGCATGCGCTTCTCGTTGCGGAGGATGACGTCGGGAGCCTTGATTTCGATGAGGCGTTTGAGGCGGTTGTTACGGATGATCACGCGACGGTAGAGGTCGTTGAGATCCGACGTAGCGAAGCGGCCGCCGTCGAGCGGAACCAGCGGACGAAGCTCGGGCGGAATAACAGGCACGGCCTGCAGAATCATCCATTCGGGTTTGTTGCGGCCGCGGCTTGCGCGGAACGATTCAACAACCTGAAGGCGTTTCAGGGCCTCGGTCTTGCGCTGCTGCGAGCCGTCGGTGTCGGCCTGATGGCGCAGAGCGTAGCTGAGTTCGTCGAGGTCGATGTCCTTGAGAAGATCATAGAGAGCCTCGGCTCCCATCTTGGCAACGAACTTGTTGGGGTCGGTGTCTTCAAGAAGGGAGTTTTCTTTAGGAAGACGGTCGAGGATGTCGAAATATTCGTCTTCGGTCAGAAGATCGAGACGCTGCACCCCTTCGACGTTACCCGGATTGATGACGACATAACGCTCGTAGTAGATTATCGAGTCGAGCTTCTTCGTCGGCAGACCCAGCAGATAGCCGATCTTGTTGGGGAGCGAGCGGAAATACCAGATATGAGCCACGGGCACAACCAGCTTGATATGGCCCATGCGCTCGCGGCGCACTTTCTTCTCGGTCACCTCGACTCCGCAGCGGTCGCAGACGATGCCCTTGTAGCGGATGCGTTTATATTTGCCGCAATGACACTCATAGTCTTTAACGGGACCAAAGATGCGCTCACAGAAGAGGCCGTCGCGTTCCGGCTTATAGGTACGGTAGTTGATGGTCTCGGGTTTGAGCACTTCGCCGCTCGACTTCTCGAGAATCTCCTCGGGAGAAGCCAGGCCGATCGAAATCTTTGAAAATCCGTTTTTTTGTTTTGTCTCTTTTCTAAAAGCCATTATGGAGTGTTGACAGAAAGATGTTATTGACTTGTTTGAGCTTTTGTGAGCCCCCAGCGGCGCTGACGCCGCCGCCGGGAAGCTATGGTGTTCTGAGCCTCAGGCTCACGGTTCGAGGTTCACACTCAGTCCGAGACCGCGCAGCTCGTGGAGCAGCACGTTGAGCGATTCGGGGATGCCGGCGGGCGGCATGGGATCGCCTTTGACGATGGCCTCGTAGGTCTTCGAGCGGCCGGTGACGTCGTCGGACTTCACCGTCAGGATTTCCTGAAGGATATGGCTGGCGCCGAATGCTTCGAGCGCCCAGACCTCCATCTCTCCGAAACGCTGTCCGCCGAACTGGGCCTTACCGCCCAGAGGCTGCTGCGTTATCAGCGAGTACGGGCCGATCGAACGGGCGTGCATCTTGTCTTCGACCATGTGGCCGAGCTTAAGCATATAGATGACGCCGACAGTGGCGGGCTGGTCAAAACGCTCGCCTGTTCCGCCGTCGTAGAGGTAGCACTTGCCGTAGCGCGGCAGCCCTGCCTTATCGGTCCATGCATTGAGGTCGTCGAGGGTGGCGCCGTCGAAAATCGGGGTCGCGAATTTCTCGCCCAGCTCGCGGCCGGCCCATCCGAGCACAGTCTCGAAAATCTGTCCGAGGTTCATACGCGAAGGCACACCCAGCGGGTTCAGCACGATGTCGACCGGAGTACCGTCGGCCAGGAACGGCATATCTTCCTGACGGACAACGCGCGACACGATACCTTTGTTACCGTGGCGGCCGGCCATCTTGTCGCCCACGCCGATCTTGCGCTTCTTGGCCACGTAGACTTTGGCGAGCTTCATGATTCCGCTGGGCAGCTCGTCGCCGATCGAGAGATCGAACTTGCGGCGGCGCAGCTCGGCGTCGATTTCCTTGCTCTTGCGCAGATAGTTGACAATAGTGGCGCGGATAAGATCGTTCTTATGGCTGTCGTTGGTCCACTTGCTGAGGTTGACAGTGTCGTAGTTTATGTCGCGGAGAACGGCGGCGGTGAACTTCGCTCCTTTCGGAATGATGTCGCTTCCGAGGAAGTCCTTCACACCGGCCGAGGTCTTGCTGCCGGTGAGTTCGAGCAACTTGTCGGTCAGAAGCTTCTTGAGTGCTTCCTGCTTCTCGGCATATTCCTCGTCGAGCTTGGGAAGCATGGCGTTGACGCTCTTCGTGCGCGACGGTTTCTTCTCGGCGCGCTGGAAAAGATTCGTGCCGATCACGACACCCTTGAGCGACGGAGTAGCCTTCAGCGAAGCGTCCTTGACATCGCCGGCCTTGTCGCCGAAGATGGCGCGGAGCAGTTTTTCCTCGGGGGTCGGGTCGCTCTCTCCCTTAGGCGTGATCTTACCGATCATGATGTCGCCGGGAACAACGTGGGCGCCCACACGGATAATACCGCGCTCGTCGAGGTCTTTGGTAGCGTCTTCGCTGACGTTGGGAATATCGGATGTCAGCTCTTCCATACCGCGCTTTGTCTCGCGCACCTCGAGGGTGTATTCGTCGACATGAACCGAGGTCAGTATGTCTTCGCGGACCATGCGCTCGTTCAGCACGATGGCATCCTCGTAGTTATATCCTTTCCAGGGCATGAAAGCTACCTTCAGGTTGCGTCCGAGGGCAAGCTCGCCGTTTTCGGTCGAATAGCCTTCGGTCAGAATGTCGCCTTTGTTGACGCGCTGGCCCTTCTCGCAGATCGGGCGCAGGTCGATTGTAGTGCTCTGGTTGGTCTTGCGGAATTTCGGCAGATGATATTCCTTGACGGCATCCTCGAAAGCCACGAACTCTTCCTCTTCGGTGCGGTCGTAGCGGATGCGGATCACAGTGGCGTCGACAAACTCGATCACGCCGGGGCCTTCGGCCATCACCTGAGTGCGGCTGTCGCGGATAAGCTGGCCTTCGAGACCGGTTCCGACGATAGGAGCCTCGCTGCGCATCAGAGGCACAGCCTGGCGCATCATGTTCGATCCCATGAGCGCGCGGTTGGCGTCGTCGTGCTCGAGGAAGGGAATCAGGCAGGCTGCGATAGAGGCGATCTGCACGGGGCTTACGTCCATCAGCTCTATCTGCTCGGGGGGCACGATGGGGAAGTCGGCATCCTGACGGGCTTTGACGCGCTCGTCGACAAATGTGCCGTTGTCGTTGACAAGGGCGCTTCCCTGAGCGATCATCTTGCCCTCTTCGGCCTCGGCAGTCATATAGACAACCTCATCGTTCTTGAGGTCGACGACGCCGTTCTCAACCGTGCGGTAGGGCGTCTCGATAAAGCCCAGGTCATTGATCTTCGCATAGACGCAGAGCGAAGAGATCAGACCGATGTTCGGGCCTTCAGGCGTCTCGATCGGGCAGAGGCGGCCATAGTGGGTATAGTGGACGTCACGCACCTCGAATCCGGCGCGCTCACGCGACAGGCCGCCGGGACCCAGGGCACTCATACGGCGCTTGTGGGTCATCTCGGCCAGCGGGTTTGTCTGATCCATGAACTGGCTCAGGGCGTTGGTGCCGAAGAAGGTGTTGATGACGCTTGAGATAGTCTTGGCATTGATGAGGTCGGTCGGGGTGAAGACCTCATTGTCGCGGACGTTCATACGCTCGCGGATAGTACGGCCCATGCGGGCCAGGCCGACGGCAAACTGGTTGTAGAGCTGTTCGCCGACGGTGCGCACACGACGGTTGCTGAGGTGGTCGATATCGTCCACTTCAGCCTTGGAGTTGATGAGCTGGATGAGGTGCTTGATGATCTCCACGATATCTTCGCGGGTCAGCACCTTGACATCCATCGGCGTCGTCATGCCCAGCTTCTTGTTAATGCGGTAGCGGCCTACCTCGCCGAGGTCGTAGCGCTTCTCGCTGAAGAAGAGGTTGGTTATGACTTCGCGGGCCGACGCGTCATCCGGTGGCTCGGCGTTGCGCAGCTGTCTGTAGATATATTGGATAGCCTCCTTTTCGGAGTTCGAAGTATCTTTCTGAAGAGTGTTGAAGATAATCGAATAGTCGATTGCGTCGGCGCTCTCCTTGTGGAGAAGGATTGTCTGGACGCCGCTCTCGAGGATTCTCGGAATATCTTCTTCGGTGATGACGGTCTCACGGTCGATGACAACGTCGTTGCGCTCGATCGACACAACCTCGCCGGTGTCTTCGTCGGCGAAGTCTTCGACCCACGATTTCAGCACACGGGCGGCAAGCTTGCGCCCCACTGCTTTCTTGAGGTTGGCGGGGGTCACCTTGATATCTTCGGCCAGACCGAAGATCTCGATGATGTCCTTGTCGCTCTCGAGTCCGATAGCGCGCAGAAGAGTGGTCACGGGCAGCTTCTTCTTGCGGTCGATGTAGGCATACATCACGTTGTTGATGTCAGTGGCGAACTCGATCCAGCTGCCGCGGAACGGGATAATACGCGCACTGTAGAGCTTTGTTCCGTTGGCATGAGTGCTCTGTCCGAAGAAGACGCCCGGCGAACGGTGGAGCTGCGAGACGACGACACGCTCGGCTCCGTTGATAACAAAGGTTCCCTTCTCGGTCATGTAGGGAATCTGACCGAGATAAACATCCTGAACAACCGTGGCAAAGTCCTCGTGGTCAGGGTCGGTACAATAGAGCTTAAGCTTTGCTTTGAGGGGCACGCTGTAAGTCAGGCCATGCTCAAGACACTCGTCGATAGTGTAGCGCGGCGGATCGATATAATAGTCGAGAAATTCCAGCACGAAATTGTTGCGCGTGTCGGCAATGGGGAAGTTCTCGGAAAATACCTTATAAAGCCCTTCGTTGTTGCGCTTCTCGGGGGGAGTGTCGAGCTGCATGAAGTCCTGGAACGACTTTAGCTGCACCTCCAGAAAATCAGGATAGGGGAGAGGATTTTTGACCGACGTAAAATTTACGCGGGGTTTATCAACTGAATTTGGCATCTAAGATTTTTGCGGGGGTTGATGGATTAACGTGAAAGGGAACTCAAAGAAAAAAAATGCACAAAAAGGTTAAGAACCGCCCCTTGGAGGGTTCTTAACCTTACTGCCTGAAAATCAGGCCGTTTTATTTAAGTTCGACTTCAGCGCCGGCTTCTTCGAGCTGCTTCTTGAGGCCTTCGGCATCTGCCTTGGCAACGCCTTCCTTGACAACGCTGGGAGCGCCGTCGACCATCTCCTTGGCTTCTTTCAGGCCAAGACCGGTCAGTTCTTTGACGAGCTTGACAACGGCGAGCTTGCTGGCACCGGCCGATTTGAGCACTACGTCGAAAGAAGTCTTCTCTTCAGCGGCTTCGCCGGCAGCGGCCGGACCGGCAGCAACTGCTACAGCAGCAGCAGCGGGTTCGATACCATACTCGTCCTTGAGGATCTGAGCGAGTTCGTTTACTTCTTTAACGGTGAGGTTAACGAGTTGTTCTGCAAAAGCTTTAAGATCTGCCATTTTTGTATCTTTTTATTTGTTTTGTTTTTTTGTTTGGTTGATTTGGTCGAGAAGAGAGTCTACAGGGTCAGCCTCAGGCCTCTTTCTTCGAGAGTGTCTCGAGAATACCGTGAAGCTTTGTGCCGCCGCTCTGGAGAGCGCTGACAACATTCTTCGCGGGCGACTGAAGCAGAGCGACAACGTCGGCGATAAGTTCGTTCTTGCTCTTGATCGAAGCCAGAGTGTCGAGCTGGTCAGCACCGATATAGGCTGTTTCCTCGACCCAGGCGGCTTTCAGACGCGGCAGCTGCTGATCTTTGTTGGTCACCTTCTTGATGAGCTTGGCAGGGGCATTGCCCACGTTCGAGCACATCAGGGCTGTCTGGCCCTTGAGTGAGCCGTAGAGCTCGCTGTAGTCAACATCGAGGCTCTCAAGAGCTTTGTGAAGAAGAGTGTTCTTGACAACCATCAGCTTGATGCCGTCGCCGAAGCAGGCGCGACGCAGCGAGCTTGTCAGCTCGGCGTCAAGGCCGGCGGTCTCGACGAGGTAGAAGCAAGAATAGTCTTTGATCGTAGCGGCGATCTTTTCAATCGCCAATTGCTTATCTTCCTTTTTCATGCGTTCGTTTCTTTAATTAGGTTATTCCTCGATCGATTTTGTATCGACCTTGACACCCGGACTCATGGTGCTCGAAAGATAAATGCTCTTGATATAGGTGCCCTTTGCGGTGGCCGGTTTGAGTTTGATCAGAGTGTTGATAAACTCGCGGGCATTCTCCTTCATGGCCTTGGCATCGAACGACACCTTACCGATCGACGAGTGAACGATACCGTTCTTGTCGACCTTGAAGTCGATTTTACCCTTCTTGACCTCTTCAACAGCCTTGGCAACATCGACGGTAACCGTGCCACTCTTGGGGTTAGGCATCAGACCGCGCGGGCCGAGGATGCGTCCCAGAGGACCGATCTTACCCATGACAGCGGGCTGAGTGATGATGACATCGACGTCGGTCCAGCCGCCTTTGATTTTTTCGATATATTCTTCGAGGCCTACATAGTCGGCGCCGGCAGCCTTTGCGGCAGCTTCGGCGTCGGCGCTGCAGAGCACCAGAACGCGCACCTGCTTGCCCGTGCCGTGAGGCAGGGTGACAACGCCGCGAACCATCTGGTTGGCCTTACGGGGGTCAACACCGAGGCGCACGTCGATGTCGAGCGAAGCGTCAAATTTTGTGTAACTGATTTCTTTTACCTTCTCGGCGGCTTCTGCCAGAGTATAAGCTTTACCCGGTTCAAGCTTCTCGAGGGCTACCTTTTGATTCTTTGTCAGTTTGCTCATGATAAGTTGAACTTTTAAGCGTTAGCGGGAAATGCTCCTTTGACAGTGATACCCATGGAGCGGGCTGTGCCGGCCACCATGCGCATTGCCGATTCAACGGTGAAGCAGTTCAGATCGGGCATCTTGTCTTCGGCGATAGCTTTAACCTGATCCCAGGTAATCTCTGCCACTTTGTCGCGGTTGGGCTGCGACGAGCCTTTCTTGACCTTGGCGGCCTCGAGAAGCTGAATGGCAACCGGCGGAGTCTTAACGATGAAGTCAAAGCTCTTGTCGGTGTAGTAGGTGATTACAACGGGGAGAACCTTGCCCCCCTTGTCCTGGGTGCGGGCGTTGAATTGCTTGCAGAACTCCATGATGTTGATACCCTTGGAGCCCAGCGCCGGTCCTACGGGAGGTGAGGGGTTTGCCGCACCGCCCTTAATCTGCAATTTGATCTGTCCAGCAATTTCTTTTGCCATTGTTAATAAAAATTTAAAGGTTAGCGTGACTGCGCAAGCGGCGCGCCTTCGGCTTAAAGCCACCTGAAGTCCGGAAAACCCGTCGGCTCTCGCCACAACCCCTCCAGCCGCGTAACCGACTGTGGTATCTGCTGCGGACAGCGCCTCGGAAAGCTTTCAGAACCCCGCTGGCTCCCGGCTGCCGCGCCGAAAGCCTCCGTTGCCGGAGAACAAACGACGAAACCGCCGGCAGTGCCGAGGGTGTCACTCTCGCTCTACCTGCGAATTCTCCAACTCAAGGGGGGTCTTGCGGCCAAAAATCTTGACCATGACAGAGAGCTTCTTTTTCTCACGATTGACCTCGTCGATAACTCCCGAGAAGCCGCTGAAGGGCCCCGAGGTCACCTTGACGGTCTCGCCTACTACGTAGTTGTTACCGTCTTCGTCGAGATCCACGAGTTCATCGGCAGCGCCAAGCATTCTCTTGACCTCGCTCTCGCGCAAAGGCTCGGGAGCGCTGCCCTTAGCACGCCCTGCGAGAAAGTCGATGACATTGCTGGTATTCTTCAGCAAATACATCACCTCGCCGGTCAGCTCTGCTTCGATGAAAACGTATCCTGAATAGAGGTTCTTCTCCTTGATGACCTTCTTTCCGTTGCGCATCGCCATCACACGCTCAGTAGGTATCAGCACTTGAAACAGATGTTTGCCGAGGTCGGTGTTACGCATCTGTGCGTCGAGCACCTCTTTCACCTTAGCTTCTTTACCTGATATGGCACGCAGGACGTACCATGCTCTTTTTGTCTCAGCCATTGATACTTGGAAATTGACGTGTTACTGTTGAATTTGCTTGTGTCTGAAAGTCACTTCTGGTCAGCGGCCTCTATCTGACAGCGCGATTACTGTCCCAGGCTGTAGATTAAGTGCATCAAATTGTCGACCACCAGGTCCATCACCCACACTATCAGTGCGATAATAACGGAAGCAATAAGCACGATGACAGCGCTTTTGACGACCTGCTCCTTAGTCGGCCAAGAAGTCTTATACCGAAGCTCGGTGTAAGACTCCTCCAAATCCGTGAGTAGTTTTAATTTCTTCATTTGTTTTTGTTTTTAGCACGGGTTGAGAGGCTCGAACTCCCGACACCTGGTTTTGGAGACCAGTGCTCTACCGACTGAGCTAAACCCGTATGTAGTGAAAGAGGGGCCCGGGGCTCCGCGCCCCTCTTTCAGTTATTTGTTTGTCGACAATCAGTCGTCGAGGATCTGAGTGATCTGACCCGAACCTACGGTACGGCCACCTTCGCGGATAGCGAAACGCAGACCGGCGTCGCAAGCAACCGGAGTGATGAGCTCAACAGTGATCTCAACGTGGTCGCCCGGCATTACCATCTCAACGCCTTCGGGGAGAGTGATCTCACCGGTAACATCGAGGGTGCGGATGTAGAACTGAGGACGATAGTGGTTGTGGAACGGAGTGTGGCGGCCACCTTCTTCTTTCTTCAGGATATAAACCGAAGCTTTGAATTTGCTGTGGGGCTTAACCAGACCCGGATGGCAGATAACCATACCGCGCTTGATGTCTTTCTTGTCGATACCGCGGAGAAGGAGACCAACGTTATCGCCGGCTTCACCTTCGTCAAGAATCTTGCGGAACATCTCAACACCGGTAACAACCGATTTCATGTCGGCGCCCAGACCCATGATCTGAACCTCGTCGCCAACCTTGACGATACCGGTTTCGATACGACCGGTGGCAACGGTGCCGCGGCCGGTGATCGAGAAGACGTCCTCGACAGGCATCAGGAAGGGTTTGTCGATGTCGCGCGGAGGCAGGGGGATCCACTCGTCGACAGCTGCCATGAGCTCCATGACTTTGGCTTCCCACTGGGGTTCGCCGTTGAGGGCACCCAGAGCCGAGCCGCGGATGATGGGAGTGTTGTCGCCATCATAGTCATAGGCCGAGAGAAGATCGCGCATTTCCATCTCGACGAGTTCGAACATTTCTTCGTCGTCGACCATGTCGCACTTGTTCAGGAAAACAACCAGACGGGGCACGTTCACCTGACGGGCGAGAAGGATGTGCTCGCGGGTCTGAGGCATCGGGCCGTCGGTAGCAGCGACAACGATGATGGCACCGTCCATCTGGGCAGCACCGGTAACCATGTTCTTCACATAGTCAGCGTGGCCCGGGCAGTCAACGTGAGCATAGTGACGGTTTGCAGTCTCATACTCGACATGGGCAGTGTTGATAGTGATACCGCGCTCTTTCTCTTCGGGGGCGTTATCGATCTGGTCGAACGATTTAACCTCAGAGAGACCCTGCTCGGCCAGCACTTTGGTGATGGCGGCAGTAAGAGTGGTTTTACCATGATCGACGTGACCGATCGTACCGATGTTCACGTGCGGTTTGGTTCTTTCGAATTTCTCTTTAGCCATAACTTTGCTATTTGTATTTTTTAGGTAAAATGATTTAACTCGTTAATTCAACGACGCCACGATAGTGAACAAGACACAATCGGGGCGGTCGGGTTTTAGCGGTTTTTTCGAGCCGATGGCGGGATTTGAACCCGCGACCTCTTCCTTACCAAGGAAGTGCTCTACCCCTGAGCTACATAGGCAAAATGCATTGGAGCGGAAGACGAGGCTCAAACTCGCGACCCTCAGCTTGGAAGGCTGATGCTCTATCAACTGAGCTACTTCCGCATCTTGTTTGTGGGCGAAGATGGATTCGAACCACCGAAGGTATAAACCAGCAGATTTACAGTCTGCCCCATTTGGCCACTCTGGTATTCGCCCTTATTCTGGAGCCGCGCCGAAGCGCGCATTCCTTGATTCCAATATTTTAGAGCCTCTTGTCGGATTCGAACCAACGACCCCGAGATTACAAATCACGTGCTCTGGCCAACTGAGCTAAAGAGGCATCTGTTGCAATGTTCGCTTGCTTTGCGGAAGATGCGTTCATCCCCGAAAGCGATTGCAAAGTTACAACCATTTTTCATTCTGACAAAATATTTTCAAAAAAAATTCGCCCCGAACAGCTCCCAAAAGCCGTAAATAACTGATTTTAACCACATTAAACAAATCAAAAAAAGTTCACAACAATTGCTGCATAACGCACGATGCCGTCAATGGCCGTCCCGCGTCCGACCAACAGGTCCCTCCCGAACCTTGTCAAATTTATTTGCCACTGCTCTCGCCTTTCACTATCTTTGAATAAGACAGGATGCGGCTCGGCTGTGTCAAATTTATTTGCCACTGCTCTCGCCTTTCACTATCTTTGCGGTCAGACACTAAACACATGAAACCATGAGTAACCTCACACCGCTCGAGGCCCTCCGCCTCAACATGAAGCAAAACGGCGTCGACGCCGTCGTCATCCCCCAGACCGATCCCCACCACGGCGAATATATCGCCGACCACTGGCAGCTGCGCCGCCATATCTCCGGCTTCACCGGCTCAGCCGGCACGCTCGTCGTCACAGCCGGCGACGCCCGTCTCTGGACCGACTCGCGATATTTCCTCCAGGCCGCCGACCAGCTCAGGGATAGCCCCGTGCAGCTCATGAAAGACGGTCTGCCCGAAACGCCCTCTATCGAGCAGTGGCTCAGCTCGACACTGAAGCCGGGAATGACCGTCGGCATCGACGGAATGCTCTTCTCGATAAACGAGACGCGGGCAATGGCCGACGCCTTCGCCGCCGCAGGCCTCCGTCTCGACACAGCCTTCGACCCTGCCGAAGCCGGCGTATGGCCCGACCGTCCCGAACTGCCTCTCTGCGAGGTTTATGTCCACGACATCAAATATGCCGGAGTCAGCGCCGCCGACAAGATCGCCGCCATTCTCCAGTCGGCCGAAAGTCAGGGAGCCCGCGCGGTGTTCATCTCGGCTCTCGACGAGATCGCATGGGTTCTGAACATCCGCTCGAACGACGTCGAATATAACCCCGTGGCCACCGCACACCTCTATCTGTCGGCCGACGGCTCGTCGGTGCTCTTCATCGACGAGCGCAAGCTGACCGACGCCGTGCGCGCCCACCTCAGCGGATGCAACGTCGCCGTTCTCCCCTATTCCGACATACGCCGTTTCCTGTCGACGCTGCCCGAAGGAGCGAAAGTGCTCGTCAGCGGCCCGCAGACAGCCGTGGCCGTAGCCGATATGCTCGGCGACCGTGCCGTTGTCGGCTCGTCGGCAGTGGCAATGCCCAAGGCTATCAAGAATCTGACGCAGATCGCCGGCACGCGCGCCGCCATGCACCGCGACGGCATAGCCATGGTTCACGCTCTGGCCGAAATCAAGCGCACCGTAGCCGCCGGAAAAGCTCTGACCGAGATGGACGTTCCAGGAATCCTCACCAAATACCGCGCCAAAGGCGATTATTATGTCGAAGAGAGCTTCGAGACGATAGCCGGTTTCGGTCCTCACGGAGCGATAGTCCACTACGCCGCCCGTCCGGCAACCAACGCCGCCATCGACGCTTCATCGCTGCTGCTCGTCGACTCGGGCGCAAGCTATCTCGACGGAACCACCGACATCACGCGCACTATCTCGTTCGGCAATCCCACCGACGACCAGCGCCACGATTTCACCCTCGTCATGAAAGGCCATATCGCCATCGCGACCGCGAAGTTCCCCGAAGGCACCCGCGGACATCAGCTCGACGCTATGGCGCGCATGCCGCTATGGAAAGAGGGCAAAAGCTACCTCCACGGCACGGGCCACGGCGTAGGCCACTTCCTCAATGTCCATGAAGGCCCGCAGAGCATCCGCCTCAACGACACCGGCGCGCCGATGCTTCCCGGCATGATAACCTCAAACGAACCGGGAGTGTATCTCAGCGACCGCTACGGCATACGCTGCGAGAACCTCGTGCTGACCGTCGAACTCGAGACAACGGAGTTCGGCCGCTTCTTCGGCTTCGAGACCCTTACTCTCTGCCCCTTCGAACGCGAGCTCTTCGACACGTCGATAATGTCGACCGACGAAATAAACTGGGTCAACGAATATCATGAGCGCGTTCTCGCCGAACTCGCTCCCGACCTCGACGGCGAAGATCTCGAATGGCTCCGTCAGGCCTGCCGCCCGCTCTGAATCTCATAACCATACTTATATAGCATAACCAATAATGGCAACAATTTTCGGCGTGCGCGGTTTCGAGCCCAAAATAGGCAAGGACTGCTTCATAGCCCCCAACGCAACAATTGTCGGCGACGTCACCCTCGGCGACCAGTGCTCGATATGGTTCAACGTCGTGCTGCGCGGCGACGTGAACACCATCACCGTCGGCGACCGTGTCAACATTCAGGACGGCAGTGTGCTCCACACTCTCTATGAGAAGTCGACGATCGAGATCGGCAACGATGTTTCGATCGGCCACAATGTCACTCTTCATGGCTGCAAAATCCACGATTACGCCCTCATAGGCATGGGCTCCATAGTCATGGACGACGCCGTCGTCGGCGAAGGCGCTCTGGTGGCCGCCGGATCGGTCGTTCTGTCGCGCACCGTCATTGGCCCCCATGAGATGTGGGCCGGCGCTCCCGCCAAGTTCGTCAAGAAGGTCGATCCCGAGAAAGCCCAGGAGCTGAACATCAGGATCGCCCACAACTACCTCATGTATTCCCAGTGGTATAAATAACCACAGCAATAACCGACAGAAAAGCCGGCCCTTACGGACCGGCTTTTCTGTTATATCGGAATTCCTCAGTTTCGTATGGCAGCCCCCTGAATGTGGCCGATGATGCAAAACTCGCAATTACACATCGAACTTAAAATTCTTCTGAGCAAATTATCCTGTCCGGGCGTAGGGACGTGCCTTTGGCACGTTTCACATATAACTGGCAATCAGAGCGTTGCAATGCTACGTACCGAAGGCACGTCCCTACGCCAGAGCGATTTTAGCATTAATCAGCGGATGACGACGCGGCGCGAGTCGTCGCCGACAACGACGATGTAGAGTCCGACGGGGAGCTCGATACGGGTTATGCCGGGAGCGGCGGCCAGCGAGGCGCGCCGGATGCCGTCGAGGCTGTAGACGTTCACGTCGAGAGCTTCGGCCGCGGCGACGTCGACTGCGAGATCGCCGTCGAGGTTATAGGCGTCCCAGGTGCGGCGTTCGGCGGTGACATCGCCGAGGGCGCCGAACGAGCCTGTCAGGCTGACATCGTCGAGGGCCACGCGCGCGCCGGAAGTCTTCACAAACCTCACGCGCAGGTCGGCCTCGTCGCCGGTGAGGTCGACAGCGGTCTCGCGCCAGTCGGAAGTCGGAGTGACTGTGGTGACGCGCTTCCAGTTTTTACCGCCGTCGGCGCTGATCTCAACGGCAATCTCGGCGGCTTCGCTGTCGAACAGGCGCGTCATGAAGGTCAGTTTCGAGAACAACCCGCGCGGGCCGGTAGTCATCTCGGCATAGCTTCCGGCGTCGCGGTTGAAGCGCACGCCCTGGCTGCCCGTGTGGGCCACGCGGTCGTCGGCGAAAGCGCCGGCACCGTCGAAGCGCCACGAGGCGGCGTCAAGCTCGAGAGTCTGCTCGCTGTAGCCCGCGCTCTGCATGGCCTCGAACGATTCGAAGAACTCGCCTGCGGCCGTGCCGTCAGATATTGTGGCCATAGCCCGCAGATCGTCGAACACATATCCATCGGCACTCATTGTCACTGCCGAATAGAACACACCCTTGTCGGCCGAGTTGACACGGATAAAGAAGTGGTCGTCGTCGGGGTCGAGGATGACGGCCCTGAACCAGCGGCTGCGGTCGGTGCTGACCTCGAAAGGAGCGTCGACACTGACCTCTATCTCATGGTCGATCATATAGGCATCGACTGTTACCGAAATGTCGCGGCTCGGCTCGCCGGGACGGGCGGTGAACACGAGGTCTTCGTCGGGCAGCGCATTGATCTCGGGCAGATCGGAGTGGGTTGTGACGGTGACATGGTTGCTCTCCAGTCCGAGACCGGTGACCCAGTAGACGTATGTCGAGCCTTCCTCGAGCCCCGTGACCCTGTAAGAGGTTGCGCCGGCCGCCATCTGACGCGGATAGCCCGCGAGATTGCTGCCGTTCTGAGCGACATAGAGAGTGTAGACAGTCGAAGCCGAACCGACATTCACCCAGTTGGCTGTGAACGCGTCGCGGTCGATATTCGTTGGCTGGTTGGCGGGAATGCCGCTGACAACGTCGCCGGTGAGTTTAACTGTCGCCGTGGCGCCGTCGCCGCTGAAAGTCAGTGTGGCCGACGTCTGCGACGCGGCCGTCGGACGGTAAGTGACTGTCACCGACGTACCGGCGTTGACAGCCGAGGCCGACAGCGAGGCGGGACTGACAGAGAACCCGGCGCCGCTGACGGTGGCGCTGACGTTAGAAGTGAAGCCTTTGCCCGACACACTGACGGTCGTGCTGACGGCGTTGTTGAGCGTCGTGCGGCCCAGGTTGACAGTCTGGCCGTTGGACGGACGCACGAATGAGGCTGTCTCGGGAGCAGAAGAGTCGCCGTTCCAGGGGGTCGTCTTCTTGTTGCCCCAGATATGTTCGGCGAGTTCGGGATGGTCGATAAACGGATTGCGGTTGTTCTGACGCTTCGCGACAGCCTCGTTGCGGTCGAGCTCTTTCTTGCTCACGGGGTCTTCGCGATGCCATTTCAGAAGCAGGTTGACCGTCCATTCCTTGAAAGCCGGATACTTGTTGCCGGCCATGGCGTCGCTGTGCCACGACGAGATTCTGTCGTTGTAGCAGGCCGCCATATAGAAATAGCTGCGGGCGAAATCGCCCTTATACTGGTCGTCGGGCTCGAAGACAGTGCCGCTGTAACCGGGGAAAGTCGACTTTCCGAGACGTCCGAGCGCCTTGACGCCGTTGCTCGAAGAAAGCGTCGTTCCGTTCTCACACTCGCCGAACGGATAGTTGCTGCGCTGGCCGTTGACCTTGCCGTCGGTGGGATAGATATGGTAAGCCTCGCTATACATGGGGCTGGCATCGTCGAACCAGCTCTTCGGCAGAGAGTGCTCGCGGTTATAGCAGTCGCCGACCTTAGAATAGCTTCCGCACTTCTCGCCCGCATTCCAGCGCTTGGTCGAATACATATCCCAGATCTTGCCGTTATCGTCGACGTCCGACGAGCGGTAGAGATCCCACAGTCCGTTGTAGCTCACTGTGGTGTGCGACGAAATCTTATTGCAGAGCGCCGTAAGCAGGGCCGCGCCGCTTTTCCCCTTGCAGGAATCATAATATCCCGACGGTTCGGCGCCGGTGGCGCTGCCGGCCGATGTGACAGCTAACGCCGTCAGTATAAACAGCTTAAATGTTTTCATGATGATATCGTAGAATAGGTAATAAACCCGGAAGACGGGAACGGCAAAATTACAAATTTTTCATCAGAAAACACTACTTTCCCGAAATTTGGCGAAGCACAGATAAAACGGAGCGCCTGCCGGTCGGGAGGCGCTCCGAAATTATGCGGTAATTATGGGAGTTTCAGAACTACGGTTTTAGTACGACCTGACATTTTTGCAGAATAACCACATCAAACAGCCTATTCGCGTCAAGCGCCGGAGGCGCGGATTTTCTTCATCCCACTGCGATAGCTGTGGGGTTGACAGCTTCCCCCCAGCCATCGCGACAAGCTGCGGAGCTGTGCTGTCGCGGAACGGCGATAGCCAAGGCCGGTGTCAATATATACGCGTGCACGGTTTCGCCGAGCATGGTGAGGAAAACAATAAACTATATCGATTAACTGTCTGGGCATCATAAGCGTTTGGACTTCAATGCGGAGATTCGGACTATCTGCGAAAAGTGAGGCTTCTCATATCATCCTGACGACTTGAACTGAGGCCTTGGCTATCGCCGTTCCGCAACAGCGCAGGCTCCGCCGCTTGTCGCGGGGAGATGGAGATTACTCCAGACCCACAGCTATCGCAGTGGGATATAGATATATCGCGCCTCACGGCGCTTGTCGCGCGTTTTCAGCCAGACCTTTTGAGCTCAAGAACTAAGTTAATAGCCTTTGGCACGTCCATACGCCAGGGCGATTTTTGACATTGTGTGTCACCTTGCGATGGTTTTGACCACGCTGTCGCCGCGCCGCTCGATAACCGGCATTCCCGGCTCAGGCTTTGATATTCTGATGCCCTGGAAATTATAATATTCGACAGAACTGTTTTCCTGAATATCAGAGTCGACGGCTTTGACACCGGCAAGTTCGTCGATACGGAACGCGGGCGAGATGACCTGCTGCTGGGTGTTCCCTTCGGCGGTAGCCAACGAAATACGAACATCAAACCATCCGTAAGGAGCCCCTTCGGTTATCTGGCTGAGGCTGCCTTCATAGAAAGCGCCGAAGCCTTTGGCAAAGTATTTGTCGGGCTGTTCCTTGACCTCGAACGGCGTCCAGCGGCCGGTGCCGTCTTTTTGATGCTTAGCTTATGGTTGCGTAATCGACCGTGCGTATCTCGCCATATCTGCCGACAAAGAGATAGCACGGCTCGTATCGCGGCCGCATGAAAAGTGTCACGGGCACATTGTCGCCGAAGACGATATCGAGATCATCGACCTGATATTGGCTGTTGGCGACATACGCGTGGTCAGATTCCCTAAAAAATCGAGGCCGTCGAAACTGAGGTATTCGGGATCGCTCAATATCGACGTCTGAAGACTCCAGTCGTCGCCGTCGAGAATCAGAGGCAAACTAATAATGTTGAAACTATTATCGGAATCGGCGAACATAGGGCGATTGATAAAGGGGCGGATCTCAAAATCCGAGGCTTTCCCGTCAGCCTCAGTCCAGCTGCACAGATTCAGACGCTTATCGTTCCATCCGACCCCATAGAACCCCCAGTGATTTATAGTTGTATTCCTTCCTTTATAATAAGTTGCATAGTCACAGTGCCCTGCATTCCCTATCCATGGATACAGCTCCGGCGAAGGATTATAGAGAGTGAAGTCCGATCTGCGCCGCCGGCGGAAGCTCCACATAATCATATCGGAAGGAATGTTCCATATTAGCCTTGTGCAAATATAGTTCAAAGAATTTGAACTATAATCAATCTGCGGCAGAATAATTCTTACGACCTTTGCGCCCGTAACAGTTCCAATCCTACAATCCATGCCAACCGGTCAAGTCACATTCAAATCAAAACCGCGCTACGAGATTCTCGACGGCCTTCGAGGCGTAGCCGCCATGCTCGTCGTTGTTTTCCATCTCTTCGAGACATATTCCGCCGGCCCATGCAACCAGATAATAAACCACAGCTATCTCGCCGTCGACTTCTTTTTCATTCTGTCGGGCTTCGTCATCGGATATGCCTACGACGACCGCTGGGAGCGCATGATGCAGTGGAACTTCTATCTGCGGCGACTGATTAGGCTCCAGCCGATGGTCATAATGGGCACACTCATTGGCGCATTCTGGTTCTACTTCGGCGACGCTCCGTTTTTCACGCTCGTAATGGAGACCCCCTGGTGGAAAACTCTCATAATCGCCCTGCTCGGCTGCCTGATGTTCCCCACGCCGCCCTCGATGGACATCCGCGGCTGGCAGGAGATCAACTCGCTCAACGGAGCAGCCTGATCGCCATCGCAGTGATATTCCCGGCTGTCGTCGCCGCCGGAGCCGGCAGCCCGCTGCGCGGCAGAAAAGAGATCGCACTCTGCAAATTCCTCGGCGAGATCTCATATCCGCTGTATATAACCCACTACCCGATGATCTATGTCCAGATGAACTGGGCCGCGCGCCACCCCGACGCGCCCGCGTCGACCCACATCTGGGTTGCCGTCTGGATTTTTGTCACCTCGATAGCCGTCGCCTATGCCTGTCTGAAAGTCTACGACCTACCTGTGCGTCAGTGGCTTACCAGCCGTCTTCGCCGCCACGCCTAAATTTTTGTTTGGTAATTCGAAGAATCATACTACCTTTGCAGCGCTTTTGGTTCAGGAGTGAACCATTCGGGAGGACAAGTGTTTTTATGTTATAAAGCATAGTTATTGAGCAACGAACGCCGAGCGACCCACTGTCTGCCGGCATATGTCTAACTAAATATTACGACGATTATGAAACATTTCCTTTCACGCGCCCTTCGTTGGTATTGCGATGCCGCAGCCGCCATTTACGTGCGTCCCGAAGAGGCTAAACGTTCAGAGTCTGTCACCCGCTAAGCCGTCAGGCTCTGCCACTTACCTAAGATTTATACCATACCAGTAAATAACCGGAGGTGCCCCGCGCGGGGCACCTCCTAATTATTTCGTCAGGCGGCCGGAGCCGTATGACACAAGGCTATTACTTCACGAAAAGCTTGAACACGCGTCCGTCGGCATCGACAAGATATATGCCGGGCGCAACGGTAACGACACACGGGTCGGTCGCTGTTCCGGAATAAACGGTGCGCCCCATGGCGTCGTAAATCCTGACTTCGCGACCGCCGCATCCCGATATTACAATCGACTGCTTATATGTCGAGACGGTTACTTCATGGGCCATCGAAGCCGACACTCCGGCTGTTTCAAGAACGAGCCCACGCGTGGGCGACGACTCACCGAGAGACGGATAGACAGCGGTAACGCGATATTCATGGCTTCCGTTGGCGGCGTCGGTATCGTTCCAGAACAGCTGTGAGGCAACGCAGTCGCCGGCTTTCGAGTTGTCGCGATAAACATTATATGACTCGGGGCTGACTTTCTGAATCACGGCCGAGAAATATCTGACATCGTCGACATGGAGCATCGTTCTCGAATTCTTTATGCGCGAACGGATTGCCATACGCTTAGCTCCCTCGGGCAGACGGGCGCAGACGGTCGACCAATATGCCGGGACAGGCTTCAGTCCTGTCATTCCCGGCAGTTCGACAAAGTCGTCGGGATCGGTGCTGCCTGTCGAATATAAGACATCGAACTCGGGGGGCAGATAGTTAAACAATCCGCGCACTTTGAACGTGACCGTCTGAGCCGATCCGTCGAGCTCGGGAGTGATCGCCCAGTCGTCGGTCTCTTCGAAATCATCGCTCGACAAAGAGCAGAGGAAATATTTGTCGTCGGTGCCGGTGATCATATTGCCGAAAATCTCTTCGAACTCAGAGCCGTCAAAGACAAAGAACGAAGAAGTCGTTACGCCGGGGGTGTAGTTCGGAATCGGACGTCCGAAATAACTTATACCGGTCTTGCCGTCGCGGTCAATGAAAATCCAGTCATTGTAGTTCGAGCTGAAAGCGAAAGCCTCGCCATCATTGAATTTCTCTTCGGCTTCGGTATGATAGACAGCTGTCGGAACTGTCCATGAAATGTCGACGCGTCCGGCTTCATTCTGCGAGCCGGTCAGATTTTCAGGAGCGGGGAGGCGCGTCAGCAGCGGATCGACAATGGCCGAGGCGCTGTTGTTGTCTGTGTCGGCATCGCCGTCGATCTTCACGGCCGCATTGAGCGTCAGCGCCTTGGGTTCATCGAAGCCCGGCATCTCTATCTCAAATTCATGGCAGGCCGTCTCGCCTGTAGCCAGAGGACCGACCTCGGCCGCGTAAGACTCGCCGTTGACATCGAGAGTCAGAGTGTAGCTGTCGGCAACTTTGGCTCCATGATTGGCGATCTTCACAGACGCCGTGAACTTCTCGCCGGGCTTGACGAAGTCAGGCACGTCGAGGCGGTCGACGCTCATGTCGGCAGGAGCTATCGACTTAATGGCGATGTCGTCGATAATAGTATAGATATATTTTTTCACGGTTCCGATAATCCTGATCTGCACCGTCTTGTCGGCGAAATCCTCAAGGCTGACGGTCAGGCGCCCCCACTGATGGGACGCGGCCAGCTCGTTGACAACCTTATGGACAACCGGAATCCATTTGTCGGTTCCTTCGACAAGCACTTCAATGTCGATCTCATTGGTATTCTCATCGATGTCGTTGTTGTCGTTGTATACCCAGCATGAGAAAGCGGGATTCTCCTGAGCCGACAGTCTCACACGCGGCGAAGTGAGCGACGACGAAGCTCCGACTGATTCGCCGATCATATAAAGGAACCCAATGCCGGTTTTAGCGAAGATACCGGGCTGCAGCGCACCGGTGTTAGTCCAGTAGGCATTACCTTCAAGAGACTCGCACCAGAGGGTGACAGCCGGATAATGGTCAGACGCTCCGAGCTCAAGCTTGTCGACATATTCGTTCTGCGGTTCGCCGACGATCATCGGATCGCTGAGAGCGCAACGGTCCTTCTCGATACCCGATTCGCTGACGGCATAGAGTGAATATTGCTTCCACTGCTGGGGGTCATGACGCTTCAGGCCGTCGAAGTCGAGTTCGGTTCCGGTCATGTCGCGCTTTATTTCTCCCGACCAGTAGAGATCGTTGATCGTATAGGTCAGACGCGAGGGATCAATTTCGTTTCCGTTGCGGTCGGTGGTGACACGATCCCATGATGCGTGCATCTTGCCATATTCGGTCTCGACGACCCTGAAGTTCTCGGGAGCAGCGGCAATATCCTGGCCGACAAACGCCTCGAAAGCATCGCAGATCTTTCCGGCGCCGGCCTCGTTGTAGGCGACCGCTTTCCAGCTGTAGTTGCCGGGGGCGTCCACGTCATCGGTAAAGGTCAGGTCTTCGCCCGGAACCGGGTTGGTGAACGTCTTGACCAGTTCGCCGTCGCGCATCACGTCTAGCTGCGTCAGCGATGTCAGCGTCTTGTCCGAAATATCCTTGACGGGGGCTTTCACCGTGACGTCGGCCCGGAGCTCGCCGTTGACCTGACGGCTGACGCTTACGACAGGTGCTGCCGGAGCATTTTCGGCCACGCCGGTGCTGAACTCGAAATTGTCGATCGAAAGGATATTTCCGCCCTGGGTCTTCTTGGTATAGCAGAAGAAGCCGAAATAATAGAATCCGTCGGCCTGAGGCGTGAAGGAGGCTTTCAGCACAGTCGGAGAATCAGACCCGCCGGTTACAGTCCATCGTCCGAGATTTTTGCCTGATGACAAGGCGGCAGCCGTGGGCGCGGTGGCGGCATCGAGAGAAATCAGCTCTTCTTTCCCGGAAGCGCCGTTGGATATCGAGGCCTCGATACTGATGAAATATGTCTTGCCACGCTCGAGATATGCCGAAGGGGTTATGAACCAGTCATTGTTGTTGGTCGTCGATGAAGGATTGAAAATAGCCAGATTGCTGTTGCCGAGTTTCCAGGTGTTGCCGTCGTTGTTGCCGTCAATGATGGTGTAGCCTGTGATAGAGCGCCGCGAGTCGTTGAAATCCTCGGTGAACGGCGGAATGAGGTAACCGAGGGCGTAAGCTTCGGTATAATTGGCCACCAGCGACGGAATTTCCTCGTTGAACACTTCGACCGTATAATAATAGCGCGTGAAGTTCTCGGGGAAGTCGGCTGTCGATTCGCTGAAACTGAGATCCTTGGTTTTTTCTGCGACAACGACTTCGCCGGGATAGCGCCTGACAGTGTAGCTGAGATTCTCTTTGTCGAGATAGCCCTGAACATATCTGAGGTCGGGTTCTTTCCAGGTCACGGTGAATGTTTCGCCGACCTCATCGTAGGTGAGAACGGGAGCAACCGCGGGCGGGACAGCGCGTCCGGCGTATGCCGAAACTGTCTCGGTTCCCGACTCAACCTCGCCGTTGATCACCTTCACTCCGAACTGATACATCCCTTCGGCGGGAACAGCAACGGGAACGTTGACTACCTCACTGTAGGCGCACGTGCCTGTCAGCGTTGTTTCTCCGAAAGTTATCTTATAAGTCAGGCCGTCCCCCTTGCCTCCGTCGAGATTGCTGTCGGGAGCCTTGAAACTCAGCGTGCCTGAGAGCGTCTTTCCTTCGAAGGTCACGGAGATATCGGTCGGACGGTTCGGAGTCGACGGATCAGGCTCTACCATGGCGAAGAGAGCCGTCGGGAACATATCGGCGTTATCGTCGTAGGTCTTGACGGTAGTCGACGCGCCGGTGGCCAGATCGAGCTTGACAAGCCGCGTCGGAGCATACTGTTTTTCCTGCACGAGCCAATAGAACGTATTTGTGTTGGGATCAATGACTGCGCCGTCAGACTTATACGGCTTTTCGCCGGTCGCACCGATAACGGTTACAGCAGCGGTCGACTTGTCGATGCTACAGAGCGAGCTGCCGGTCACCCCGGTGTCGTCGCGGGTGATCTTCGTGCCATAGAGCATGCCGTCGGCATTGATGGCGATAGCGTTCCACTCGCCCGGCAAAACACCGATGTCTGTCGTATTGACAGTCCAGGCCCAGTCGGAACCGTCGTATGACATTGTGAAAAGCCTGTATCCGCCGTCGGCCGGCGAGATCGCGTAAATTTTGCTGTTTGTCGGGTCGACTGTCTGGGCGGTAGCGAAATTGCCGGCTGTGAGCATATCTTCGCCGACGCCATGAAGCCAGCCGTCATCGTCGAACATAATATCGTAGATATACAAGGTTCCGTCACCGGTCAGCTCGGGCCCGTAGACATGATGGAGATAATAGTAGCCGTTGATCCATGCCGCCGACTGCATTTGAAATATTGCCGAGAAATTCCCGTCCATTGCAACCGGATCACCGCCGTCGGTCGGGAGATTATAGAGCGTAGTGCCGTAATTGACTGTATTGAACGCACAGAGAGTGAACTTCGAGGCGCTCTTTGCCGGCCCGTTCCTGCGGCCGTCCGCAGCGAAGCCGCGATAGGGCAGCAGCGGTTTTGATTTGACGAGCTTGTGGAGAAGCGGAATGCGAACCTGCGCGGTTCCTACAACGGAGTTGGCGCCCGCATCAGCTCTCTGAGCAAAAACCGATTCGGTCAGTAACGCCGAAATAGATGCCAGCATCATTGCCAGCATCCAAAGCCTGTTTCGTTTCATAGATTGGTAGAAGTAACAATTTAGATAATAATATGTGATGTTTTGTGATAATGTGTGAAAATGTGGATTACGCAAATTTAAGCACAATTCCCACTATTTACCCTCCCCATTTGTTAAAACACCTTAAATAGCTGACATTTTGCTTACGCCGGCATAATTATAAATCACGAGCCGGCATATCAATGTCGGCTCGTGAGACGCGTAAGCAATGTGCAATATCCCGGATTACTTAGAACGGGAAATTTGATGGATTACATTTCCATTGTTGTCAATCAGGGAAAGCGTAAGTTCGGTCGGAGTGGCGGTTAAGACAGAGAACCCGGGAACACCGCTGCAGAACACTGTGCCGTCCGTTACCTCAACATCCGGGCGCGACAGCGATCCTGATGTATTGACTACATAATCAATCCCGTTCTTGCGGATGTGCTGGAAGTTGTGGATATGCCCGCAGAGATACATGTCCACTTTGTGTTTCCTCAATATCGGATCTACTTTTTCCTGCATATCTTCGCGCTCACTGCTCTGTTTCGGAGTCTGGGCATAGACGGGGTGATGGCCTGCCACGATGGTCCAGTCGACATTGTCGTCGCGGCTGAGTTCATTGTCGAGCCAGCGCAACTGGGCGTCTGTGTCCTGCCGGTTCGCATCGGGATATTCTACGACATCCGAATGGTATTTGTCGATAATCGGCGTAGTGTCTATGAAAACTACTTTGACACGTGTGCCGTCGTTGTCGAATATGCGTGTGTAATATCGCGAGGGCATCATCCAGCGACGGCTGATGCCGGAATAATCAATCACTGCCTGTGTGTTGCCGCGATATTCATGATTGCCAAGAACCGGACACCATTCTACCTGAAGCTCGGGATGCGAATAAATCAGCTCGTAGTCAGTCAGCCACAATGGATCGTCCACCGACTCGATACCCAGATAATGATGGGTGTCGCCAAGCGCGAGAAAGGCATCCGGGCCCACTGCCTCGGCGACTTTGCCCATCAATGCGGCTATCGGTTTCTGCTGATAATATCCATTACGGCCAAGGTCATTGCCGATCATCAGTTTGACATCGCCGTCGAGTTCTGTCGCCGCTGTCTGCGAATTTGCGCTCAAGCCGGCTGCGAACAGCAGAATGCAGGAAAATATTTTGCGTATCATATACATTATCATTTCTCACCTAATGCTCCGAAATAGGGTTTGAGAGCCGGTGACTGGTATAACTTTCCGTTGATTTCAAGACCGTTTGCAAAGCAAGGGGTGACATTGGCCGATGTTGCTCCCAGAGCAGGAGAATCTGCTGAAAGATGGAAGTCCCATGCGGGATTGTAACCATATTCAGTCAGGCCGACGGCATTTATGTCGAAATTCACAAAGCCCGGATTCACAAGATTGTCCTTTGCAGCGATCACACTGTGGATATCTACCGCGGGATTATAGTTCTTATGCTTATAGTTATAGCCTTCGTAAGAGTAAGCTACGTTGCTTTCTTCGGGATATACGATCGGGCTTTTCTGCGTTCCGGATACATACATATTATAGTCGATGACCGACTTGTCGTCAAAACCGGCGTCAGATGCATTCGGATTCTTGTAATTGGGAGTCATTGCCCGGAACTTACAGTTCACCATCAGATTGTTCACTACATTTGCCAGACAGTTTTTCTCGACATATACGCATCCCCCCTTTTCGCCGTCACGCCGCCAGCCGGCATTGACTATGGTATTGTTATATGCATTCGCAATGGCTTGCCCGCGGTTTTCGCTCTGTCCGGAGGAAGAGAGCTTGAGTCCGTTGGTATTGGGGCTGAACATTATGTTCCCCGCTATGTCGGCCCGGACGCCGGCTTTGATATTGACAGCTTCGGCACCACTATAGCCATTGGCAGCGAAGATATTCCCCGCTATAATCGCCGAGCCTCCCATAAGATAGATTCCGTCGCTCCATCCATTACGGATTATTGAATTCGTAATAACGTATCTGCCATTGATATTATTCGTGGTAATCTGAGGATAAGCATCATCTCCGGCAGTGTAGATTCCGGCAGTGGCCGACGGCGATCCTTCTATTACCTGGCCTCCCGTATACTCGATCACTGCATGGTCAATCACCATCTCGGCGCACGTTTCAGTGGCTACGATGCCGCCCCAGAGGCCGGCGAAAGTGTTGGATAGCGTGCGTTCGGATTCTTCGACTGTGAAAAGTACGGGCTGCTTCTCACTTCCGAGCACATAGAGATTTCCCTTGACAATTATCTCTATCGGGGTATGGTTGATTCCTACTCCCGAAGTCGAGACTATTACTTTCACTCCCGGTTCGATGGTCAGACTTTCCCCTTCAGGAACCACGAGGTGACGGTCGAGTTTTATCTCAGATCCGGCAGCCCATGTGCCCGACACTTTCATTTCGGTTTCGGTAACCTCAGTATTGGCCGAAGGAGGAGTGGGTTCGTCTTTATCGCTGCATGATGCGAGCGACATCGTTGCGCCAATCATGGCAACTAACAGTACTTTTTTCATCTGCATGAATTTGTTGTTATTAGGTTGGTTTTATGTTTATCAGTCACAGTTTGTATCTGATTCCAATCAGCAAGGTCTGTCCGTAATGCTCCTTGCGTTCGACGACATTGCCTCCTACACGCTCTACATCGGCGAGGCTGTCGGTATGCGGCCCTCTGTGATAATATCTTATCATCGGAAGATTGAGCAGATTGGTCGCTTTCAAAAATATCGACACGCCGCATCTGAATGACTTCTCGGCAGATATTTCCATGCGGAAATAATCGTTTTCCCAGATGTCGTTGTCATACCAATTGCTCACGTCGGCAAGTCTCCGGCTTATGAAACTGCCGGTGACCTGCGCGTCCCAGCCCTTACGGGTATCCTTGAAAAGGAGCGAGAGGTTGGCTACATGGGCTGCCTGGCCAAAGAGAGGACGGCTCTGTCTGACAGTGATTATGTCGTTCCCCTCCATTGTGCGCTTGTCGGTGGTTATGCGGGAATGCGTAAAGGTATAGTTGGCCTTAATGCCGAATTTGTTGAAATACTTCAATATGTCGATTTCTACCCCCATATTGTTGGCGTTGCCCAGGTTCACAGGCATATAATAGGTATCCTGGCCCTCATTGATAAGTCCGTATTCTATGGGATTCTGAAGATGCTTGTAAAAGAGTCCGGCCATGAATTGCTCCGAAGCTTTCGGAAAGAACTCCCATCTCAGGTCGACGTTGTCGGCCACCGTATGTTTCAGTGAAGGATTTCCTTTCTCTTTATATTCCTCATTGATAATACTATAGGGGACAATCTCGAAGAAACTCGGGCGGTTGATGGCTCGGGCGTAACTCAACCGCAGATTCATACGGTCGGTCAGTATTCGTTTGATGTGGATGCTCGGCAAATAGTCAGTATACTTCTGTCGTCCTGTAGGATCAACGTCACGAGGGAATTTCAAGGCATAACCCTGATTGGTGTTTTCAATACGCAGGCCTGCGATTAATTCCCAGTTCGGCAGATTAAGTTTTGCCATGGCATATCCGGCTCCCACTTTCTCGTCGGCATCATAATTGAGCGGGTCTCCCACATTGCCGAACTCGCGGGGAGTAATCATTATCCCGTCGAAATTGTTCCAGTCTTGCCCGAATACCTGGGCGTGGCCATTTCCGGTGGCAGAGTCGAAGGTATACTCATTGAAAAAGCTATTGCGTTTCTTGGAGCGGAACATCCCTCCGATCGAGAAATTCCAGTTTCTGTGATTATAGGAGAAATCAATATATGCAGCCCAGTCTCGGTCAGAATTATGCTCCCAGCGACGCACCGCCGCCTTGCTCGTTGCAAGATGGTTGCCCTGAATATAGACAGTCGCATTGTCAGGAGTGAGGTTTGTCGCATTTGAGAAGACGCCTTTCCAATCGATCCGAAATTTATCATTAAACAATAGATGAGCGCCTTGTAGAGTCGAGTTGAAAATGTTCTGGCGGTTCCATCGCATACGCACTGACGCGGTTTTGTCATCCTGCGCCTGTCGCGTCTGTTCATTGGTCATGGTGAGCCATCCGTTGTACCACGAGAGTTTATGCCGAGGCGAAAACATATAGTCTAATTTTCCGTGTATGGCGAGACGCCGGCGGTTATCGGAATATTCCCTGCGCTCGACGCCATTAGTCATATATGCCGAACGGTAATACCAGTCGCTGTTTTTCCCTCGATTAAGATTCTGGTAACTCACCGAGGCTATGACCCCCAGCCTGTTGTTGAACCATCTGTCTCCATATGATACGCCGGCGAGAATGTCGGGTAATGGACGTGAGCTCTTTACGCGCAGATTCGAACTGGTGAAATCGGTTTCTTTTACGCCGTAATCTCCGGTTGTGCCTTTTATCTCGTTTGGGGATTTGCGCTGAATATCTTTATGGTTGAATGAAAGAAAGTCTCGATCAAAATACAAGGCGTTATATCCGGTTGTGATGTTTGCATTCAATAACCGCCGCGATGGCGCGTCTTTCATCACAAGGTTTACGGCACCTCCGATTCCGTCCCCTTCAAGATTAGGCATCATTGACTTGTAAACCTCTATGCGGTCAAGTATCTCCGATGGAAATAGGTCAAGAGGAACAAAGCGGTTTTTGTTATCGGGGCTCGGAATTTTCACACCGTTTACCAAAGTATAGTTGTATCGTTTGTCCATCCCTCGCAGGATGGCATACTGCCCCTCGCCTGATGAGTTACGTTCGGTAGTGACACCCGACATTTTCTGAATGATGTTTCCCACAGTAATATCGGGGGAAAGTTCCATGGCGCGGGCGCTCATAACATTAACGACATTCATTGAATTTCGCTCAATCATTCGGGCTCCTGACTCTGTATTTGAAACTGATGCCGTAACCACAACTTCAGAAAGTTCGGCGGTCGACTCAGTCATCTTTATAGTCAGTGGTGCAGATCCCGGATCACGTATGATTTGAGTTTGATAGCCCAGATAAGAGCATACTAAAATAGGCTCTTTGAGATCGGTGGACAATTTGAAAGTTCCGTCAAGCCCTGTCGTTGTTCCCGTTTCAGGAAGCTGTTTCACATAGACTGCGGCACCGATAAGCACTTCGCCGGTTGACGAATCAACCACAGTGCCGGTTATTTGCCGCCCGAAAGCAGAGTAATACAGGATCAAACCGAGTATTAGCAACGTGATACGTTTCATTCGTAATGATATGGTTTTACGCTGCAAAATTATCCTCGGGTTATTTCATAAATGTTGTGCGCAGGTAAACAAAATATTACAACAGCACTATTAACTTAGAAGTCGTCCGAGCAAATTATCTTGTCCGGGCGTAGGGACGTGCCTCAATGCTAACCTTTACCCACAAAGGGGATATGTATTTGATTTTCAACAAGTTACCTCAAATCGCAACTTCTTGTAATTCAAGACTTTAACTCACTTGTGGGTAAAGGTTAGTGCCTCAATGCTATTAACTTAGTATAATATACTGATAATCATAGGACTGCATGGATAGTACGCGTTCTCATTGCAGAGAAATTAACCATCATAGGCTCAATTCTGGCTTCTAATGGGTTATTTAGCGTGATTTTCGCGGTTCTGTAGAGGTAGTCACGATGTTTGTGTCTACGCAATTCACAGATAAATAGGCATTTTACTTAGTTAATAGCATTAGGACGTGCCAAAGGCACGTCCTAACACCATAGCGTTTCTGACGCCGGTTTCATTGTGCTATATCCTTACAGCCCGAGGCGGAATCCGAGCTGAACGATGCCCTGATTGCCCATTCCGGCTTCGAAGTAGAGCCCGAAATAGCGGTTGAAATCATATTCTATGCCAATGGGCGAGCATTGCCATGCGAAACGCGTGTTGTTGTAGCTTTCCTCCCACGACGGAGAGAAATAGCCCAGCGTTATGCCGACGGCGGCATGACCGTAGAACACCCATCCGTTGGTATAGAGATAGGTGAAGCGGAAATTCGCCATCATGTTGTGCCACGTCGCGTCGACATCGCGGTCGAGATGGTCGGCGCTGCGCAGCCCCGTCGACGAAGAGAACCCGTAGCTCAGACCGATTATCCACCGGTCGGCCAGACGGCGCGCCAGTTCGACGTTGACAGTTCCCCAGGCGTTGCTCAGGTCGTAGTGGTTACGATAGGTCGCCATATAGTTTGTGGCCGGAAAAGCGCCATAGCTGACCGAAAGCTCGGTCGCACGCTGAGGCGACTGGGCCGCTGCCCCCGCAACGGCGATAATGAGCGCCAGAGCCGACGTGATAAGACTCTTCATCATTTGGTTTCGCGTTTGATATTTCAATTTCAACAACTGCCGCCGCGAAAATGCTCACCGACGCTGAAAAAATTTGGAGATTTGGCGGCGACATTTTATCTTTGCGATATGCGCTACTTTATCTCTGCCGGAGAGGCTTCCGGCGACCTCCATGCCTCCAGACTGATAGCGAGTCTGCGAGAAAAAGATCCCGAAGCACGGTTCACGTTCCTCGGCGGCGACCTGATGGCCGCCGAAGCCGGTCACAGGCCGCTGCTGCATTTCCGCGACATGGCCTTCATGGGCTTCAGTGAGGTAATACGCAATTTCGGACGCATAGGACGCAATCTTGCCCTTGCGCGCGAAACTCTCGAGAAAGAGCGCCCCGACGCGCTCATCGTTGTCGACTATCCCGACTTCAACCTTAAGCTTGCAGCGACAGCGAAAAAGCTCGGGATTCCTGTCTACTATTTCATTCCCCCGAAGGTATGGGCATGGAAAAAATGGCGCATCCGCTCTCTCAGACGGCTATGCCGGCGGCTGCTGTGCATATTTCCCTTCGAGGTCGATTTCTATAAGCGCGAAGGGGTCGACGTAGACTATGTCGGCAATCCGAGCGTCGAGGAAATCGACTCGCAGATAGCGGCGCTCCCCCCGGCCGAGGACTACCGTTATCAGAACGACCTTACGTCGCGTCCGCTACTGCTGCTTGTTCCGGGAAGCCGCCGGGGCGAGTTGCGCAACAATCTGCCTGTCATGGCGTCGGTAGCCCGGCGCCGCCGCGACATGCAGGCCGTTGTCGCCGGCGCCCCGGGAATCGACATGGAATTCTACCGCTCGCTGACAACTCTGCCGGTGATCTATGGCGAGACCGTCGGCCTTATGGCCAACGCCCGCGCCGCACTGGTCACATCGGGCACGGCCACACTGGAATGCGCACTGGCCGGAACGCCGCAGGTAGCCTGTTACCGCGCCAACGGCTCGCGCCTGAGCTACTCCATAATGCGGCGGCTGCTCAATGTCGACTATGTCACGTTGCCGAATCTCATAGCCGGAGCACCGGTAGTTCCCGAGATGCTGCTCCATTACTGCACTCCCGAAGCTGTAGGCCTGCGCCTGGCCGGGATCGTCGCCGACGGCCCCGAGCGCGAGAAACAGCTCGAGGGCTACGCCGTCATCCGCCGCAGGCTCGGAGAAGCGGGAGCTGCCCGACGCGCCGCCGATATAATCATCAACGACCTCCGCAACAATGGATAAGAAACCTATCAGAATACTTTTTGTGTGCCTCGGCAATATATGCCGCAGCCCGGCCGCCGAGGGGGTGATGCGCGCCCTTGTCGAAGAGCGCGGCATCGCCGGAGAATGGGACATAGACTCGGCCGGAACAGGCGGCTGGCATGTCGGCGACCTGCCCGACCGGCGAATGCGCATAGCCGCGCGCCGGCGCGGTCTCGAGCTCGACCATATATGCCGTCAGGTAACGCAGGACGATTTCAGCGAGTTCGACATCATCGTGGCCATGGACGAGGGAAACTACCGCGACCTGCGCGCCCTCTCGCCCAGCGACGAAGGGGATCGCCGCATCCACCGCATCTGCGAATGGTTCTCACCGCTGACGCGCTCGCGCTACGACTATATTCCCGACCCCTACTACGAAGGCGCCGAGGGCTTCGAGCTTGTTCTCGACCTGCTTTCCGAAGCCTGTTCGAACATAATCGCCAACCCTTTTAACGAATGAGACCTATCCCCGAAACAATCCGCGCCGTCAGCTACAGCTACGAAGAGCTGACCGACAGGCAGCGCCGCCTTGTCGACGCCGCCCGCAATGCTGTCGGCGGCTCATACGCTCCGTTCAGCAACTTCCATGTCGGCGCGGCCATAGAAATAGAGCAGCCCGACGGCAATTTCTTAATTATCAGCGGCGCCAATCAGGAGAACGCCGCTCTGGGCTCGACAATGTGTGCCGAACGCACGGCAGCCTACTGGGCCCACGCCAACCATCCCGACGGGCTGTTCCGCGCCATTGCAATAGCTGCGTGCGACGCCGACGGCAAAGAGCCGCCGACACCGATTTCGCCCTGCGGCTCATGCCGTCAGGCGCTCGTCGAATATGAGAAACTTGCGGGCAGTCCGGTCGAGGTCTGGCTCATAGGGGCCGGCTCCATTATCTGGGTTCCATCGGTAAAAGCGCTCCTTCCGTTCGCGTTCACTGAATTTTAACGGGAAAAATAAACGGCTGAAACCGTCCTGTCGTAAGGACGTGCCTTCGGTACGCTTCGCATACAACTAACAATCAGCGCGTTACATCGGACGCCAGTAGCTAGACAATTCCTGCAAGGTATTGTATACTTTCGCGCGATAAGCGCTGAAAGCGCGATATCTCTACATGAGGCTGTGTCAAAATTGGCACAGCCTCCTATGTAACCTGCAGTAAAACATAAAA
>OGSD01000327.1_pt1 | contig 50987 bp, 45 predicted proteins | sample 1553571 | NCBI WGS metagenome assembly OGSD01 (sample SAMEA2580072, study PRJEB22360) | human gut metagenome | biome: human gut; feature: human-associated habitat; material: faeces | place: Denmark | collected 2008/2010 | reverse complement strand
TCGGGGCGGCTATGACCACGAAATCGGCGTCGCGGTAGGCCGCCGCGCCGTCGAGTGTGGCAGTGAGGTCGAGCGGCTTTTCAGCAAGGTAGCGCTCGATGTACTCGTCCTGAATGGGCGACTGGCGGCGGTTGATCATGTCAACCTTTTCGGGGATGACGTCGACGGCCGTCACGTGGTGGTGCTGAGCCAGCAGCGTGGCGATGCTCATCCCCACGTAGCCCGTTCCGGCCACCGCTATGTTGTATTTCTGTTTCATTTGCTAAGATTTCAGTGCGTTAGAGATTATAATATTCCTTGAACCATGCCACCGTGCGGTCAATGCCCGCCTGCAGCTCTGTGCACGGCCTGAATCCGGTGGCCTCGGCCAGTGCGGACGAGTCGGCATAGGTCTGATATACGTCGCCCGGCTGCATGGGGAGCATCTCTTTTTTTGCCTCGCGGCCGATGGCGCGTTCAATGCAGGAGATGTAGTCCATGAGGCGTGTGGGTTGCTGATTGCCGATGTTGTAAACGCGGTAGGGTGCGGGGGAGGTGGCAGGGTCGGGCGATGTGGCGTCCCATTCGGGATTCCCCTCGGGTATGACGTCAACGATGCGCACAACGCCCTCCACAATATCGTCGATATAGGTGAAATCGCGCAGCATATCGCCGTTGTTGAACACCTTTATGGCACGGTCGTGGAGGATGGCATCCATGAACAGGAACGGCGACATGTCGGGGCGTCCCCATGGCCCATAGACCGTGAAGAACCGCAATCCGGTGGTTGGCAGCCCGTAAAGCTTGGAATATGCGTGTGCCATGAGCTCGTTGCTCTTTTTGGTGGCGGCATAAAGGCTTACGGGGTGGGCTATGCCGTCGTGTTCTGAGAACGGTACCTTGCCGTTCAGTCCGTAGACACTTGACGATGAAGCGTAGACAAGATGCTTCACATGGTTGTCGCGGCAGCCTTCGAGCACATTGATGAACCCGTCGACGTTGCTTTCGATGTAGGCATGCGGATTGGTGATGGAATAGCGTACGCCCGCCTGTGCCCCGAGATTGATCACCGCATCGAACGCGCCGTTGGCCATAAGCATCCGCATGGCCTGGGTATCCTCCAGATTCATGCGCACGAAGCTGAACTCCGGGAACAGAGTTGATGGTGTGAACTTGTACCACGCCACGTCCTCCTCCCTGATGCCCAGCTGTGCCAGGCGGCTGAACTTCAGCGCCGGGGCATAATAGTCGTTTATATTGTCGAGGCCCACCACCGTGTCGCCCCGTTCGAGCAGCCTCCGGCACACGGCCGACCCGATAAACCCGGCCGCCCCGGTAACAAGGATTTTCATGTCATTGGCTAATTAACGTGTTATAGATATCGATATGAGTTTTTACCACAGTATCAATTGAGAATTCTTTTTCAGCTTTTTCCCGGGCGGCTTTTCCCATACGAACGCGTAGTGGTTGATTTTCGATTAGCTGACGCAGTTTTTTCGCAAGCATTACGTGGTTCCGAGGCTCTATAAGATAGCCGTTTACTCCGTCTGTCACCACATCCTTACATCCGGTGGAATTGCATGTCACAATAGGGCGCCCTATGGCAGAGGCTTCGATAAGCGATTTCGGCACTCCTTCGCGATAGTAGGAAGGGAAAGCCATGATATGGCTTGATTTCAGAAGGTCGTGGATGTCGTTGCGTTCGCCAAGCCATTGCATATAATTGTCGTGGCAGTGTGAGGCTAGATATTCGGCGGTAACGCCGGTCTTGTTGGGTGTGAGGCGTCCGCAAAGAATAAATTCAACTTTGCCGTCAAAATCCGGTTTAAGCAGTTCGGCGGCTTCTATCAAATCGCATACGCCCTTTTCACGAACCATCCGTCCTGTAAAAATTATCCTTATTTTCCCGTTTTCAGGTTCTTCACAGTACGTATACTCATTAAGGTCGATGCCCGAGCCTTTGGTAAATGCAATCTGTTTAGGGGTTACAACCTTATTGGCGAGAAATATCGACATGTCGTCGTTGTTTTGGAAAATCACCTTTACGCCCCGCCGATGATTGGAAAAACGCATCAGTGTCAGAATGCCGCGTGTCGTTGCTGAAATCTTACCGCCGTTAAAAAGTCCGCCAAGCCCGCTTACGGCATTTACTACCCCGGGAACTTTGAGCATGCGTGCGGCCAGTCCGCCCCAGAGGATATTTTTTAGTCCGACATGGTGCACGATGTCCGGGCGTTCTTTTTGGTACAGATTGCGCAGAAACCGGAATGTATTCCATTCTTCCCTGAGGTTCATTCCGGTGGGATTTATGGGAAGGTCGATTACATCTAAGCCGAGTTGTCGGATTTCTGCGAATTTTCCGGTGTCTTTGGCAACAATGTTCACCTGATAACCCTCTTCACGTGCCGCTATTGCCACAGGTTTGCGGTGAGATAAGAAAAAGCGGTCCTCATTGACCACCATCAACAGTTTTGGCATTGTAAATTTGCTGAATTTAAGAATGTCCCCAGTTCGTAATCGAATGTATCGGGATTAAAACTTACGTACCCGCTCCAAGGATAAAAGGTTAATTCCCCGAAGATTATTTTTCCGTTGATGTTATAGAGGTCAACACGAACAAAAGGGAAGTCCGAACTTAAAGTTCGGGCATAGTCCAACATTTCGTGGAGATTTGCCGGAGGGCAAATATTTTCATTTTTCGAGGGACAATCGCTTGTTACAAATAGTTGCTTCCATGATGTATCATAAAAATTCCTTTTGTGTCCAATGTATCGGTCACAATCAACTATTATGATTTTAGGAACTCCGTGAAAGCATAATATTTTATAATCTTCAATTCCGGCTTCGGGTGATTGTGGGTTTTCAAGAAATGTCTCAATAATGATTTTAGGTTTGGATATACCGGTATATGCCCATTCGCGGCCGGCATCAATACTTTTCAAAGTTAGCCATTTATTTAGCTTTTGGATTGTAGAGTTTATGTCAAGAGAGCTTTTGTCCTTGCAAATAATTATATTCTCCCCGCCACCACCATTGGTTGTCTTTATAACAAATTGATTCGGAAGATTCTCAAATTCAATTTCGTTGGCATCATTGTATACCCCCAGTAATTCATTGAGAATATCGGATAGCCCTTTCTCTTCAACAAACTTTCTTACGGCATATTTATCAACACACTCACAGATTACCGGATTCCTATAATTGATTTTATACCATTGCAGCCATTCCGTGAAACGTTCTGGGTGTTTTAAATTTGGCCATCTGCCAAGTTTTAACTTATATTGTAACCGTAGCATTATGCTGTCGGGTAGCCATGAAAGGAATCTTAAGATGATGAAACGAATGCGTTGGCTTTTAATTATTGTTTTATAATCCATGGATGTTATAAAATAATTTTAGCGATGGAAAACATTGTTTTTAAACGCCCTGATGGTATGTTTAATCCATTCTTTCCGATTTAATATGTGTGCACTTACTTTATGATTAAAATCTTCTTTTTTGAAAATGGATTTATTGTAAACTTCCCACCAATCAAGCCAATTGTAGGTGAATTGTTTCCACGGTTTGTCTCCGGCATAGTGTAGAACCACTGAATCAGAGTTTTTTATAGGAGATTCAGATGTGAATAGGATTTTTGGGGGTACATTATAAGAAAGGGGCAGATACTTAATTCTATCCTTGCACACAATGTTGATTATGTCCTGATCCTGATAAAAATAATTCCGTGAGCCTAAATTTAGGTATTGTTCTTTTAGCCGGTCCTTTCTTTGAAGAGAGGAGTTTATGAGTAGTAGTCCGGAATTAATATATTTATTAGGATCTAATCCCAGCTTCTTAATATATTGGGCTGAATGTTTGTTTGTGACAAACCCCGGTGTCACCACGCCTCCCACGTAATTGTCATCTAAAGTAACTGAATACAATTCGTTGAGACCTTTTTTAAAGATAATATCAACATCACAATAAATCACTTTATCGTATTGAGGAAGGAACCAAGGGATTAAAAGTCTATAATAGCAGGCTTTTGATATTCCTCGAATTTCGTATGAATCATCGAAAGCATCTTCGATATGGATAAAATGAATTTCAGAGCCGGGAGAAACAGCTTTAACCTGTTGTTCTAATTTCGCACAATCCGATTCGACAACATCAGATGAAACCAGTATATGAAAATTATATAATTCATCTGATGAATTAATCAATAGTGATAAAATCGTAATACCGGTTGGCATTACATAATTATGGTCGGTAGATAGAACTATAGGAATCATGGTTAATTGCTTTTGCGTCTCGGCATCATTGAATTAAGCCTGAAAAAATATTGAGACCTTGAGTTGAAAATTCTTCAATTGTAGTTAAGTGCTTTGACCGTTCAAAAGAGGCTGCGCTCAGTTTTGCTCTTAATGGGCGATCGTTGACAACCGTTTTGATAGCTTCTGCGAGTTTTTCTGAATCCTTGTCAGGCACGAGAATGCCATCTACGTCGTCGGTCACTGAGTAGGGCAATGCGGAATTGTCAAAACAGATTACAGGCAGCCCGTAAAATCGCATCTCGTTTATTGCCATTCCAAAACCCTCCAGAAGTGACGGAAATACGAAAACATCCGATTCGGAAATGACCGTTGACATCTCTTCGTCTGAAAGATAACCGTGAAATATTACAGACAGATGATGCCGGGATATTTTGTCAGACAAGGCTTCATAATAATCCTGATTACTGATTTTTCCGATTATGTGCAGCTTGTATCGCGTGTTGTCATTAAGCTTTATAAGGCTGTCCATGAGATAGTCAAGCCCTTTTCGCGGCTCGATAGTACCGATGTATAACAATTGACCTACTTTTGGCGAAGTCTCAACATGCGCCGCAGGCGAAGAGAATGGGATGGGGATTAGGGCAGCATTGCGTTTAAGTTGCCTGGATATAAGATCCTTTACGTAAGGACTTGGCGTGAGGATGTGAGAGGCGGCTTTTAAAAACGATTTTTCAACAAATCCGTAGATTTTGCCTTTTCTGCCAGTAAATTCCTGAGCCAAATAATGGTGATGAATCACTGCAGTTTTGTATCCGCACATACGCAATATGTTGATCAGGAGCAAAAAATACATGCCGGTCGTGCTGTTGAAAACAACCAGCTCATTGCGTCTCAATCCTATCAATAAACTTAAAGCCTTGAATGGTGCTATTATTTTATCGAATGTGGTCAGATTGTCGTATGCGAACAGCGATTTTACCTTCAGATTAAATTTCTCTGAAAGAACAGTTCTCAGCCGATTCTCATATTTATGTCCTCCGGTGATATTTTTTATCGGGAGAGGATAGAGAAACAGAATTTTAGTTTGAACCTCCATAAATCTAAAATATATATCAACGATTTTGCAACTCGGATTATAATTTGCTGTAAATTTTTGATTAATTTTAGTCGTACTATCTTTTAATTGAAATTAGATAATATAGATTAGATTTGTTGCTAGATTAAATTTAATCGGTTCACTCTGTCTAAAGATTTGTTATAATTAACATCTGACAATAAAATATTTTGATATTGGTAATAAGGATCAGTATGTGATGTGTATATTTTTAGTGCGAGTAATATTGTGATTGCAAAATTTATTACTTTTCTCCATCGATAGTGAATATATATTACTGAAGGATACAGAATCCAATATGAGAATACAAAAAGAATGGGAATGCGCTGGAGGAAAACCGGAACTTCATAAAATATCAAGAAGCATAGATAATATATGAGATAGCAGTTGTATATTGAATTGTAATAATGATGTTTATGAATGAGTTTATCACGCAACAAAGTAAATGTAAAAATGGAAAAAGTTCTTTCTAAGAATCCAATTGATAATCCTTTGGCTTGATCGATACTTGAATATGTCATTAATTTATCATAACCATTTAATACTTCCATAAATGAGATACTGTTGACTATATTACTGATTACACTGATTCTGCATAGAAAAATGATATTTGCAACAGCTATCAGACCCCAAACCACCATCTTGTTTAGTCTGATGGTCAAAATAAAATAGAGCGGCAGGTATATTATAGCCGAATTATGAAAGGATAAGCCAATTAGATTTAAAATTAAGTAGGGAATAAATTTTCGTTTTAATAGGAATGGAAATGATAAGAGAAACAATTCAATAGCTTTGATGTTTCTGTATAAGTTGAATTCAATCAGGATACCATTGAACGCCATCATGCAAATCAACGGCAAGACTTGTGATGGACTATATAATTTAAAAAAATGTCTGAATACAAGAAAATCTATAAATGTGTTAATAAAAACCCAACCAAAATAATTGAACCCAAGCGTCTTAACAATTGAAGTATAAATTACGAATCCAGGCTCTATTGCAAAAAAATTAAATGATTGTAATTTGGAGATAACAGGAATTCTCTGAAATAGTGGAAAGTAATTTACAAAATCGGTCAGAACAAACCCTCTTAAACCTACAAAAAGAAGCATAAGAAGATATGCCGAATTAACAGCGACTTTCGCTGATAGCCCTTTAATCTTTCCTATTTCTCCTAAATAGAAGAATAAAAGAAGTATCGCGACGATTATATATGGTAGAGCAAAACTCAAATTCAGAGAACGTTATTTAAGACAATTAAGCAAGTTTCTACTATACAATAAGATTAAGTAATTTAAAAATACACCATCGCCGAGTGATTAATGGTAAATGAGGGCTCTTAATCTATGTTTTAGATTCGTGACGGCATTGCAGATAATCAGAAGAAATTTGCCGGCATAATATTTCGACATTATATCTGTCGATAGCCATTCGGACATTTTTTTTGAATATAACCCGTGGTCAAGAATGATAGGCTTGTTGCTGGTGTATTGTTTCCACTGTTGATTTATTCTTGTGAGAGTTGCTTTTGAATCAGGTTCGTAGTAGGCGGAGAAAGAAGCTTTAATGAGTTGATTGAGCCCGAAAATAGGTAATACCTGACACCAAAAATAAAACTCCTTGTCAAACCGCGCGGTAAAACAATTGAAAGCTTCATTCATCGCAGCGCCGACAGCCATCCATTCACTGCTCGACCGCTTGCGTTTTGTCAGAGAGCTGGTGTTTATATCATACACATAGAAATAATTGACTTTGTCGGAAAGATAAAACGTGGTGCAGTGGGTGTAGTATTGAGTTACAAACAGATGGTCTTCATTAATAGAGAGGTGTTGATTGAATCTTAAATTGTTATCCTCAATGATTGATTTCTTGAAAAGCTTTGCTACCGGGCACCCGTTTTCAAGTATGCCGCTGGGAACTATCAGGTCCGGGTTTTCTGCCAAATTAAACAGATTTTCGGAATAGGTGAAGAAATGTTTAGTCCGGTTATTGTGAGGAAAAATATAGTCAATTCCCTGCACATAAATGTCCGCAGTCAGTTTCGTAGAATTGAAATCTTCAAGATACGACGGAAGCACATAGTCATCGGAATCAATAAACGTAATAAATTCTCCTTTAGCAGACACTATTCCAATATTGCGGGCTGCACTGACACCGGCATTTTTCTGATCAATTATTTTTATGTTGCAGTGACAATCAGCATAACTTTTGCAAACATCCAGCGAATTGTCCATGCTGCCATCGTTTACAAGAATTATTTCATAATCTTTAAATGTTTGAGCCAACAATGAATCAATGCACCTATGGAGGGTGTGTTCCGCATTATATACCGGAATTATAACACTTATCATATTGAGTTTAGAATCGGGTGATGGACTCTGATAATGCTTTCGTAAATCTTTTGCCAAATTTGAGATCCGGTTCCATATAGTTGCCTTCCCCCCACTCATTCCAGGATTTCAGGAAGCAGAGATGTTTTGACGTTTCATTCATCATTTGAAACAATTCGTCGCAATGGTTGCGGAATTTTTCATGAGAAGAGCCTGTGAGTACCCATCCGGCACGTCCGCTTCGGGGGGTGTGGTCCCAGTTTGGAATCAAAGTAGGATATACATTGGGCATTCGGTCAATGTCGGTTATAAAGTGCTTTGATGCATCTTTGTAGTCAAGCATCAGAGGCCTGTTAAGTAAATGAAACCCGATTTTTCTCCGGAAATTTCTGAAAGGAGTCATTAAATTTTTCAAGGCACTATAAAGCCCTACGGTATTGACTGCATCAAAGCCAAGATTCAGCAAATTGTCATAACCGGACTGTGTGAAGTTTTCCTGCATGTGGCCGATGAAGTGAATGCCGGGAAGACCGTTTTGCAGGGCAAGTTCCTGCCACTTTGTGATAAACACGGCTACATCAGGATATTGCAGCGGCTTGTAGATCATGAAAGCCGGTTTGCCGTCGATGCGGATATAGCGTGGGTCGCGGAAGGCGTGGAGGAGGTGGTAGAAGTGTCGCTCCGCATCGCCTTCGGGATAGGTCTGCTCAATGAGCATCTCTTTTGAGGAGCCTTTGCCGTCCTTGTTCCAAAATTTCCGGTGCCACGATTCGTTGGCCCAGCAGAGCATGAAGGGGAAATCGGGTTTGCCGAGGCGAAGGACTTCGTTAAACGGCAGCTCCAGTTCCTGCTTGCCGTTCCCGAACCAGTAATGGTAGTAACAGAATCCGTAAACTCCGGCTTCGCGCGCCAGTTCAGCCTGAGCCTCCCTCACCTCGGGCAGACGCAGGTCGTAGTATCCCAGGTCGGCCGGTACTTTAGGCTGATAGTGGCCCGGGAAAAGCGGCTTGGCTTTGCCCACGTTGGTCCACTCGGTGAATCCTTTGCCCCACCACTTGTCGTTGTCGGGTGTGGGATGATATTGCGGGAGATAGAATGCGATTACTTTTGGTTTACTCATCGTCGAGATCAAAAATGGATTGGTTGATTATATCATCACGGAATCGGATGGAGTTGGCCTTACCGGCGGCGAGGCTGGCATTCAGGTAGTCGCTCAGGTTCCGTAACTCAATTACCGGTTCAGGAAGATATTCACGATAAAGATTCTGCAAATCGCCCATGACAGAAGCATTTACCTTGTATTGGCGTTCTACCGATTGCCCAAGCACCTCCTTTTTGTAGTGATATATAGGGTAATCGTCTGACTTCGTGGCATTGTTTGATGCCTGCATGGGGCGCAGGTTGCGGAGGTCGTGAATCAGCTCATCAGGCACTCCGAGTTTTTCGAGCTTAGCCTGAGGGTATGTGTGGTCAATCTCCCATCCGTGGGCCGATTGGTCGTCGCCGTATTTCTCCCATTCCATGATGTCGCCGCAGGGATCCTTACGGAACCGTCGAGGGTCTTTCCCCGGGATTGCTTCTCCCTTTTCCCATACGGCACGTTTCTCCTCCTTGGTCCATTCTTTGCCGGAATGTCTGCTGTTATTTCGCTGTATCAACATGTTTTTAGAATTCGCATTAGTATGTTTTGCCAAGTTACCTCGGGTTATGAAGAAGAAATCGGACTATCTTGTGAGATTGCAAAGGAGTACCTGGGCTATGCGATACATGGCTGTATCAGAAGGATGCTCCCCAACGCCGGGTACAGAGTAATGCTGCTGCGATTTGGCAAAATTTGATGGCTCGGTTCCTGCCCCGAGATGACTTATGTCGGAAAGTCTGGTGCCATTTTCGAGTGCTATCTCTGTGATAATATCTTGTTTCCTGCTGTCAGGCCAAAAGGGAAGTGTTATTACTTTCTGAGCGGCATCTATGGAAGACAGCAACCTTCCATATTCCTGTTTGAATAGTGTGCGATGGGCAATGTCTTCTCTTGATACATTCTCCCCAATCTGTACAATAAGATAGTCGGGCGCTGATATAGAGATATTGGCAAACAGAGAATCAAAATTGAAGTTGATTTTTGTAAACCCGCGTTCAAAATTGGCGATGTTGCATACCGAATATTGTATGTTTACATTATTCTTATGTGCGAACATCTTTACAAGCCTATGAACATAATCCTTTTCGGGACTCGTTGCCGTCATTCCCCTGGGCGTTTTATCAGGCAGCTCCAGTGGTACGTCACACATTGTGATGCTGTTGCCAAGGAATACCATCGAAACAGTTGAATCTGCGTTAATAATTAATGAATCGTTGACTACCTCAAGGGGATTGTTGTTGAAAGCAAGAAGTGTTTGGTCGGACGGACTTTTACTGTTACAATAATTGTCGAATCTGTTTCTGACATAATCCCATTTCCACACCAATAGTGCGACAAAGATTAATATAAAAATCAAATTCAATGAGAGAGAAATTACCCCCCCCCGATGGTGTAACATCTTATATTTCATGCTGTTGCGATTGTTGGTGAACTAACTTTGGCGTTTTTGTTATTTTTGCGGGATTGCCCCCTGCCACACAGTATGGCGGAATGTCAGAAGTCACTACACTGTTGGCTCCTATGACTGCGCCGTCGCCAATGGTAACACCGGGAAGAATCGTGGCCTTGTCGCCAATCCAGACATTATTGCCGATTATTACCGGCCCCTTTGACACCCATTCCCGCTTTATAGGAGCCGTTTTGAGATTTTCGAGCTGTGTGTCGCCATGGCTGTTATCGGTTATCGTGACCCAACGACCGGTCAGCACATTGTCGCCAATTACAATCTTGTTTATCGCAGTGATGTGAACGAAATCACCGAAATTACAGTTTTCTCCGATTTTAATTTCCGGTGTGTATTTCCTGCCATCGTGATTGTCCCAGGCCGTTAGGACTGCCATGCGACCGAATGTCGATTTTGCTCCTATATTCATACATTCGGGATGTAATATTCTTGAGATATTTGGTGAGAACGTAAGACTTTTAAATCCATATATTTTACAAATCCATGCAGAATAGATATAGATATATAGAGGCCTTAGTTTTTTTAACCATCCAAGTAATGCTGCTGCGACTGAGATTGTGAACTGGATGCAGCTTTTAACTATTCGTTTTAGCATCAACATATCTGTTGTTATCGAATAATCCGCGTAATTGTCATTCTTTAAAAGCCGAGTTTCCTGAGTATAGTTGTGGCGCATTCTTTTATAAGATAATACCATGCATGTGGCATACCACCATAATAATTCAGTATAATTCGAAAGGCACCATCTTTTTTAAAATTCCCGTTATTCCTGAATATAAAATCCTGTATGATACGATTTACAATCAGCCCTTTGAATATGTTAATTTTTTCTTGAGCATATATCTTTTTGAAATCAGGATAAAAATTCATCTGTTCTTTCCATATGTCAAGGTAATTAATAATAAATACCTCGTAAAGATTATAACCGCCATTGTTCTTAGCATCTTTCCCTCCATCAAGTATCGGATAATCTATCAATACATTTTTGGGACTGCTGTTGGCAGCTGTCATATATAATGGTACTTGAGAAAATAAAGTACCGGAATATTTTTCAAACTCAAAATTTTGGATGAATTTTGAATTGACAATGTTACCGGAAATAAATGTTATCCAAAAGCTGACATCACAAAGAAACTTTTCTGCATTGGAGTATTCGATGATTCCGTTGGAATGATTGCCTGTTTTTAAGTGAACGAGTCCTATGGATTGGTCGCCAAGTCGCTCCATAATGAGTTTTAATGCTCCGCCCATAAGATAATCATCATCTCCGAGCAGCCATATGAAATTGCCAGTTGCATTTTTGAAACAATTGACAAAATTTCCATCCATACCAAGATTTTTCTCATTGCGAAAATATCTAATTTTCGCACCGGCTTGAATGTGCTTTTTTACAATGTCAGGTGTATTGTCGGTAGAGTGATTATCGGAAACAAGAAGTTCGATTGTTCCTTCCAGGCCTTCATCATTGATCTGAGATGAAATTTGTTTTATGCATTCGTCAAGGAATAGCGCCCGATTATATGTTGGGATGCAGATGGATAATAGAGGCTTATTGTCCATGATAGAGTCTGCGTTTAGATTGAAAGATGTAAAAACTAATAGGAAGACTTATGAAAAATACCACCATGGTGTAGCCGTCAACAACGCCATCCAACCCGAAGAATTTGGCGCCAAGGATGGTTGATATTGCACAGCAGATGCCGACAATGACGGCCTGAATCAGGAACGGCTCTTTTTTATGGCATCGCAGATAGGTGGCCCATATGTTGATGATATTGTTGATGAATATGGTGCTTCCAAGAAGAATGGCAAGTGTCAGGGGTATAAATCGAGCCGCCAGCCCAATATGCATGATGTCAAGCGCATAAAGGAATCCCCAGAATATACACAGGCAAATAAAGCAGACTAATGAGGATTGACGCAGTGTGGAAGACACCGATGCGTCCAGCACGGGATAATCTTTTAACGATATATATTTTGACCACATCGGCACTTTGGTGCTTGTCCAACTCAGAACCAAAGAGAAAATGCCATTTAGAGCCGTGAGTGTCATTCCCATCTGGCCTGCTACAGAAGCTCCGCAATAAGCGAACAAAACCGGATTGAAGAGTTGGAAGATGAAGTAACCGCTCATCCAGCTTAATGCAATTCTCCATTGATATGGAAATATTTCTTTGCGATAAGATATGCATTCTTCCTTAGGTTGATGCCATATGCCGGTGATAAGATGCCGGTGAATTCGTAAAACAAAATAAATGCTTATTGCCAAGGAGGATATGGTCCTTATGGCGGGAGCGTACAGCCCTGCTCCGCCAATAAGTGCTGTCCAGCCACAAATCAGGGATAGAGACGTGGCTATAAATCTCATTTTTGCAATGGATTTCACTTGCCCCATTCCCTCTATGAAGGCTATTATAGGACTAATCATCAGATTTATAGCGGTAAACAAGCAAAGCATTATCCAGGGAGATTCCCATGAAATATCAGCGTTTTGCGAGTTGTGTCTAAAAAAGAGTATCCCACCGATTGCAACAGCGATAAAAAAGAGTATGCTGATAACGCCATACCAGCGGATAAATAAATTGAATAATGAACTGAGCCGGGATAAATTATACTGCGGACCCTCTAACTGCTTATTGTCGTTGACCTTGATTTTCGCGGCTTCATAGGCTACATATTGCACTATGATGCCACCAAGACCAAGCTCGAAAAATATCTGCAGTGCCAGAATGCTGCCGAACGTATAGTAATAACCTTGCTCAACTTTTGAGAGACTTAACGCTATGATAAATATGGTCAAAAAACCACCTGCGGCAGTGATAATTCGCGCCAAAGATGAATAGGCAATAGCTCCGTCAATGCCGAATATCCGAAGTGCTTTTAAAAAGGTCTCTTTCATTACTCGATGGTTGGCTGGGCAAGCGCAGATTTGCCTAAAAACTTTTGCGTTTTAACATCCCGTAAGAATCAGGATTAATCCTCAAAAACAAGGTGCCGTATTTATTGGGCGAGATAATCTTTGATATTATCCTCTAATTTCGAGGTGTCTTTGTAGCCGATTGCGTTGAAAAGTATAGATCCGTCGAGTGCAAGATACTTCATTCCGGTATCGGCTCTTTGGCTTGTGCCAAAGCAATCGGAAGGGATTTCCTTTCCTAAAGTCTTGAAGATGAGTGTCACGATTTCTCTGACGGACATTGTCTCATTACCTTCTATATTGTATATACCGTCGGGTAAACACTTATGGTATGCCAGGGCAAGAATCTTTGGGATTTCCGTTACCGGGATATATTGGCGGCATTGTTCCCCGGAGGTGAAATGGAGTGCTTCTCCGCTCTGAATGCCGTGGATAGTGTATGGAATAAGGCGCATGGGGTTTTCATCCGGACCATATATCGTAGGGATAATAAAGTGCCAGTGTGTAAACTGCCGTGGATATGATTGCACAAATCGGGTGAGCAATCGTTTGGAGACGGCATAGTCGTTTGGCACATCACAAACAGAGTTGCAGAGTTCTTCCTCGGTGATTTTTTTTCTGCCCGGAACATTCCCGGTTTCAAAATATGAACCAAACGATACGAATATACTCTTAAAACCGCGAAGCCGCAACGCATCGCAGATTTTTATGGGGACGTTGACATTCAGATCATATATCAATCGTGCGGATTCGTGCAAATTGCTCTGTATCCCGGCTCCGAATGCATTTATTATCATGTCGGACGACAGAATTTTATCATAATCGATATCCCCGTTTACCAAATCGACTTTGCAAAAATGGTCGTATTGATGGCCGCGCGGTTCCTCAAGGCCATACATGTCCAGTTCATAATTATGGCTGTTGCAGTATTTGGCAATGGTCTTTGACAGGAATCCATTTGTGCCTATGATTGAGACTTTCATTTTGTAATCTTATTTAAATCATCATGCTCGGCGCAATATTCTGCGATCTGCTGTTGGCACAGTTCATATGGGTCAACGTTGCGATATTGTCTGTACCAATCAACAGTCATGCCGACCGTGCGGTCAATGCCCATTACCGGTTCCCAGCTGAGGCGGAATTTGGCCTTGGAAATATCGAGCATAAGTAGCTTGGCTTCATGGAGTGCGTTTGGGTCGGAGAGGTCGCGGAGTGAGCCTGAGCCATAGTGCGTGATGACTTTTGTGGCAACCTCCCAGACTGTTGAGATTGATTCGGCTCTCGGACCGAAATTCCAACCTTCACAATATTCCGTAGGAGATTCCCACATTTTTTTTGCCAGAAGCATGTAGCCGCCGAGAGGTTCAAGGACATGTTGCCATGGACGGATAGCCTTGGGGCTGCGTATGTCAATGTTTTTTCCATCTTCCAGTGCGCGGATGCAGTCAGGAATTATTCGGTCGAGAGCCCAATCACCCCCTCCGATTACGTTGCCGGCGCGAACACTGGCAATCGATTTGCCGTGACGTTCGTAATCCTTCGGGTTAAAGAAGCTTCGCCGCCACGAGGCAATGGCAATCTCGGCAGCTCCCTTTGATGAGGAATAAGGGTCGTAACCGCCCATAGGCTCATTCTCCCGATAACCCCAAATCTGCTCTTTATTTTCGTAACATTTGTCGGTGGTTATCATTACGCCCACCTTGACGCTCGGTGTGCAACGGATGGCCTCCAGGATGTTGATTGTTCCCATCACATTGGTCTGGTAGGTCTCAACCGGTATGTCGTAACTGAGCCGGACAAGCGGCTGTGCCGCAAGATGGAATACGATTTCAGGCTGATACTCTTCGAATATCTCCTTCATCCTTGCCCCGTCTCGGATATCGGCACGTATATCGGTCGCTATTTTACCTCCGATACCAGACAGCACGTAGTTGTCGCGTTCCGTCAGTGGGTCGAGACCTAGACCGATTACTTCGGCACCCAGTTCATGGAGCCAAATTGAGAGCCATGAGCCTTTGAAGCCGGTGTGCCCTGTGACGAGCACTCGTTTTCCATTATAAAAATTATCGAAAATATCAGAGTTCATAAATATTCAGTCGTCTATGTGGTGAGCTATCGTATCCGACGGGTCGTAAAGCAGGTCGGTGTATGCAAGCAAAATGAAATTGTTGTCTCCTAAATTATCAATCTGATGCGCTACATTATGAGGAATAAAGACTGTAATCGCTGCCTCCAAGGACAGCTCAATGTCTCTTCGTTCCCCACTCTGAATGTCTTTTAGCTTTAATAGAGCATTACCTTCAATCAGGGTAAACCATTCGTTTGCTATTGGATGGTAGTGCCCTCCTTTGGATTGCCCCGGAGTTCCCATAGTAAGATACACTTCACCGGTATAAGAGGGCAAATTGTCTTCCTTTCCCGTTATTGCTTTGAGAAACCAGCCGCGGTTGTCGCTGATAAGCTTTCTCGGGATTATTCTGACATTTTCGATATTGCTCATAATGAATGCTAAGAAAATCGTTATATGACTACAACCCTTTAGGCACCTCGCGTTCCCAACGTTTCCATGGAGCGGCGTTTGCGGCGAGGAGCTTCTCCAACATCCCTTTTTCCCTGATATTGTCCATACATTGCCAGAATCCTTCGTGGATGTACGACATCAATTCCCCCTGGTGGGCCAGAGTTTCCAGCGGTTTGCGTTCGAACACACAGTCGTCTCCATCGATGTAATCAAATATTGCCGGTTCGAGCACCATATAACCTGCGTTGATTGGTGCGCCATCGCTGATGTTTTTTTCACGGAATGACTTAACGGCGTTGTCTCCACCGATATTGAGCACACCTTTGTCCTGCGCGATTTTTACAGCCGTAAGTGTGGCTATTTTACCATGGCTTTTGTGGAATTCGAGCAACTTGTTTATATCGACATCGCATACACCGTCGCCATACGTCATGAAAAATGGTTCATCGCCCACATACCGTTGTATGCGTTTAATGCGGCCTCCTGTCATGGTGTTATATCCGGTATCTACCACTGTCACTTTCCATGGTTCGCAGTTGCTGCAATGCACCGTCATCTCGTTCTTGTTGTCACGGTAGTCAAACGTTACATCGGAGTTGTGCAAAAAATAATTGGCGAACCATTCTTTGATGTATTCCTGACGGTATCCGGCACAGATAATAAACTCGGTATGACCGAAATGGGCATATTCTTTCATAATATGCCACAAAATCGGCATGCCACCGATCTCAATCATCGGCTTTGGCTTGAATTGGGATTCTTCAGAGATTCGCGATCCGAATCCTCCGGCAAGAAGCACTACTTTCATTATGTATGGGGTGTATGAAAAATCAGGTGGATTAGTTCGTTATAAGGCATGTTGTCAGAGGTTTATAGTTCTGATTAAACTTAAACCGATGATGACAATATGTGATGGCGACGATAATGCCCAAAGACCGGGGTTAGGGGAGGGGGGTGAGGGAGTGGGGGGAGAGGCGGGTGGTGAAGGTGCCGAAGTTGAAGCCGGCGACGGTGAGGGTGATGGTGCACTCGCTATCAATGGGTGTGCAGGCGCTGTCGATGGGGGTGCATTCGTCGTGGGCAGGGGTGTAATCCGTGGTAGGGAGGCCCGTGGGGGCGCTGTGGATGGGGCGGATGCGGGCGACGGTGCCGGTGAGGCCGGCGAGGGGGCCGGAGGTGATGAGCATGCGCTGGCCGGGTAGGATGGCGGGTGCGTCGGGGTCGGCTGCGGGGCGCAGATCGGGGGTGAACAGCCCTATGGTGTGCTGGAAGCGGCGCATGTCGGCGTCGGGGATGGTAGCGTAGGGGGCTGTGGGCGAGGGGGCGGTGCGGTAGCACCATGCGAGGTCGCCGATGTTGCGGAACAGGGGGGTGACAGCTGTGGGGCGGGTGCGGAAAAAGAGGATGTCGGGGAGCACGGGGCGGCTGGCACGCATTATTTTGCGCCCGATGCGTCGGGCAATTTCTTCATGGGGATAGTAGATGGTGCCGAGCAGGGCTGTGCCGTCGGCGGTGGCGGCCACGCGGTCGGTGACGATTCGGAGGGTTTTATGTGGCCTCAGGCGCATGGCGAACCATCGCGGAGTGTCGCTGTCGGTGGTTTCGGGCGCCGGGGGTGTGGGGTCGGGGAGGTTGAGGGCCTGCGACAGCTGTGCGACCGGATTGCCGCCGGGTGTGAGCGAGCGGATGTGCTGTTTGAGGGCGGTAGGGGCGGGCAGAGGAGGGAGGAGGCCCTGCCGGGTGGCCTTGTTGTGGAGTGTGGTGTAGGTGGAGAGGTAGTAGAGTGTGGTGTTGGGGGTGGCTCCGTGGAGGAGCATGCCTATGGCCCAATGGGTGAGATGGTTCGGGTCGGCCGCGATGTCGTTGAGGGAGAGGTGATGGGCCTGAAGGTACCGGGCCATTGAGGCGAGTGTCTGGCTGTAGGCCCGTCGGGTGGACGGCGGTGCGGCCTGGAGTGTGCCCTGGAAGAATTGCCACGCGGCTTGGGGCTGCAATGCAGTGGCGTATGTGTCGGCGTGGGTTGATGTCATGCCGTTTCTAATAAACGGTGAGGGCGGCGCATATTCTCTCTTCCCTCATGCTCTCCTGTGGGGAGTGCGCGAGGTGATGCTGAGGGGAGGCCTTCGGGTGCCGTGCAGGCGCGTTGGCGGTTGCATTGCATCGGCACAAAGTTAATGCATTTTACCGAATTTGGCAAAATTACGGTAAAATGCATTATTATAAATTTATAATGTGTGGGGGACGCTGAATCAGCGGTTGCCGTACATGTCTTCGTAATAGGTCTGGTAGGCGCCGGAGGTGATGTGGTCGGTCCAGTCCTGATGGTCAAGATACCACTGCACGGTTTTCTCGATGCCCTCCTCGAACTGCAGCGAGGGTTCCCAGCCGAGTTCGCGCTGAAGCTTGCGGGAGTCGATGGCGTAGCGCATGTCGTGTCCGGGACGGTCGGTCACATAGGTGATGAGGTGGTCGGAATGTCCTTCGGGGTTGCCCAGCAGACGGTCGACGGTGCGGATTATCACTTTGATGAGGTCAATGTTCTTCCATTCGTTGAAGCCGCCGATGTTGTAGGTGTCGGCCACTTTGCCCTTGTGGAAAATGAGGTCGATGGCGCGTGCGTGGTCCTCGACGAAGAGCCAGTCGCGCACGTTTTCGCCTTTGCCGTAGACGGGCAGCGGTTTGCCGTGGCGGATGTTGTTGATGAACAGCGGGATGAGCTTTTCGGGGAACTGGTAGGGCCCATAGTTGTTCGAGCAGTTGGTCACGAGTGTGGGCATGCCGTAGGTGTCGTGGTAGGCGCGTACAAAGTGGTCCGACGATGCTTTCGATGCGCTGTAGGGCGAGTGGGGCGAATAGGCTGTGGTCTCCAGGAAGTATTCCTTGCCGAACGCCAGGTGATGGCCTTCGGAAGATGCGACGGTGGAGAATGGCGACTCGATGCCTTCGGGGTGTGTGAGTTCAAGCGCTCCGTAGACTTCGTCGGTTGAGATGTGATAGAAGAGTTTGCCTTCGTATTTCTCGGGAAGCGACTCCCAGTATTCCTTGGCGGCCTGCAGCAGGGCAAGTGTGCCCATCACGTTGGTGCGTGCGAAAGTGAAGGGGTCCTTGATCGAACGGTCCACATGGCTTTCAGCCGCGAGGTGGATGATGCCGTTGATGTCGTACTCGCGGATGATGCGGCGCATATCTTCGAGGTCGGCGATGTCGGCTTTTACGAAAGTGTAGTTGGGCTTGTCCTCTATGTCCTTGAGGTTGGCGAGATTGCCCGCATATGTGAGCTTGTCGAGGTTCACGATATGGTAGTCGGGATATTTGTTGACAAACAGGCGGACCACATGTGAGCCGATGAATCCGGCTCCGCCGGTTATGAGGATGTTGCGTTTCATGTGTATATATGAGTGTGTTTTGGGGATTGATCTATGTTAAGTACGCCTGAACAGGGCTTATTGTTCGCCGAAAGTGAACGGCGACTCGAAATCGCGCAGCAGCGGGTGGGCGGTGTCCTTGGGGCTAAGGATGCTTCCGGCCGGGTCGATTTGCCAGTCGATGCCGAGCGACGGGTCGGCAATGGAGATGCCGCCGTCGGCCTGGGGAGCATAATAGTTGTCACATTTGTACTGGAACACGGCCGTGGGGCTGAGCACCGCGAACCCGTGGGCGAAACCGCGCGGAATGAAGAACTGACGGTGATTCTCGGCCGACAGTTCCACCGCCACATGGCGGCCGTAGGTGGGCGAACCCTTGCGGATATCGACTGCCACATCGAGCACACGCCCCACCACGCAGCGCACAAGTTTTGCCTGTGCGAAGGGGGGACGCTGGAAATGCAGTCCGCGCATCACCCCGCGGGTGGACATGGATTCATTGTCCTGAACAAAATTAATGTCGCGGCCGATGGCCTCGCAGAACGCGCGGTGGTTGTAGCTTTCAAAAAAATAGCCGCGCTGGTCGTTGAAAATGCGAGGCTCAAGGATGAGCACGCCGTCAATATCGGTTTTGATTACTTCCATGAAAGGTCACAAATAAATTGCAGAACGTGAAGATTGGCTCAGGCCGCACAAAGGTGGTTGCAGCCGAGAGATTAATCAAGATTTTTCAGGCCCGTACGCTCCACTTCGTCCACCACCTTGAGCAGATACTGGCCGTACTGGTTCTTGAGCATAGGCTGGGCGATGCGGCGCATGTCGTCGGCCGAAATCCATCCCTGACGGTAAGCGATGCCTTCGAGGCACGCTATTTTCAGGCCCTGACGTTTTTCGAGCACTTCCACATAGATCGATGCGTCGGCAAGCGAATCGTGCGTGCCCGTGTCGAGCCATGCGAAACCGCGCGGCAGCGTTTTTACGCGCAACTGCCCGTCGTTGAGGAATTCCTGATTTACAGTGGTGATTTCCAGCTCGCCGCGGGCCGAAGGCTTGATGTGGGCGGCCACATCCACCACCTTGTTGGGGTAGAAGTAAAGCCCCACCACAGCGTAGTTGCTCTTGGGGTGTTCGGGCTTTTCCTCGATGGAGAGGCAGCGGCCCTGCTCGTCGAATTCGGCCACGCCGTAGCGCTGCGGGTCGTCAACCCAGTAACCGAACACGGTGGCGTTGCCTGCCGTCTCAGCCTCATGCACAGCCTCGCTGAGCAGTCCGGAGAACCCGGCGCCATGGAAAATGTTGTCGCCAAGAACGAGGCACACTGAATCGTCGCCTATGAACTCCTTGCCGATGATGAAGGCCTGAGCCAGACCGTCGGGACTGGGTTGCTCGGCATATGAAAACCGCACACCATAATCCGAACCGTCGCCCAGCAGACGCCTGAATCCGGGAAGGTCCTGAGGGGTGGAGATTATGAGGATGTCCCTGATTCCGGCGAGCATCAATGTGGAGATGGGGTAGTACACCATCGGTTTGTCGTAGATGGGCAGCATCTGCTTGCTCACCCCTTTGGTAATGGGATACAGGCGTGTGCCCGAACCGCCGGCCAAAACAATTCCTTTCATGTGTGGTCTAAAAATAAAGTGTTTTTTTTCTGAAATGCTTCAAAGTTAAGATTTTTGGCCAAACTGTGCAAATTTCGTTGCTCTCCGCCCCGATCCGTAGCCATTCCTCGCCCGGGCAATGGCGTAAAATACAGGCGCGAAACTTCGGAAGTCCGACGTCTCGCGCCTGTATTTTATTGTTGCATAGTCCCGAAATTTTGCGGGTTTACAACTTCCTCACTCGTAATTAGTTGTAGCCCTTGTTCTGGACGTAAAGCCCGGGAACGTAGTAGAGCTGGTTGTAGGGTATGGGGTAGAACTCGTTTTTACCCGGGGTGTAGTGTGCATCCTGATAATACTGGCCGAAGCGGGTGCCGTTGTAGGATGCGTTCTTTTCCGATTCGAAATATGCGTTGAGCACTGTGGAGGCTATGCCCCAGCGGCGCAGGTCGAAGTAGCGGCTGCTCTCCATGGCCATCTCCAGACGGCGTTCCCAGCGGAGGCATTTGCGGGCTGTCTCCTTGTCGGCGAAGTAAGTGGCGGGATATTCGGCAATCTCGCAGAAATCCTTTGCATAGCCGATGTGCTTGTCGATGGAGTTGGCGGCACGGCGGCGTATGTCGTTTATGATTCCGCGTGCTTCGTTGAGTTCTCCAAGTTCAATCAGAGCCTCGGCACGCATAAGCATCACGTCGGTGTAACGGAACACATAATCGTTCATTGCGAAAGCCTGCCACGAACCCTCGAACGTTTCGCCTTTGCTGCGCTGGGGCACATCCTTCAGCGAGGTGTAGTAGCCGTAGGTGTTGGGCGTGCGGGAGTTGTCGGTCGTCATCATGTACTCGCTTTCATATTTGTATGGGAAGGTGGGCATACCCACAGTGTGGAACAGGCGCGGATCCCATTTCTGGGCAGTGGGGGTGCCGTTTACGGGGTAATCGTTGGAGGCGTTGTAGGAATCGAACATCGGCAGGCCGTTCTGAGTCTTGAATGCATTGACCAGATTCTGCGAGGGTTTGTGGAAATCCCATCCGCACGACCACATGCCCCAGCATCCGTTGAGCGTGTTCGACCAGTTGGCACGGCCGAAGCGGGTGTGGTCCTCGGTGTACTGAGAGGTCTGCACCGCGAACACCGATTCCTTGCTGTTCTTGTATTCAGGCAGGAATATATCGCCGAAATCCTCAAGATAATCGTAGCGCGATTTTTTTACCACCTCGGTGTATTCCACCACCTTGCGCATATATTCCTCGTTGATGAAGCCCACGCCGTCGGTGGCCTCGTAACCGTCGCCCCACGCCAGTGTGAGATAGCATTTTGCCAGATAAGCAGCGGCAGCCACCTTGTTGGCACGTCCGCCCCCGTCGTCAACTTCCATGGGGAGGCCGTTGTAGGCCATCTCGAACTCGCCTATCACTTTGCCCATCAGTTCCTGATAGGTGTACTGGTCGTTGCGCACCTGCTCGTGCGAGCTTTGCTCGAACACGGCCTTGTCAATCCAGGGCACCTGACGGAACATGGTCACGAGTTTGAAATAGCTGTGGCCGCGCAGGAAGTGCACCTCGGCCTCGCGCTGGGCTGCCTTGTCGCCGAGTTTCTCCACGCCATATTCCTCAAGTGCGGTCAGGGCGCGGTTGCAGCGCGAGATGTTGCAGTAGAGGCGGTACCACAGTTCATCAAGTTCGCCGGGAGTGGAGGTCAGTGTCGACCATATTTCCATGGGGTGGTAGCCGGTGTCGGTTGTGCCACCGCCGCCTTTAAGGCAGTCGTCCGATCCTAAGTCGCCGTAAGGCCAGAGATTGAAGGGATAGGTGAACCAGCAGTCGCCCAGGGCCGCATAGGCAGCATTGACCATTCTGTCGGGCTGGGAGTAGGCGAGGTCGCCGTCGATGACGCCTGTGGGCGGTTCGTCGATAAAATCGTTGCAGGCGGAAAGCGCAGCCGCCAGGGCGATGATGATATATGTTTTCAATGATTTCATGATTGTTCGGAATTAAAGGTTAGAAGTCGAGTTGAAGCCCGAAAGAGAACGATGTGGGAATGGGGTAGGCCCAGTTGGCATTCTCCGGGTCGGAGCATGTGAGGCTCTTGCTCTTGATGGTGAGCAGATTCTGACCTGATACGTACACGCGGGCGCGGCTCATGCGGAGTTTCGACAGGAGTTTGTCGGGCAGATTGTAGCCCAGCTGCAGCGTGCGGAGCTTTGCATAAGAGCCGTTTTCCACGAAATAGGAGGAGGTGCGTCCCTCGTCGCCCTTGTTGTCGGTGGTGAGCATGGGGATTGTCGAGGAGGTGTTGACGCAGGGGAGCCATGCGTCGAGCACGCGGTCACCCTTGTTGCTTCCGGCGTCGGTCACGCTCCAGAAGTCGTTCTGGAACTTCTGGTTGTTGTAGACATCCTGCCCCAGCACACCCTGCCAGAACATCTGCAGGTCGAAGTTTTTGTAGCCAAGCTCGATGTTGAGACCGAACGAGAGGTCGGGCACCGGGTTGAAGATCCATGTCTGGTCGTCGGGGGTTATGCGGCCGTCGCCGTTGAGGTCGGCATACTTCATGCCGCCCATGCGAGCGTTGTCCTGACCGGATGCTGCTGCCTCCTCACGGGTCTGGAACAGACCATCGAACACATAGCCCACCATCGAACCGTAGGGCTGGTGCGACTGCACCAGGTTCTCGGTGGTGGTGTGCGCATAGGAGCCGGTGGTGGTGTTGGGGAGGTAGGTTACGTGGTTGCGGAAGAAGTCTAAATTGAGCGATGCCCTGTAGGTGAGGCCGCATTTCAGTTCGTCGCGCCAGCCGATGAGGAATTCCATACCCCAGTTGCGCAACGACGGGCCGTTGAGCCATGAAGCGCCCCCTTCGCCCATAGCGCCGAGGTAGGCCGGCTGGATGAGCATGTCCTTCACATCCTTGATGTAGGCGTCCACGCTTCCGAACAGGCGGTCGTTGAACATGCTGTAGTCTACTCCGGCATTATACTGTATGGTAGTTTCCCACTTCAGGTTGTCGTTGGCCGTCTGACTTGCTATGTAGCCCGAGGGGAAGATGCCGCTCTGCTGGAGCAGGAGGTCGTAGGCGGTGGAGGTGACGCGGTCGTTGCCGTAATCGGCCACGTAAAGAGCGTAGCGGGCGGTGTTCGAGATGGCCTGATTACCGGTCTTACCCCATGACAGGCGGATTTTGAGGTCGTTCAGCCATGATTTTTTGATATTTTCCGACACGCGGTAACCGAGTGTGGCGGCAGGGAATGTGCCATAACGGTTGTTGCGTCCGAATCTCGATGAACCATCGCGGCGGATAGTGAACGATGCCAGCAGAAGGTTGCGCCAGTTATAGTCGATTTTTCCAAAGAACGACACCAGCGAGTAGGCCGATTTGTTGCCGGTGGATTTTTCCACGCCGATTGATGCGTCGGGGTACATATAGTCCGGAGTCTCTATGTCGTAGTCCTCGTTGTAGCCCGAGAAATCGATGCGGCTCTGGCGGAACATCTCCATACCGGCCAGCACGGTGAAGGTGTGTTCCTTTGCAAGTGTGAAATTATAGTTGGCGGTGTTGGTCCAAGTCCATTTCGAATCGTTTGCCTGCGACATGGTGGTGGAGTTGGTATCGTTGTTCACGATGTCGCTGTGGAAGGTGTAGTTGTAGGAATGTATGAACGCTGCGTCGTAGTCCAGACCGAAATTGCTGCGGAGCACAAGTCCTTTGAGTGGCTTGATGTCAATGAATGCGTTGCCGAACAGACGCCACACGTTCAGGGAGTTGTCCCGGTTGAACGCCAGCTCGCGGAGCGGATTCTGACGGTCGGCCATGCTCCCAACCGGGCCTGCGAAGGTCACGCCGTCGGTTTCGTATACGGGCACGATGCTGGGCATTTTCAGCGCATTCTCCATAGGCTGGCAGTCCACCTGTTTGGTGTGGGTGAGGGTGAAGTTCTCACCTACCGACACCACAGGGCTGATGTTGAAGGTGGTGTTGATTCGGGCGGCGATGTTCTCGAAGTCGGTGTATTTGAGGATACCGGCATTCTTTTTATAGCCAAGTGAGAAGAACACGTTGGTCTTTTCGTTTGCCGATGAGACGGAAGCATCGTAGCTCTGTGCGAATCCGGTACGTGAAATCTCGTCGAGCCAGTCGGTGTCCGACATCCGCATGGTGTGCTTGGCGTTGATGAATCCGTCATACTGGCCGCCGACGGTGTAGTTCACATAACGGTTGTTGGCAATATCGTAGACACTGATGGGGTAGCCGGTGGGGGCGTTAAGGTTCAGACCATAGCTTGATGCATAGGCCACCGGATCGATGCCGTCGTTAAGTGCGGCCTGCGCCATGGCTGTGGCATACCCCGGGGTGTCGAGCAGTTTCATCGTGGCCTGCGACGAATAGAACTGGGCCGTGAGGTTAGCCGAAAAGCTCACATTGATTTTGTTGGCCTGGGCGGCTTTACCTTTTTTAGTGGTGATGATAATCACACCGTTGGCCGCACGCGAACCGTAGATGGAAGCCGAGGCGGCGTCCTTGAGCACCTGCATGCTCTCGATGTCGTTCATGTTGAGAGAGTTCAGCGTAGCGGTGGTAGGAACCCCGTCAATTACGAACAGAGGGTCCTGCGAGGCATTGAATGAGCCGATGCCGCGGATGCGCACCGTGCCTGTGCCGCTCGGTGAACCGTTGCCGGTGATGGTCATGCCGGGCACCTTTCCCTGGAGCGCGCGCATCGGATCGGTGTCGGGGGCGGTCTGGAGAGCCTTGGTGGATACAACAGACACTGCACCCGTGAGGTCGGCCTTGCGCACGGTCTGGTAGCCTACCACAACCACTTCGTCGAGCAGCTCGGAATTTTCGTCAAGATAGACAGTGAGCTGCGTGGCGGCCTTCACTTCGGCAGGGTTGAAACCCACGTATGAGATTTTGAGGGTGGCGCCGTCGGGTACGGTGATTTCGAAATTACCGTCGACGTCGGTGGCGGCTCCGGCCTTGTTGGCATCACACAGAATGGAGGCGCCGATCAGCGGCTCACCGTCAGAATTTGAAAGCACCGTTCCGTGCACAGTGATGTTCTGCGCATGTGCCATCACTGTCATGAGAAACAGCAATACTGCACTGAGAATTGTTCTTTTCATTTTATTGAGATTTAGTGTAAGAATTTTCCTGCCGCAAAATTAGTATAGCGGCTGCCTCACAGCTTATAAAGATTGTTGTGCCGCCTATCAAAAATTATGCTTTGCACGATTTTTGATACGAAATGCACGGTTTTTGCAACCGTATGGCTGAACATAAACGCGCACCGCCAGTGATGAGTGGAAGTGGCGTTGCGGCAGTGTGGCGCGGCAGGAAATTTATCGGGTCAGTTTGTTGCGTGCCTCGGTGGGAGTCTCGCCGTAGGCGTCGCGGTAGCATTTGGTGAAATAGGCCGGGGTGGAGAAGCCGGTCTCATAGGCTATTTCGCTTATGGTCCTGTCGGTGGTGGTAAGAAGGGTGCGGCCCTGCTGCAGGCGCAGGCGGCGCATCAGTTCCACAGGAGCATAGTTGGTAAGTGCCTTTATCTTGCGGTAGAATTGTGAGCGTTCCAGTCCCATTCTGGAGGCTATGGCGTCGACGCTCAGGTCGGAATTGCCCATCTCGGCCTTGAAGATGTCAAGGAAACGGGCGTAGAATTCGTTGTCAATGTCGGCTCCCGTGGAGTTTTTTCTTGCGGCGGTCCGGGTGTCTCTTGCAACGGTGCCGGGCAAGCCGGTCGATTCATACAGGTTCTTGATGCGCCGCCGGTTGGCAATCAGGCTGCTGCATTTTGATTTGAGCACGGCGCTGTTGAAAGGTTTGGCCAGATAGCCGTCGGCGCCACTGTCGTAGCCCTGCACTCGCTGTTCGTCGAGCGAGCAGGCGGTGAGCATCAGCACCGGGATGTGCGAGGTGGATATCTCGCTCTTTATATGGCGGCAGCATTCCAGGCCGTCCATCACAGGCATCATCACATCACAGATAATCAGGTCGGGCACGTGGCGCACAGCCATCTTCACACCCTCCTTGCCGTTGGAGGCCGTCAGGATGTTGTAGCTGTCGCCGAGCAGGGTTCCCACGAGCTTCTGAATGTCCTTGTTGTCATCAATGATAAGAACAATCGGCTTGTCATTGCTGAACTCCGTATCTGAAGTGATGGTGTCAAGCTCTGCCTCCACGTCTTGGCTGCCGATGTGTTTCCCGGTATTTCCGGCAGTATCGGCCACATGCGTCACTGGAAATGTCACGGTGAATTCTGTTCCTTTCTGCAATGCGCTTTCCACCGATATTGCGCCGCCGTGCAGTTCCACAAAAGCCTTTGCCACGGACAGGCCGATGCCCGAACCGTTGGGATGGATACGGTCCACCTGATAGAAACGGTCGAAAATCTTGTCAAGGTCGCGCTCGCTTATACCTTCGCCCGTGTCGGCCACATGGAGGATGAGGTTGCCGCCCTCTTCCGCGTAAGTGACGGTTATGGAACCGTTGTCGGGCGTATGTTTGAATGCATTGGAAAGCAGGTTGAAGAACACACGCTCTATCTTCTCGGTGTCGAAGGCCATGGGGAGGGGGCTGTCGGGCGTCGGTGTTACCAGCGTGAGTTTGATGTCGCGCTTGCGTGCCATGGTGTAAAACGATTCCATCCAGTCGCGCAGGCATCTCGCAAAGTCTGTCTCCGTAAGGTTTAGAGAGAGTTTGCCGTTCTCATATTTACGGAAGTCGAGAATCTGGTTGATGAGCCGCTGCAGGATGTGGGTGTTCTTGTCGGCGATGCGTATGAGTGTGTGCTGCTGCGGGGTGAGATTGCCGGCCGCAGCGAGTTGTGCCACCGGTTCGGCAATGAGGGTGAGGGGCGTGCGAAGGTCGTGCGACACGTTGGTGAAGAACATAAGTTTCGACTGGGTGGCCTCCTGCAGCTGCTCGTTAAGGCGTTTTTGCTTGTCGCGCTCTTCTTCGAGCATGCGGTTCTGTTCCATCAGTTCCTTCTGGTGACGGCTGCGCTGCCAGTAGGCACGCAGCAGCAGGAATCCCATGCCGAACAGCAGCACAATGATGGCGATGCTGGCATAGAACAGCGACGTCTGCGATGAATGCTGCGCCCAGTAGTCGTCTATCTGGGCTTTCAGCAGTTTCATTTTTCCGGTTTCCTGTGTGAGGGTCTCGTTCTGGAGCAGGAGGATATCGGCGTTGCTGAGATCCACGGCCGACGATAGCGGCAGCATGGTCTCTCTGGCGTAGGGCTGCTTCTTGAGGATGGCCAGTGCGGTCTGTATGAGCCGGTGACCCTCGGTGGGATAAAGGAATGTGGCGTCTATCACACTGTCGGCCACGGCCTGAATGCCTATGTTGGGTGCGGCGTCAATGCCGATTATCCTGATGTCGCCGCGTCCGTGGCGGTGAGCCACTTCGGATGCGCCGATGGCCATGCGGTCGTTGTGTGCATATATAAGGTCTACGTCGGGATATATGTTCAGGAGTGAGTCCACCACCGGGACAGCATCCTCTTTGTTCCAGTTGCCGGGTACACTTGCCAGAAGAGAGCCTCCGTTGTCCTGAAATTCCCTCACGAAGCCGTTGTGACGCCCTTCGGCGGGGGTGGAGCCTTTCAGACCGAAGATTTCAATGGCCGTGGCTCCTTTGCCGAGGAGATGCAGCGCATAATGTGCTGCCGAACGGCCAAGAGCCTCGTCATTCACGCCGATGCGTGCCGTGTAGGTGTCGCCGTTTATGTTGCGGTCGAAAATCACCACCGGCATTCCGCTTTCATACACCTCCTTGATAACGGGCGTAAGAGCGGCCGCCTCGTTGGGCGAGACAATCAGGATGTCGAACCCGTTGTCGGCGAAATACCGTATGTCGTCTATCTGCTTTTCGTTGCTGTCGTCGGCCGAACGGATTTCCACTACCGCATCTTCATGAAACATTATCTCGCGGTTTATCTCCTCGTTCATTTTCGAGCGCCAGTCGTCCTGACTGCATTGTGATACGCCGATTTTGTAAACTTTGTTGTCGGTGCAGCCTGTTGCTGTGAGTAACGCGGCAAGCCACAGGGCAAATGAAATTCTACGGAACATTGTGTCGTGGTCGATTAAGGTTTTGCAAATTTAACGATAATCCTATGAAAAAGAGTGTATAAGGTTGTAAAAATCGGACAATACAACAATTTTGATACACTATGCACGATTTTTTATATGGTCTCTCCACGCTAATGTAGTAGTTTTGCATCAGCGAAAAGAGGGCGTGCCATCTGGACCATTCTGGCAACGCCCTCGCCATCCGGTTATAAAAATTGACCGTCATAATGCGTTTTGACACATTTTAATCTTTTCCATTGAGAGACAATGGATTCAAGGTAAAATAGTTTAAGGTAGGACTGGCACAGTTTCTACAGGTAAAAAAGCTTGTTTGCAGGTTACAGTGACTAATCGAAACCGTTGATACAATGAACAGAATAAAAACAGATCTAACAGCCATGATGATGCTCGGGGCGCTTGCCGCCGCTTCCGCCGCATCGGCTTCCGACGGAGTGGAAGTGAACCACCTCGGAGTCAACAACACTCTCGTAAGGGTTACGGGCGACAGCCGCTATCTGCTGCTCCCAGTGCAGGAATCCACCGACGATGCAAAGATAAACGTGCTTGTAGACGGCAATGTGGCCGAGACGATATATGTGCGTCTTGCAAAATCGAAGACTGACTATACCGTGCCGTTCGACCTGACCCCGTACAAAGGCCATGACGTGATGCTCGACGTTGTGATTCCGCAGAGTCGCGGCTCGGTGCGCGAGGCCAAGGACGATGCATGCTGGCGCGGGATTGTCCTTGCCGACACGTTCGATACGGCAAACAGGGAGAAATACCGCCCCGCGTTCCATCACACTCCGCGATACGGGTGGATGAACGATCCCAACGGTATGTTCTACAAGGACGGCCGGTGGCATCTCTACTACCAGTACAACCCATATGGTTCGAAATGGCAGAACATGACATGGGGGCATTCCGTGTCGGACGACCTTGTCAACTGGGAGCATCTTCCCGAAGCAATACGTCCCAACGGCCTTGGATCGGTGTTCAGTGGCAGCTGCGCCGTGGATCACGACAATACAGCCGGTTTCGGCAGTGATGCCGTAATCGCACTCTACACATCGGCCGGTACAAGCCAGATGCAGAGTCTGGCATCAAGCACCGACGATGGCCTGACATTCAACATCTATCCTTCCAATCCGGTGCTCACCCTCGAAAGCGAGGCCCGCGACCCCAAGGTGTTCTGGAACGACAGTACCAAGGAGTGGAACATGATTCTGGCGCATGCACTCGACCACGAGATGCTTATCTTCACTTCACCCGATATGAAGAGCTGGACCCTTCAGAGCAGTTTCGGCAAGGGTCTGGGTGCTCAGGGCGGCGTGTGGGAATGTCCCGACCTGTTTGAACTGCCCGTGGCAGGCACAGATGAGAAAAAATGGGTGCTTCTGTGCAACATAAACCCCGACGGTCCATTCGGAGGGAGCGGCACACAGTATTTTGTCGGCGATTTCGACGGCAAGACTTTCAAGGCTGACACCGATGCCGCCGGCGACGTGTCCACCAAATGGCTTGACTACGGCAAGGACCACTATGCCACAGTTACATGGAGCGACGCACCCGACGGTCGCCGTGTGGCCCTTGGCTGGATGAGCAACTGGCAGTATGCGGCCGACGTGCCCACCATGCAGTTCCGCAGCGCCAACACTCTGCCGCGCGAAATGGGGCTGTTCCGTGCGCCCGACGGCGAGGTATATGCATCCTCCGCCCCGTCGCCCGAACTTGAGGCCTTGCGTGGCAAGCTCGCGGCGAAAGTGAAGAAGACTACTGTGGGGCGGAAGGCGCGTTCATTCGCGCTTCCCTCGGAGAACGGGGGGATATGCGAGATTCTGATGGATATCGAAGCCTCAAAAGCAAAGACTGTGAATATTGTGTTTTCCAACAGTCAGGGTGAAAAGGTTGTGATGCAGTATGATCCCGCGGCGGCCACACTCTCGTTTGACCGTACCCAAAGTGGCATCACAGATTTCAGCGAGGGCTTTCCTGCTGTCACAGTGACGCCCACACATGAGGCTTCAGGCAGGATTGCGCTGCGGATTTTCGTCGACCGGTCAAGTATGGAGGTGTTCGGCAACGACGGCGAGTTCGTGATGACGAATCTTGTGTTTCCGCGCACTCCCTACACCGCACTCTCCGTATCGGCGGAAGGGGGCAACGCCAAAGTCGAGAATCTTAGAATCTACTCTCTCAAATCAGACAATTAAAACAAGAATTAAGAACGTATGGATATGACTCAATCGCTGGTAACCAACCGCAAATCATTCCTGCTGCAGATAATTCCCGTGATGCTCTGCTTCTTCGTGATGGGGTTCGTAGACCTCGTCGGCACGGCTTCGAACTATGTGCAGAAGGACCTGGGCCTCACTGATTCGCAGGCCAACCTGTTCCCCTCGCTGGTGTTTTTCTGGTTCCTGATCTTCTCGGTTCCCACCGGCATGTTGATGAACCGCATCGGCCGCAAGAACACGGTGCTGATAAGTCTGATTGTCACTGCCGCATCGCTCTTTGTCCCTACTCTCGGCGACAGCTATATGGTGATGCTCGTGGCATTCTCTCTGCTTGGCATTGGCAATGCCATCATGCAGACTTCACTCAATCCATTGGTGACCAATCTGATAAGCGGGGATAAACTTGCATCGACCCTCACATTCGGCCAGTTCGTCAAGGCCATAGCCTCGTTTCTTGCCCCTGTGATAGCCGCATGGGGAGCTACGACGGCATTCCCAACGTTCGGTCTGGGCTGGCGTGCACTGTTTGTCATATATGCCGTCATCAGCTTCCTTTCCATTTCGCTGCTGGCTGCAACCCCTATTGATGAGGAGCGTCCCGACAAGGCTTCGGGTGTGGGCGAATGCCTCCGTCTGCTTGGTCGGCCCTTCATATTCCTCTGCTTCCTTGGCATAATGTGCCATGTGGGCATAGATGTCGGCACCAACACCACCGCCCCGAAAATCATCATGGAGCGTCTGGCACTCCCGCTTGAGGAAGCCGGGTTCGCCACCGGGGTGTATTTCATCTTCCGTACAGTCGGATGTTTCCTGGGTGCTTTCCTTCTGAGGGCGATGTCTCCGAAACTGTTCTTTGCTGTCAGCGTGCTTATGATGCTTGCAGGCATGGTTATCCTTTTCGTCTGCGACACCTTGACCCCGTTGTATGTCGGCATCGGTCTGATTGGCTTCGGTAACTCCAACATCTTCTCGGTTGTATTCTCTCAGGCTCTTGTATATACTCCTAACGAACGTAACGAGGTTTCCGGGCTTATGATTATGGGCTTGTTCGGAGGAACAGTTTTTCCGTTGGCGATGGGATATGCGGCAGATGCTGTGGGTCAGATCGGCGCTGTGGCCGTAATGACAGTCGGTGTGATATATCTGATGTGCTATACGCTGAAAATAAGAAAAATATAATATAAATCAATAAAACTTACCGAATCATCATGAACGACGTAGTTGTAGGAATGGGCGAGGCTCTGTGGGACGTGCTCCCCGAAGGTAAAAAAATAGGCGGTGCGCCCGCTAATTTCGCTTACCACGTGTCGCAGTTCGGACTGCCGAGCTGTGTGGTAAGTGCCGTCGGCGCCGATCCGCTCGGGCAGGAAATAGTGGAGAACTTCACCTCCAAGGGGTTGAACCAGCAGATTGCCGAAGTGCCTTATCCCACGGGCACTGTGCAGGTGGAAATCGATCCGGCCGGTGTGCCCCAGTATGAGATAAAAGAGAATGTGGCATGGGACAACATCCCCTACACGGCTCTGCTCGAATCGCTTGCCGAAAGAACCAAAGCCGTGTGCTTCGGCTCGCTGGCGCAACGCAACGTAGTGTCGCGCAACACCATAAACCGTTTTCTCGACGCAATGCCCCAGACCGACGATTCGCTTGTGGTGTTCGATGTGAATCTGCGTCAGGGCTTCTATACCAAGGAGATTCTGTGCAATTCGATGAAGCGGTGCAACATCCTGAAGATTAACGACGAGGAACTGGTCACCGTAAGCCGTATGTTCGGCTATCCGGGCATCGACCTGCAGGACAAGTGCTGGATTCTGCTTGGAAAATATAACCTCAAGATGCTCATTCTCACTTGCGGCATCAACGGAAGCTATGTGTTCACTCCGGGCAACGTCTCGTTCCAGCCCACTCCCAAGGTTGAAGTGGCCGACACGGTGGGCGCAGGCGACAGTTTCACCGCGGCGTTCATCTCATCCATCCTCAAGGGCAAAAGTGTGGCCGAGGCCCATGCCCTGGCCGTGCGCACCTCGGCATTCGTATGCACGAAGAAAGGTGCAATGCCTATCCTTCCTCCCGAACTCACCGAATGCTGAGATTAGAATTCAGGAAGTTCCAATATATCAAAAAAGCATGCGTCGCGGAATCAATGGCGACGCATGCTTTTTTGTATGGGATTGGGGTGATGTGTCAGATGGTTTTGCCGAGGAGATAGGCTTCGTTGAGATACTGGGAGTCCTGCACGGCGCCTTTGCGTCCCATGCCGATGGCTTTCACGCTGCCGCGTTCGGTGGGGTGGGGAAGGCACACCACGAAACCGCGGAATGCGTAGATGGCAGTCTCGGCTGTGGCTTCATCGGGGTCGGCGCACGCTGTGATGTAGTAAAATTCTTTCCCTTCGAGGCCCTTGTTGCGGTAGCAGCGGTCCATCAGGGTTTTCAGCTGCCCGTCGATGTTCATGTAATAGACAGGGCTCGACAGCACGATTATGTCGGCGTCCGCCATTTTCTGGACGAGCATAGGAGCCTGGTCGCCTTCCGTCAGCACTGTGTCGGGGGCGACAGAGTGCTCTTCGTGAAAAAAATCGATTCGGTAGTCGTCAAGGAAGATTTTCTCCACGTTGCCGCCAGCCTCGGTGGCTCCTTTGACAAATTCATCGCACAGGAGGTCGGTGTTGCCGCCGCGGCGGGGACTGGCCGACAGCACAAGCACTTTCTTGTCGGCCTTGTCGAGGCGGATAATGTCGTCGGGCATTTTTATGTAGTGTTGTTGATTCTGCAAACTTATCATATCCGGAGTTGAAAAACAATAGGGCACAACACATATCGGTAAGATTGGTTAGTGTTTCGGTGAAATATGTTACGGCTTGATTTGCAGTTGTGTAAATTCTGTAAAAACGGTTAATGCAACCGTAATATACGTGAGTTCGATATAAGGAATCAGAATAACGTCAATTGATTGTCCGGCACGAACTCCAGTGAAATAGATTGTTTCTTTGGAAAGAAACAATATGCGGCAATGGCACTCAAGGCATTGGTTATAAAATTTGCGAAAGACCGATGTCTTGAGTGTTCTATCTGAGCGATGTTTTTAAGTTCGTCATTAACAGATTCGACCAAAGCTCTTTTGCGAAGCATGATCTTGTCGGAGACAGACATCAGCGAGTTCCTCATGTTGTTCTTGACTTTTGAGATAATCTGAATACCGTTCATGAACAGGAACTCAAACAGTTGCTTGCCGATATATCCTTTATCTCCACAGAGTTTGCCCCTGACGTTTTCAATAAATGACTCTGAATACAGTGGCTCACGGTCATCGACATTGCCCGGAGTGAACATAAAGTTCAGTATCTCACCTTTGTCATTGATGATCAGATGCAGCTTAAAGCCGAAGAACCATCCCATCGAGCACTTGCCCCGCTGGGCTATACCTTTGAAAGTCTTATGTATAAGTATGCATTGGTGTTTGCAGACTCTCAACGGCGTTGAATCGACATACGCAATGCCGGTGCAGGTGCCCAGCAGCACTTCCTTGATGAATACTGTGAGAGCAAGCAGCACGGACTTTTGCAATTCAACAAATCTGTTGTATGTCACTGTGTTGGGGAACAAGTGGGTAAGGTGCTTGCAGACATACTGCGTGTAAAAGTGTTTGAGGCATCTGAAACCCTTGCTGTGAAAAAGAATCAGGATGGTAATGACCTCGGCATCGGAAAGCCGTCCCGGCTTATTGCGATGTTTTTTGCCATCACTGAGCTGATACTTTTTGAGTTCAGAAGAAAAATACTTGCAGAAATCATCGGCAAGACAGAAAAATTATGTAATTTTGTTCTCGATAATCATAGCGCAAACTCTTGTAAATATTGTAATTAGACACTATAAATTTACGATTTTTTTTGCGAAAATACCAAGGAAATCAGCCACTTAGTCTCATACTAAATGGCTGATTGTTTTATTGTTGAATTATCGAAGTCTTATATCGAACTCACGTTAATTATATCCAGCGCCATTTTTTTTATCAACTTTTGTTGGTTCATTGTTCACATTTGATTGTGGTCTCAGTTTTTATTTGTAGATTTGCGTTTAACATCAAAGAGCTCGGAATTACTTGATATTGGTGTTAAAAGAGTTTGTTAAGCAATAAGGTGAAGCTATGGACAAGAAAGAAATATTTGATAAAATCGAGTATGTAGTGGCGTGTGTCGGAGCTTTTGCACAGCGGTTCCAGCTTTCAAACTCACAAGCCTATGCATATCTGCGTCGTTTCACGGGTATCGATTTCCTTCTTGATTGCTACGCTGCCGAACATACCCTCTCCATCGAAGATGCCGTTTCAGATCTTCAGATTATTTGCCAACGGGAAGGAGGCAAGATATGACGAGACTTTATCACGGCTCCAACATGGCCATTGATAAGATTGACCTTACACTGAGTAAACGAGGTAAGGATTTTGGTCAGGGATTCTATCTCAATGCCGATCCTGACCAAGCAATGGCTATGGCTGTCCGCACAACCCGTTTTCTGAATGAAGGTCAACCTACTGTGTCATGTTTTGAATTTGATGAAGAGGAGGCCGCTAAGAAAGGTCTGAATATAAAGATATTCCATGATTATACAGAGGAATGGGCGGAGTTTGTTGTAATGAATCGTAAAAATAATTCTGAAACGCCGGCTCATCCCTATGATATTGTGATAGGCCCTATAGCAGACGATACTGTTGGCGTTCAGATTCGTCGTTATATAATGGGTTATTTGTCAGCCTCCGCGTTGGTTGAAGAATTGAGATTTCGTGGCGACCATGCCATACAATACTTTTTTGGCACTTCCAGAGCCGTAGAGTCATTAAAACATAGCGAAGTATGACACAAGACATACAATTTCAAATCGAATGCCTTGCGGCAGAACTTGCCGAGATGCTTATGGCGGAATATGGATGGGATATTCGCCGTGCTCTTGATGAGCTTTATTCTTCCACTACGTTCACAAAGCTGAATGATCCGGAATGTGGTCTATATTATCAGGGTGCGGTTTATATTTTTCAGTTTCTTAAATCTGAAATTGAAAACGGCAAAATCGTATAATGGTAACATTAGGGACGTTAATCATATTTGAGTGATTTTGCGGGTATGGGGCGGTATGTTGTCATAATAGTTATGGTTTTGCTCTCATTCTCAGAGATGACAGGGCAGACACATACGGCCGTTGTGGCTGATGCGGTGACAGGGATGCCGCTGGCGAACGCGTCGGTATTCGACCGCCACGGTAAAGCCATAGGCATAAGTAACAACAGGGGACGGCTACCGCTTATCGGGAAGGAAAGTTATCCGGTTACGGTGCGTTATCTCGGCTACGAGGAGACTTCGGTGTCAGAGGCTCACGGCGATACGATTTTTATGCAGGAAAATATTCCGGAGTTGCCGGAAGTGACAGTGGAAACCCGACAGCACCGTGTGCTCCACATGCTTGCATATGTCCGGGAGTATTCCACGTTGTCCACTTATACCGACACCGTTTCGCTTTTCCGTGAAAAAATGGTGGATTACATGCTGACCACCGACGGACATACCAAGTTCAAGGGGTGGTCCACGCCAAGAATACTGACGTGCAAATCTTACTACCGGTTTACAAACGCCCAGGGGCTCGACAGCGTCAGCGACGTCAGCAACCAGCATTTCTCGTGGTCCGACTGGATAGGAGTGGTGCCTGTTTCTAAAATGCCGTCTGCTCTGAAGGGGCTGGAGTATGGCACCGACACGCTTCAAGGCCGCTATAGCCCGGCTGAAATCTGGACCAAGCGTGGCGACAAGGTTATTGTGGATGTCAATGTCATGGTCGATACTGCAGGACGACGATGGGTGCCGGGGCTGTCGGCATTTTTCCGGAAAGGTCTGGATTTTGAGAATTTGCGCATACGGTTCAATTACGGCAATGTTGCCGGTGACACTGTCTGTCCGGTCGACTTGACAGGCTATGCGTTTACAATAGAATCAAACGGCAGGGGGTATGAGATGTTCCGCTTCAACCGTGTGGACGAACCGGTGTTTGTCAGTACATATGCCGAAGTCTATATGCTCGACAAGGAATATATCACGGTCAAGGAGGCAAAAAAATGGGAAAAGCTTAGAATCGATGTGGCTGCCATCGGCATTTATGAGCCGGAGGATGCTCCGCCGTTGCAGCCGTCAGTCCTTGCGCTGATTGACCGGGTAAACAACGTAGACCGCGAGCAGATCCGGCTGGATTTCATTCCGGATCACAGAATGATTGGCCGAACCAAGGTGAACCGGAATTTCACCTTCGGCAATCGTGCGTTGAGCATGTTGAAGACCTTGACAGGTATAACGCGTTACAAGTTTCATAAAAATTTCAATAATCATTGGCGCGAATTCCGGAAAGACCAGGTTGAGAAGAACAACAGCAAACCCTTGAAGGAATAATACAAATACGGAGTGTCAGGACGTTGCGTCCTGACACTCCGTATTGTTGTTTAGAGTTGGTGTATTATGTATGGAAACCTGTTATGACTGGGTGCTGGTTGCGGCCTGTGCATTGTTCATGCGCTGTCCCTGACGGTTCTTGCCGTTGCGCTGGCGGTTGCCTTTGTCACCTTTGTGGTGAGCCATGCCGTGTTTGCCCATGCGCTGGTTCTTCTGGATGGCCTTGCCGTTATGGTTGCCGCCACCGTTGACATACATGTTTTCAAGGAAAACAATATACTGGTCGGGGCCGATGATTGCTTTGACCTCCTCAAGGTATTCCTTGCGTGCATTTTTGCGTGCTTCCATACGGGTGGAATCATTGTGCTGCTTGTCGGCCTTGCGTGCCTGAGCCTGTTGCTTGCGCTGTTCAAGGCGCTTGGTGTTGAGCTGCTGCAGCTGGGTTTTCTGGGCGTCGGTGAGGTTGAGCCCTTCGTAAGGGTTCACGCACGAGGCTTTATCACATTTCTGACGTTTTACGTTTTCGATTTTTGCAGAGTTGTTGTCGGTGGCATTCTGTGCCACGCCGGTGAATGATACAAGAGACATGGCTACAAGTGCGATTCCTAAAAATTTCTTTTTCATAGTCGGTACAAATTTTTTATGTTATATTTTTCGTTCGTTCGCTTACTATGACAAGAATAACAACCCGGAATTAAATGTGGCCTATGTGTTTAACTTCGGTTTAACGCTTTGTGGTTCAAATTTATAAATTTGATTAAAACATGCGGCATTGCATTTAACTTTCTCACATCGGATTGAAAATCCGGAATGATTTCTATCTTTGTGTAGATAAAAATAAATGATCCACACAATGAATATTGAAGAGATTAGGGACTATTGCCTGTCGCTGCCGATGGTTACGGAGGATATGCCGTTCGGCGATGATTATCTTGTGTTGCGCGTATGCGGCAAGATTTTTGCCTGCGTAGGGTTTGAGCGGCCTGACTATTTTGTGCTGAAATGCAACCCCGAGTATGCACTCGACTTGCGTGACCGCTATGCTGAAATCGAGCCGGCATGGCATTGGAACAAAAGGCACTGGAACCAGCTTAACCTAAGAGGCAATCTGGCTGATGATATGGTGAAATCACTTGTCCGGCACAGTTATTACGAGGTTGTGGCCAAACTGACAAAAAAGATAAAAAACGAATATCCCGTGTTGCTTGAAGTGCAACCGTGAGTATTGGCGGATTCCTTTTGGGTTGAAGTTTTTCAGCTACTGGGATTCAGGCTGTTATAGGCGGTGGAACTTGTATCGCAGCCATACTATGCCGTTTCCGCGCGGTTCGGCGGAAAGCAGTTCAAGCGACTGGCCCGCAGCGGGGTGTTCGTCGGAGGCTCCGAGATATTCGAAAATGGATGGTGCGGTGGTGATGCCGTCGATGCCAGGATAGACCACAAGGCTAAGCTGGTCAATCAATCCGGCAGCGAGCATGGCGCCGTTGATAATCCCGCCACCCTGAAGCGAGATTCTTCTCACACCGAAATGCTTATGAAGAAGCGCTTTGTGTGTCACGCCGAAATATCTTTCGGAAGTGTCGAAGAAGATGAGCGGTTATCCTGCCAATTACTGGATCAACCGGTACACAGCGTTGGATATCGCCCGGTTGTTGCGCGACAAGACCCTGACTTTTGTTCAGATTTCCGATATGTTCCGTTTCTCTTCGCCTGCCTATTTCAGCCGCTACGTGCAGCGCATGCTTGGCGTGAATCCCACCCGATACCGCGAATAACCGTTCATACGCCCAGGCTGCTCCTTGCGGCTTGGAATAAATCCTGATGTGGTGGGGATGAAGCCGGCGACGGTGGATTTAATATTTTTGTAGTATTTACTAAACGGCCATGAAATAAAATCGGACTTCCTTTGCGGTAAGAAAAATCCGGTATAAATGAACGTTAAACAGATAGTCCCGTGGCTGGCGGGCAGCCGTGCAACGGCGGGGGCTTTTAAGCAGAATGGCATTGACGACGCTCTTTCGCGTACGGTCGTAATTATTGATAATGCATTGCAGCTTCTGGTGTATAGCGATGCCATGGGTGCGTGCAGGAACCATCGTACAGGTGTGACGGCTTTAAAAAAAATGCGGCGTTCGTTCGCCGGGCTTCCGGCACAGCAGATAAGAATATGCGACTGTCTGTTTGATTCCGCCGAACGGATTGCGGAAATTTCGCGCCGCATTCTCACCACTCCCGGCGCCGGGCTCACGCTGAGCCAGCGATGCGACCTTGATGTGATCCGAAAGGATGTTGTGGCCCTGACCGGCTGTACGCATTTGCAGTTCTCGCTCAACAAGGATTTCTTATTGTTCACCATATCCTCGCATATCGAGCGGATGGAAGAGAAAGACTGGGACGACAGCAGCCGGTCGTATCTGTATCTGAAACTGTTGCATAATCTGCATTCGGTTATCGATTGCAGGAGTCACCTGGATTTTCAGTCGTGACAGTGGCGTTTCAACCGTAATTCTCACATTTCGAGTATAAATTACTGCATGGAAAAATCTTTTTTACCGACGCTGCTCTGTGCGGCGATGTTTGTGACGTGTGCCTTTGCTGCTGCGGCAGACGATGCGGCAGAGCCGGATGTGAAACGCTATCTGCCACAGATTCATGGTACAATAAGGGCGAAATATGAATATGAACCTACAATAGGTAAAAGTCGTTTCGAAATACGTAACGCGCGTTTGAGCGTGGATGGAAAGGTGCTCCCCGCAGTGTCCTACAAGGCTGAGATCGATCTTTCCGATGAAGGCTCGATAAAGATGCTTGACGCTTATATCCGCTATCAGCCGGACAGTCGGCTGAAATTCACATTCGGCCAGATGCGCGTGCCATTCACAATCGATGCCCATCGTTCGCCGCACCTGCAATATTTTGCCAACCGCTCATTCATAGCCAAACAGGTTGGCAACGTGAGGGATGTGGGAGCCTCATGCGCCTGGACAATAGGCCGGCAGATGCCTCTTACTCTTGAGGGAGGCATATTCAACGGCTCCGGTCTGACAAACCAGAAACACTTCTGGACTGACGATTTCAATTTCTCAGTCAAGCTTTCCGCAATGATTGCACGGCAGCTTAATGTCACACTAAGTTGCCAGAAGGCAAATGCCGGCGATGTGAACGTGACGATGTACGATGCCGGAACATATTGGGAAAAAGGCCGCTGGCACATTGAGGCTGAATATCTCAGGAAATTTTATGCCCACGGGGCTTTCAAGGCTGTTGATGCCGTGGATGCTTTTGTTGTCTACCGGTGTCCGTTGAGGAAGCACCCGGTGTCACTCTCCTTTTTAGGACGTTATGACTACATGTCCGACCACAGCAACGGAAGCACCGACGACAGTGGCCTGCTTGTGGTCGACGACCCACGGCGACACAGGCTTACGGGTGGCATTACATTGAGCCTTGGACGTCCAGACCTCCAGGCCGACGTGCGCCTGAACTATGAGCAGTATTTTTACCAGTCCGGTTCAGTCACTTCCCCCTCCGAACAGAACAAGCTTGTCATCGAATTCGTAACCCATTTCTAATCCTAATTGCCGTTACACAGAACGAGGAGTCCTGTTGGACAGGAACTCCTCGGGTTGAACGGATCTTCTTACCTAAAAATCAATTACCTGTATTATGAGTGGAATTCTCCGATGGGTGCGGATGGTTGCCGGCATCTTCCGGAGAATTCTTTTTGTATGTCGTTTTAACGATAGCGGACAATGACTTCCGAGGGCGTGTCGCAGTTCGTTTCGGGGAGGCGGACAGAGAGCTTCCTTTCGGCTGCATTGTAATCCCAGCCTGATTGGTCAATAATTTTGCCGTTTACTCTGACCTCTGCCGGCGAAGCGGCGTTAAGAAGATTCACCGTCCACGACCGGCGTTCCACGAGATTTGTCGCGTCGCCCTGTCGGGGTGCAATCACGCAGGTTTCCGTCTTGCCGTCAACGCTGTGCCGCAGCTGTGTGGTGGCATATCGTGTGGCATAATCGCTGTTGTCTCCCTCGTCCTCATATAATATGTCGTCGCCATTTTCACCTGCCACTATGTCAAGCACCATCTGCGACGGTTTGTCGGTGACCCGTTTCACCGACTGGGGATTGAGCGGAATCATTGCGCCAGACCGGTAGAAGTAGGGGATGTCTTTATCCGCAAATTGCATGGTACGCACACATGGTCCCTCTATCATTTCGTTGGTGGCGACGCTCCACCATTTCCCTTTCGGGAACCATATTTCCTTCAGGCTCGTTTGGCCATCCTGTGCGGCCTCCGTAATGGGTGCCACAAGTATGTTGTCGCCAAAAAGATATTCCCCTTCATATGTGTAGGCTTCGTCGTTGTCGGGATACTCGTAGTAAAGCGGACGGCATATCCCTACTCCGGTGTCGAAGGTTTTGCGTGCCATGGTGTAGATGTAGGGGAAAAGGGCATAGCGGAGTTTCACGGCCTCACGCATCAGGGGGAAGTTGCTGAATTTCCACATGCGGCGTTCAATCCGCTCATCCTTGGTGGCGTGGCTACGGAATATGGGGGTGAATACGCCGAACTGTATCCAGCGGAGCATGAGTTCCGGGTCGTTCACAATCTTTTCATCCGTGAAAGCGTGGCCGCCGAGGTCATGGCCCCAGTAGGCGTAGCCTACATTCGATGCCGTGGCTGTGAAATAGGGCTGGAATGCGAGTGTGGGGAAGTTGATCAGGGCATCTCCGGAGAACCCTATCTGATAGCGGTGGCTGCCGAGCCCTCCCCAACGGTGGAAAATTACGGGACGGCGTTCTGGCCGGTTCTTCTTCATGTCGTTGAAGAAAACGTGATTGCACCAGAAGGTCTCGCCCAGACCGGGGGTGGCGTGGCTGGTGAGATGCTGCTGCCAGTCGAGCCACCAGAAATCAACACCCTCCTGCTCATGCTCGCGTATGATGTTCTTGAAAAACGATTTTGTGAAGTCCGGATAGTCGATGCTCCAGGTAATGTTGCCGTCGGTGTCGTATTTGCCGTTGAGCTCCGATTTCATGGATTCATAATAGCGGGGCGACTCCACGCTGTTCACGCCGTCGGCAGGATGGAGGTTGAGCGACACACGGAGATTGTTGGCGTGAATGTCGTCCAGCAGCTTCTGAGGATTGGATAGCAGGTTTGTATTCCACGACCATCCGGTCCAGCCTCCGCGGCCTTCCGAATCGCAGCCCTTGTCGCCGTTCCAGTGCCAGTCCATGTCGAGAATCAGCACGTCTGTTGGGATGTCGTTTCCTTTCAGCTCGGCCATAATCCGGCGGTAATCTTCGTCGGAATATGATGCATAGCGGCTGTACCAGTAGCCGAACACATAGGCCGGAGGGAGGGGAATTTTCCCTGCGATTTTGGTGAAATCGGCCAACGCCTTCTTGTAATCCGAGCCATATCCCATGAAATAGAGGTCAAGTGCCTGCGGGTCTTTCCGCTCGCTCCACCATTCAAAACCTATCTCATCGTTTGGTTCAAGAGCAAACGACCGGCTGCCGTCGGGGCGGGTAGACGCCCATGAATCATCAATCACGGCCCATCCCGAACGTGAAATCACACCGTTTTCAAGCTCAGAGCGTTTGTTGTCGCCGTCGCTGCCGTCAAGCGTGCGGCACGTGCCCTTGAGATTCAGTGGGTCCGGTTTGCCGGGATACCACACCACCTCCTGTCCGTTGTGCGGCATGGTGATGGTAAGGTTTTCAGGCGAAGCGGGGATGGTGACAGGGTTCGTCCCCTTGCGGTATTTGAGTTTAATCCGGTTGGTTTCGATGTAAAGGAAATCGTTGTCCTCCTTTTGCGTAAAAGATGGCACCACGTCCATCTCCCTGTTCTGAATGGCGAAGGTGGCGCGGTCCTCAAAGAGGCCTTTGTCGCTATACTCGATGCGTATCATTTCAGGCGTGAGCACCGTGAAACGTGCATTGCCCGAACGTACCGTAGCTTCCTCGCGGGCAACCGGATTCTGTGCGCCGGCAGCAAATCCGCTCACCGCGCTCAGAATGCATAGAAATAGAAAACCGAAGTTTCCGAAACCGAATGGATTTTTCATGCTATTATTGATAATGACAGTTTATCTTGACGGAATATAATCAACCTCTACAGGCACGAACACCGGCAATCAGCAGAGAAGAAAGCCGACAATTCCAGCCTTCATTTGCGAAGTTAGCAATTATATCGCCAACTATCAATCGCATATACCGCAAAAGTAGTAAAGCTTCCTGCTGTTTCATCTGTAAATCAATTAATTGCAATACTCCCAGCCACAAGTTTTGGTAGTCCGCACATAGCCAGACTTCTCTTGTCAACACTATCAATAATCCCGATACGCTTAAATGCAATAAAAATAATTAACTTTGTACAGGGGATGAATGGGATTAAAGAGAGCGATGCCAATACTTCGTTAAATCTGCAACAACTTGTTGCAGATTTAACGAATGGAATATATTAGATACATGGGGCATTATACGCTCTTGCTTGACAGATTTTCAAGTGGCGCTGAGAAGGCTGTATATTATTCCGGGGTGATTGTGAGAAATGGATGGAGTCGTGATATGCTTCGTGGTTTTATTGATACAGACCTTTTCAATCATAAAGCATATCTGGATTGCATTCAGCAGGCGAAAACCATATAATCCCATAATCGTCCATTAAAATTTTTTTCTTTGTAGCCCAATACAGATGGATAAAACCTAATGGTTTTGGTTTGTCTTTAAGGGCTTCTTCAATCTTTTTGTCCAGGTCTTTTGCAATGGCGGCGATTTGTTGTAATGTCGTCTTTGAATTAACCAGAGGTAACTGACCGGTTGTATAATACATAAGGTATTTCTGTTTAGACATTTCCAGAAATCTAATTGGGTCGGTGATACATCCTCTTGTTGATAACATTACACCCATTTTTTCGATGCCAATTGATTGATCGAAGTATTTTTCGATGATTGCCAAAATCTTTTTCCGCAATTCTCCCTCATTGAGCCCAGGATTATCGGATACCACGTTTGCGACAGATCTTTTGACCTCATCATGGAAGAGCGTGTCAATTTGGTGTAACCCTTCTTGTTCCTTTAAATCATCTGACATGTTAAAACTTAAATCAAAGATAGATAATAGATAATAGTAATAGAATGTGATCTCAATTCTACAATACACAAACCGTAATTCCAGCCTTCATTTGCGAAGTTAGCAATTATCTCGCTAACAATCAATCGCAGATACTGTAAAAGTAGTAAAACGCCCTGTCGCCACACCTGTAATCAGCTTATTGTAATGTTCTCTAACACGCGTTTTGGTAGTAGGCACATAGCCGAAATATCGTAGAGACAACCAATATGGACATCGCCAACAAAGCTCAGGTAAATGTATGTAACCGGACTGCGTGAAGTTGGAAGCAGGGGCAGAACACTACTCCATGCTTGAAATTCGTGACCTTTTCATGCTCCTCTGCGCCGCCTTCAATCAACTCCGATACAGAGTTGATAAGCAACTGAACGTGTTGCCGGAAGAAACTTTGAAAAAATCGTAGAATTAAGATTGATATTGCGGATATGTGAAATAAACAAAATAACTATTGCAAATAGAAACCGTGGTTGCGGAAACGACAGTTGCTATTATATCTAACTTACATCAGGGGATTAAAAAAGAGCTAAATCAACTGACTTAGCTCTTTCTTTGAGTTGCCTTGGAAGGATTCGAACCCTCACAGGCGGAACCAGAATCCGACGTGCTACCATTACACCACAAGGCAATTGATTGGTGTGAGTGCCAACGGCATTGGAATTGGATGTCGCGCTACTTTTTTTTGCGCTTTTCCTGTCGCAGCTCTCTGCGTCATTTCCTTTCCGTTTGCAGGTGCAAAGTTATCACGTTTTTTTGAATTGACCAAATTCTATGCCAATTTTTTTGAACAAAATTTTCATGCACGTTTATCAGAAATGATAATACAAATGCGGAAAAAATATATTCAGTGATGTAATCAATTGGGTTTTAAGCCGGTTAGATTTTGATGTAGATTTTGCGGTGGTAGAGGGGGAGGCCGATGAGCCAGTTGATGCCTACGAACGCCAGGGCGTAGATGAGGGCCGACAGCGATTGGTTGCCGGTGAGTGGCATGAGCAGGTTGTAGTAGATCCAGCTCTTGATGCTGTAGACGCCATCGGGGGCTGCAGCATCGGGGAAGCATTTGAGGCCGAGGAATATGGCAAGCACCCATGCCACCGAATAGAGGAAGAGGGGGTTGACGCCGAACACCTCGAAGAAGCGGCTCCAGCGTTTTTTCCCTTTGATGTCGATTATCCATATCAGCAGGCCAAGCGTGGATGCCGCCAGGCCGCATGTGGTGAGCACGAAGGTGGGTGACCATACTTTTTTGTTGAGAGGAAGCCCGTAGCTCAGCAGCCAGCCGGACACGGTCAGGATGGTGCCGACGATGAAAAGCTGGGTGATGCGTTCTCGGTTGTCGGTTGTGCCCATCATCAGCATTCCGCACCAGAAGCCTATCATAACGTGGGCTATGGAGGGGATGGTGCTAAGCACACCTTCGGGGTCGATGGGGATTTTGACGTGGTCGATGTGGGTGTAGTACATATGCGCGTCGGTGAGCACGGCGCGGTCGGCGCGCGAGAGGATGCTGGTTTCGTCCGGTGCATAACCGTTGCCAACAAGGAGGGCTATGCCGTAGAGAATCAGTATGGCCGCGATGGTCACCGGCAGCCATTTATGTTTCAGGGTGATGGCAAGGATGGAGCCTGCACCGTAGCATATGGCAAGGCGGGGGAGCACACCGAGGATGCGGATGTCGCCGAACCGTAGGGTGGCTTCAATGAGGGTGCGGCCCTCCACAGCAATCCCTTTCACGAACATCGACAGCCAGGCCAGGAACATGCCTATCAGGAAAATCAGTACCGTGCGTTTCACGATTTTTCCAATCAGCGGCCACGACGGTTTGAACTCGAATTTACGCAGGGATATGTAGGTTGATATTCCCATGATGAACATGAAGAAGGGGAACACGAGGTCCGTAGGTGTCAGGCCGTTCCACTGGGCATGCTGAAGCGGCGCGTATGTGCCCGGGCCGCCCGAGTTGTTCACCAGAATCATGCCGGCGATGGTGATGCCGCGCATAATGTCCAGAGCCAGAATCCTCGAACTTTTTTTCTTTGCAGGTGTGATAGTGTTGGTTGCAGTTGTCATATTGCGTTAGGGGTTTGTTTGCGTGTCGGTTGCCGCCGGGTGCGGGGCGGCAAATTCGCCGGGAGTCATTCCGAACTGGGCCTTGAAGCATTTGGAGAAGTAGCTCGATGAATTGAAGCCCACAAGCGTGCCCACCTCGCTCACCATGTAGTGCTCCTCGCGCAGCATGCGTGCGGCGCGTTTGAGGCGCGTTATCTGTATCAGTTCGTTCGGTGTCATGCTGGCCAGGGTCTTGATTTTGGCATACAGACTTGAACGGCTCATATGCATCTGTTCGGCAAGGAAGTCGACATTGAGGTTGGGATTGCAGAAATTATCCTCGATTGCTGTGGTGAGACGCGTGATGAAGGTCTCGTCGACAGGGGTTGCAGCCAGGGCTGTCGGCGGAGCCAGAGGCTCTTGCGAGAATTTCTGTGCCAGCTGCTTGCGGCGCGTCATCAGGTTGGTGAGGCATGCGTCGAGGAAGTGGGTGGAGAACGGTTTCTCCACATAGTAGTCCGCGCCGCAGTTCATCCCCTCGATTTTCGAGAAATTGTCGGTCTTTGCGGTGAGGAGAATGAAGGGGATGTGGCTGAACGACTGGTTGCCACGCACTGCGCGACACAGTTCCACACCGTTCATCTTCGGCATCATGAGATCGCTGACAATGGCCGATATCTGGTGGTTCTCAAGCAGCGACAGCGCTTCCATGCCGTTTGTTGCCGTGACGACATCATAGGTCTCCTCAAACGAACTTTTCAGGAACTGCAGCATGTCCTCGTTGTCGTCCACCACAAGCAGGCGTGGTTTTGCCCCTTCCGGCTTGTGCATCGGCGGGAGGTCGCTCAGGGCCGTTTCGTGGCTGGCTGCAATGTCGGTTTTCACGGCATCGGGCTGTGTCTGTGGAAGCGTTATGATGAAACTTGTGAACACATCCGGTTCCGACTCCACGCTTATCGTGCCATGGTGGGCGTCCACAATGTTTTTCAGGATGCTCAGCCCAAGGCCGGTTCCAATGCGTGTGGCATCGGGTTTCTCGGCGGCTATCTGATAGAACGGCTTGAAAATCTTCTGCTGGAATTCGGGGGAGATGCCGCAGCCGTCGTCGGTTACTTTTATGGTGAATGTGCCGTTGGCGGCATCGTTGGTCACGTCGAGCGTAATCTGGCTGCGCATGTACTTGCGCGCGTTGTTAAGCACGTTGCTCACCATCTTGTTGAATGCCTCGGGGTCTATGTCGGCCTTGAATTCAGTGGGGTAGCTGCATTGCAGTGTGCCGCCCATCTGCTCGATGGAGGGGCGGAACCTCGCGGCCACGGCCTCCACCTGTTTTACAATCTCGGTGGGGCGTTTGTCAAGGGCTATGATGGCCTGTTCGGCTTTCTTGAAGTCGAGCAGCTGATTCACAAGCGACAGCAGCCGGTGGGCGTTGCGGTCGATTACATCGAGATCGCGGCGCACCGGGTCGGGAATCGGTTCCTTGGACGACATCACCTTTTCGAGCGGTCCGATAATCAGCGACACCGGGGTGCGGATTTCATGCGCTATGATGGTGAAGAACGAGAGCTTGGCGTTGAACATCTCTTTCTCTCGGTCGGCCTTGAGGCGCGCAATCTCGCGTCCGCGGGCTTTCAGGGCGTTGCGTATCACTATGCGGTAGGCCCCGTAGGCAGCCCCGCATGCCAGCAGCACATAGCATATCACCATCCACCAGCTCAGATACCAGGGTGGCGAGACAATTATGTCGAGCTCAGCCTCCTCAGGATTCCATACCCCGTCGTTATTCGAGGCCTGCACGCGCAGCGTGTAGCGTCCCGCCGGAAGGTTGGTGTATTGGGCCTTGTTGTCGTTTCCGGTCTCTATCCAGTCCTTGTCGAAGCCATCGAGTTTGTAGCGGTAGTTGTTAGCCCGGGGATTGGCATAACTCAGAGCGGAAAAATATACACTGAACGAACGGTCCGACGCTCTGAGCCGTATCTGGGCCCCCTTGCCGAGGCTTACCGGCAGCTGCGGAGCGCCCACTTCCACCGGATTGTTGGCTATTTCGAGGGCCGTGAATCTCACCGGCGGCACGAATGTGTTGGCACGGATGGCGGCCGGATGGAAATGGTTGAAACCGCTGATTGTGCCTGTGTACAGGCTACCGTCGGAACTTTTCATTATGGCGGCAGGCAGGAACTGGTTGTTGGCCAGTCCGTCGTCTTCGGCAAAACGCTCCATCGACCCCTCTTTGGGATTATAGCGGAGCAGTCCGGACGAGGTGGTAAGCCACAGGTAATCGCCCTCTTCGGCTATCCCTTCGATTGATGTGGGGGCGTTGTTTGGGAGTGTCACCGGTTCGAAATTGTCGGTGGCTCGGTTGAATCGGCTCAGTCCGCCTTCGGTTGCGGCCCATATGGTGCCGTCGCTGCCGATTGTGATGCAGTTGACATGGTCGTGAGGCAAAGACTGGTGCTGCGGTTCATGCCGGAAGTTGCGCCACACATCGCTGTGCGGATGGAAGCGGAACACCCCGCGTCCGTGTGTGGCGAGCCACAAAGCTCCCTGTGAGTCGGCGGTGATGCTCACGGTGCGCACCCCCAGCGTGCGTATGCGTTCAAAATTGTTGTCGGCACGGTTGTAGCGGTTCAGTCCGTTTGTTGTAGCCACCCACAGGTTGTTCTCATTGTCAAGAAACAGGGCATATGCGCTGTTGTCATCCAGTGTGCCGGGGTGGTCTGGATCGGAAGTGTAAGGGGTGATTCTCCCTGTGGTTGTGTCAAGGCAGATGAGCCCGTTGGCGTAGGTGCCTATCCATAGTTTGTTCCGGTCGAGGCACAGCGACTGCACGTTGAGTGTCAGGCCGGAATTCTGTGTCGGGATTGATATCGGTTCAAACGTGCGTGTGTCGGGATGGAACAGGCTTACACCGCCGTCCTCCGCGCCGATGTACACCGATCTGTCGGGCCTTTCGGCGAAAGCGTTGATAAGCGAACCGCACACCGAGTTGCGGTAGGCCGATGCGCGGTAGCGGTTGAAGGGCTTGATCTGCGGGGGCATATAGTTTACGCCGCCGTAAAACGTTCCCACCCACAGCGCTCCCTCGCGGTCGCGCATCAGCGGATGCACAAACTGGTCGGACAGCGACTGCAGGTTAAGTTCGTCGTGCTTGAAAGTAGTGCTTTCCAGAGTCTGAGGATTGAATGTGGTGAGCCCCATGTCCGAGCCTATGAGGAATTCGTCGGGATTATCGGTGAGCAGCGAATGGATGTGGTATGCACCTGTTCCGCTGAAAATGCGTCCCTGACCGGTGGCGGCGTCGAAGCGCAGCAGTGAGCCGTTCCACAGGCCCAGCCAGTAATTTCCGGCAGCATCCTCCGCCATGGCCATGGAGTGCACCATGTGGCGCCCTGTCTCGGTGGTGATTATGAATTCGTTGAAACGGTCGGTGTCAGGGTCGTAGACATACAGGCCGCCTATGCCGCTGTTGTTGCTCACCCACACGCGGTCGTGGCTGTCAACGTAGATGTTTCCGGCGAACACATTCAGGTCCGGGAATGAGTAATATCCCGGTGTGCTGCCGTCGGGATTCAGTCTGAACACACCCTTTCCAAGTATGGAGACCCACAGGTTTTCCGACCCGTCCATTCCGATGGAGCGTATCAGCCCGTTCACCTCGTTGCCGTTGCTGTCGGTCACCGGCACGTTCACAAAGCGGTCGGCGCTGTCGTCGTAACGGTAGAGATAGGCATCAGTGCCGACATAAAGTTTGCCGTGGCTGTTGAGAAGTTCCAGTGCGAACTGGTCGTCGGCTTTCGGCCCGGGTGAAGTTAGGGGATAATAACGGAATGTTTTGCCGTCGAAGCGCGTCAGGCCGCCGTCCGATGCCATCCATATAAAGCCAGCATCGTCCTGACAGATGTCACGCACACAGTTGGCGGGCAGTCCGTGCGAAGTGGTGTAATGCCTGAACCATGGCTGCATTTTGTTTGCACCTGCGGCTGTGTGGCACATTGCTGTCGCCAGCAAAATCAGCGACAGGATATGCAGCATGGCGTATGTGATGCGGTTACAGGTCTTCATGGTGAGGCGGTGCGGTAAAGATTCGCAGGGGATGCCCCAAGTGCGGCATCCCCTACAAAGTTACGATTTTAGTCTGTCAGTTGAAACGAAACCATGCAATAAAATGCATGCTTCAGAGTATGCTGGGTTCAGAGTATTGTACACGACCCGGCCCGCGCGTGGCAGGGTCGGGTCGTGATTGGAGTATGGGAAAGAACTAAATTATCTCAAAATAGCCTGTCCTGGTAATGGGACTTGTCTTATCAATAATTATTACTGTCCGCTAAACCATAAAGCAATGAGTCCAACTTTCTGATAAG
>OGSD01000323.1_pt1 | contig 51208 bp, 43 predicted proteins | sample 1553571 | NCBI WGS metagenome assembly OGSD01 (sample SAMEA2580072, study PRJEB22360) | human gut metagenome | biome: human gut; feature: human-associated habitat; material: faeces | place: Denmark | collected 2008/2010 | reverse complement strand
GGAATATGTGAGTCGGGGGCGCCTAAAGAGCCTGCTGCGGCTGCCGAACCGAACGAGTTTATGGTGGCCAGTACAAAGACGTTGGAAATGGAAAATACCATTCCCTGTATGCCGGCAGGAACTCCGATTTGTAATATTTTCTTCAATTCCGCCTTGGATATGGACAATTGCTTCAGTTCCAAGCGGAATACGCCCTTTTCATGGGTCAGGAAAAAAACGATGATACCGGCATTGACGATGTTGGAAATCACGGTCGCGACGGCGACACCTGCCACACTCATTTCGAATTCGATGACCAAAAGGAGATTCAGTCCCACATTAATGGCTCCGGCCACCACCAAACTGTAAAACGGCCGTTTGGTATCGCCGAGGCTCCGGAGAATCGCCGCCCCGAAATTGTATATCATCATGAAAGGCATTCCCAAGGAATAGATGCGAAGATAAAGTACGGCAAGGTCGATGACGTCTTCCGGTGTGTCTAACGCTTCCAAAATGGGTTTGGCTATCAGCAGACCGGTAATGAGCAGGAAAATGCCGCTTGTTACGGCAATGATAGCCGTTGTGGAGATAGCATTTTTAATGCCTTTCTCATCTTGCCGTCCGATATAATGGGCGATGACTACATTAGCGCCTATCGATATGCCGATAAAAAGATTGATAATCAAACTGATGACCAATCCATTGCTACCGACGGCCGCCAAAGCCTGACTGCTGGCAAATTGTCCGACAACAGCAACATCTACTGAATTGAACGATTGTTGCAGGATACCGCTGGCGATCAGAGGCAAGGCAAATAGCAGTAATTTGCGGAAGATTCCGCCGTGAAGCATATCTATACGGACAGTACTATTCGTTTTTTCTTGTCCCATAGCGGTGTCATTTTTCGATTTTTGCTATTCTGTTTTCTGGCAAAACATTATAAAGTTCGCCGGCATGACAGTACGGCAAGTCAAAGATTCAGTGTGCTTTGAAAAATGATTTAAAATAAATTATTTTTTCGTAGCGAAAAATTTCCGGTAAAAAAGGATTAACATCAACACACCGATCGTGATATATGAATCGGCCAGGTTGAATACCGGACGGAAGAAAAGAAAATCTTCACCGCCCCAAACGGGTACCCAACCGGGGATCGTACCTTCTATTAAAGGAAAATATAACATATCGACAACCCGTCCGTGCAGGAAAGAAGAGTAACCACCGCCTTCAGGGAATAGGCTGGCAATCTGATAGTGACTGTCGTTAAAGATCATACCGTAGAAAAGACTGTCAAAAATATTTCCGATAGCCCCGCAAAAAATCAAGGCAAAAGAAAACAGTACGCCTAAAGGGGCTTTTTCACGGATAAGTTTTAAGATATACCAACCGATACCGGCAACAGCCACAAGGCGGAATAAACTCAACACAGCCTTTCCGAATTTCCCATCTCCCAGTTCCATTCCGAAAGCCATCCCGTTATTTTCAATAAAAAGAATTTTGAACCAGTTTCCGAAGACACTGAATTCTTCCCCAATCATCATATGGGTTTTGATCCAGATTTTTACAGCTTGATCCAGAACAAGTAAGACTATAATGAAAATCACCAGTTTATTCCGCACACTCATAATGAAAACCAGGAGTTTAGAATTAAGAACTAAGAGTTTAAAATTGCAAATCCGAAACGGTAAATAAAAGAGAAAAAATAATCAGATTCTTTTCAAAGACTGACTGGAACAAAGCTGATTGGCATAACCGGAACACCCTGATTCATATTTATTGATCAGAACCGGAAGCCGTTTGCCAATCAGAGTGTTCGAAGGGCCCGCTGATCAGACCTGAAAATCCGCTGACCGGACTGGATCAGTTCTCTTTCCCTTCTTTGGCCTCGATGCTTAACGTGGCATGAGGAACAGCACGTAATCTTTCTTTCGAAATCAGCTTACCTGTTACCCGGCAAATACCATACGTTTTATTTTCGATCCGAATTAAGGCTGCTTCCAAATGGGCGATAAATTTAGCCTGTCTCTGAGCTAAACGGCCGGCCTCTTCTTTAGAAAGAACAGAGGCTCCTTCTTCCAGTACCTTGAATGTAGGACAAGTGTCCGCAATGTCGTTCCCGTCACTTCCCGAGATGACACCTTTCAGCAAGTCATAATCTTTTCTTGCTTTATCGAGTTTCTCCAGAATTAATTCCTTAAATTCCTGCAACTCTTCATCCGAATATCTCGTCTTCTCTGCCATAGCTTATAAGTTTTTGTCTAAATTAATAAAAAACATCAACATTTGAAAATTTTACAGATGTTTCTTCATACGAAATACCGGCGGGATTGTTCGCCGGTTTCGGCATTCAGTTTATTCTTTCAATTTTGATAAAGGTGTGAATGTCGTCGATCTCGATATCCCTGGCTTTATCATCCTTCTCGTCCGTTAGTTCGATATGCTCGGCTAATACCTGACTGGCAATGTATTGCGAGAAATTTTCGACAGCCTCGTTTATCTCTTTGTGCCGGCCGATAGCTAACGTGATTTTATCCGTAACATCAAAATTACTTTCTTTCCGAAGATTCTGAATCCGGTTGATCAATTCCCGGGCAATTCCTTCTTCTTTCAATTCTTTGGTTACGTTGATATCTAAAGCTACCGTCAGGCGTCCTTCGTTGGCGACTAACCAACCCGGGATATCTTCCGACAATATTTCGACATCTTCCAGGCTCAAATCGATCGGTTCGGTACCGATATTCAGTTGATAGCGGCCATTTTTCTCGAACTCGAAAATATCACTTTGTTCCATTGCGGCGATCAAAGTGGAAATTTGCTTCATATATTTACCGTATTTCGGTCCCAAAGTCTTGAAATTCGGTTTGATTTTCTTGACTAAAACACCTGTCGTATCGGTGATGTATTCGATTTCCTTAACATTGACTTCCGAGAGGATAATATTTTTCACAGCGTCCAGTTGCCGGATCATATGATCGTTCAGAATCGGTATGATGAGTTTGCTTAGCGGTTGGCGCACGCGAAGTTGAACTTTTCTCCTCAAGCCCAGTACCATAGAAGAGATTTGTTGGGCAAGTTCCATTCTCTCTTCGAGTTCATTATCGATCAATTTTTCGTCGGCTTTCGGGAAATCGGCTAAATGTACGCTTCCGCTGTGCCGTCCGGTCACTTTATTCAGGTCACCGAATAGTTTTTCCATATAGAACGGAGCGATCGGAGCCGAAAGAATAGCGATCGTTTCCAGACAAGTATATAACGTCTGATAAGCGGAAATCTTATCCTGGGAGTATTCACCTCCCCAATATCTTTTCCGGGATAAACGTACATACCAGTTGGACAGATTTTCGATAACGAAATCCTGAATAGCCCGGCCTGCCCTGGTCGGTTCGTATTTTTCGTAAGCTTCGGTCACTTCCTTGATCAGAGAATTCAGTAAAGACAGAATCCAACGATCGATCTCGGGACGTTCTTCAATAGCGACTTCTGCCTCTGCATAGCGGAAATGGTCTACATTGGCATACAAAGCGAAGAAACCGTAGGTATTGTAGAGGGTTCCGAAAAATTTACGTTTCACCTCGTCGATACCTGCCATGTCGAACTTCAGGTTATCCCAGGGCTGCGAGTTAGTAATCATATACCAACGCAATGGGTCCGATCCATAAGTGGCTATCGTAGAAAAAGGATCTACTGCATTCCCGAGCCGTTTGGACATTTTATTGCCCTTGGCATCTAATACCAGCCCGTTGGAAATGATGTTCTTGAAGGCAACCGAGTCGAAAGCCATTGTCGCGATGGCATGCAGGGTGAAAAACCAGCCCCGGGTCTGATCGACACCTTCGGCGATAAAGTCTGCCGGAAAGCGCAGTTTCTGATCGATATCTTCGCGATGTTCGAATGGATAATGAAGCTGAGCATAGGGCATAGCGCCTGAGTCGAACCACACGTCGATCAGATCTTTTTCCCGGTACATTTTTTGTCCGCTGTCTGACACCAAAATGATGTCGTCGACATAAGGACGATGCAAATCTATTTTATCGTAATTCTCTTTAGAATAATCACCGGCAATAAATCCCTGATAAGGATTTTCCTGCATAAAGCCGGCCTGGATCGATTTTTCGATCTCTTCGACTAGTTCTGCTACCGAACCGATACATTTTTTTTCTGTGCCGTCTTCACTTACCCAGATGGGGAGCGGAGTGCCCCAGTAACGTGAACGCGAAAGGTTCCAGTCAACCAGATTTTCCAGCCACTTCCCAAACCGTCCTTCGCCCGTACTGGCCGGTTTCCAGTTGATAGTCTTGTTGAGCTCGATCATCCGTTCACGTACAGCGGTAGTTTTGATAAACCACGAATCCAAAGGATAGTACAATACCGGTTTATCGGTACGCCAGCAATGCGGATAATTGTGTTCGTGTTTCTCGACCTTGAATGCTTTATTTTCTTTTTTCAGCATGACGGACAGGTCGATGTCGAGGGTGGCATCTTCTTCAGTCAGTTGAGGGTCATAAGCGTTTTTGACAAACCGGCCGGCATATTCACTGTAAAGTTCGGTATTGACATGGCTCTTTACAAATTCGGGATCGATTTCTTCCAAAACGAAAAGACGTCCGCGTTTATCGACCATCGGTTGTTTATTACCGTCTTTGTCGACCAATAACATCGGAGCGATTCCGGCTTGTTTGGCAACCCGGTCGTCGTCGGCACCGAAAGTCGGAGCGATATGTACGATGCCGGTTCCGTCTTCTGTACTCACATAATCCCCGAGGATTACCCGGAACGCATCTCCTTCGGGACGCATCCAGGGCATCAGCTGTTCATAACGGATACCTTCGAGTTCCGGACCTTTGAATTCCCCGACTTTCCGATAGGGAATCAATTTGTCTCCTGCCTGATAATCTTCCAGGGCCAAACTTTCGGCTTTGGGATTGAAATAGGCACTGAACCGGTCTTTGGCCAAAATGACGGTCACCGGAAGATAGGTATAAGGATTATAAGTCTTTACGACATAATAAGTGATATTGGGTCCTACAGCCAGGGCGGTATTGGAAGGCAAAGTCCAGGGTGTAGTTGTCCACGCCAGAATATATACCGGTTCGCTGTCAGCAAACAGCTTTTCGGATTTTTCGTCCCGGATTACCTTGAATTGGGCGACACAAGTCGTATCCTTTACATCCCGGTAACATCCCGGTTGGTTCAGTTCGTGTGTACTCAGACCGGTACCCGCAGCCGGAGAATAAGGCTGTATGGTATAACCTTTATAAAGAAATCCTTTTTCATACAATTTCTTCAATAGATACCATAACGTTTCGATATATCGGTTGTCATAAGTGATATAGGGATTTTTCATGTCTACCCAATATCCCATTTGCTTTGTCAGATCTTCCCATTCTTTAGTGAATTTCATGACATCTGCACGACATTCTTTGTTATATTCCACGACGCTGATCGTTTTACCGATAGCCTCTTTGGTGATTCCTAATTTTTTTTCTACACCGAGTTCTACAGGGAGACCATGCGTATCCCAGCCTGCTTTACGTTCTACTAAAAATCCTTGCAGAGTTTTATAACGGCAAATGACATCCTTAATGGTTCTGGCCATCACATGATGGATTCCGGGCATGCCGTTCGCTGAAGGAGGACCTTCATAGAAAACGAATGAAGGGTGACCTTCCCGTGTCTTCAAACTCATTTCGAAAGTCTTGTTTTCTTCCCAGGTTTTTAATATCTCTTTGTTTACCTCAGAAAGATCCAGGCCTTTGTATTCAGGAAATTTCTCGTTCATTATAGGTGATTTTTATATTTGCAATAGTAAATGACACACCTTGTTGTGCACTTTTATAAAAACAAAGTGCAAATATATCATTTTTGAATGGAAATTGATACAGTTCTCTTTTATAATCAGATAAAATTATTGTGCATTTGTCTCAGGCTTAGTCCAGTCGGGATGAAATTCGAAAATGAGGGTCGGGGGTTCCTGTTGGGCTCCCCGGCTTTCAAACTTACCGACGAATTTGAATTTTTCCGGATAATGTGTCGAGATCAGCGGATACAACGTATAGTAGGCATGCCGAAACCAATGGTCGATGATGACATGGGTGGCTTTTTGACCGATCAGCTGTTGCAGGATATCTTCCGGTTTTCCGTATTGGGAAAAACTACCGCATTTTTTCCCTCCCGAGTACATAAAGAATATTTCCGGTTTCCGGCAAATCACCCGTGCGCTATCGGGAAGATTTTTCCCGCACCATTGCATGGCAGCCGTAAATTCTGCAAAAGCATTTCCGGCAATTTCAGGACTCCAGGTTTTGTATTTCGCCAGCTGCTTTTTTTCGACCAAAGCCTGGGAATAGGCAGGAAACATGAAAATCAGGGCAAAGATAATCATGCAGGCAGCCGGTAAGAATACCGGAATATTTTTTCTCCGGCGTTTACCCGGATAAAGAATCACCGCATTTATACCGTAGAAAAACAGGAAGATGAAAAAAGGAATAGCGGCGATGAAATAGCGAAGACCGCCGTATTGTTCCGGCCACACGAGCAGGACTGCCATGGTTGCACCCAAATAGAGAAACAGGAGCAATCCGCCTTTGGGCAATTTGATGAGACCGAAAATGATCAGAAATGCGATCAGCATCCCCCGGAAAATTTCTCCCCCGGAAGATTTGGCATTCAGATTATAGGGGGTATTCAAAATGGCGTTGGGCAGCCATTTGTTCAGATAGGATCCGAAATTATCGGTAATCCGGTTTTTCCAGTCGTCCCAATTGGCCATCGTTTGTCCATTCGGTTTTTTCATAAAGTCACTGATGTAATCGTTGCTTGTTTTGCCGACGTTTTTGTTCCGTATGTCCCAGGCCGTTTTCGTACCCCAGAACGAACCGGCGAGTAATACGAACAATAATCCGTATCTCAGTAGCTGTTGGAAAGAAGTTTTCCGGGACGGGGATTCTTCCAGGGCTTTTCTATTTTTGTACAGGGCATAACACGGTTTGAGAAAGAGTATACCGCTATAAATGATAATTGCCAGAATGAGCGAAGTGCCCATAGTCCGGACAAAATAGATATAGTTGACCAGGAACAGAAGAAGAACGAGTAAGATCGTATCCCGTACCCCTTTTTTGGTAAAAAGTTGTTCCGGTTTTATGCTTAGCATCAGGAAGATTGCTGCCACGCTACAAAACAGGAAAAGCATTTCACTCATCATGATCGTGGCATACCGCAATATCTCTGCATGAATAGAACAAAATACACAAGTCAGGAAAGCAACGATGATACTTCCCGATATTTTTTTCAATAAAAAGAAAAGCAGCAAGATAGCGGCATAGAGCAAGATACCGTTTGCTATCTTTACGGCATTGATATTATCCGGAAAGAATTTCATCACTCCGGCGACAAAAACCGGATATCCCGGTGGGAAATGAGTATGTGGAGTTTCGGAAAAAGAAATGGTATTGGTAAATCCTTTGCCTTCTGCCAGCGCTTTTCCCAAAGCATAATAATGGATATTATCTCCGTTCATATCCAGTTTTACATCGTAAATCTTAGTGTAGGTACTCACAAAACAGATCGTAACGATGAGTAATAAGACATATAAAAAGGAACGGCTCTCTAGTAACGTCTGAATTGAATAATTTGTTTTTTTCTCCATCCTGTTAGTTTTTAAAACGATATTTTAACAGAGTCCAGATGGCTTCCAGGCCATCTTTCCAATTTATTTTTTTCCCTTCGGCGATGCTACGCGGGTAGTAATTGATCGGTATTTCGTGGATTTTGATTCCTTTCTTACAAACTTTTGCCGTTACTTCCGGACAAAATTCAAAGCCCTGGCATTTTAATGGAATGGATTTTAAAAATTGTGCATCGAAGAATTTATAACAGGTCGGTTCGTCTGTCAGATGTTGGCCGTATAAGAGATTCGTGACAAAAGTGACTAATCTCCCGCCTAAATAAAAACGCAGGTAAGAATGTTTGTTCGAAGGTTTCAGGAAACGGGAACCATAGACTACTTTGGCATTGTTTTCGATCACCCACTGTAATAAAGGATTATAATCTTCGGGGTCATATTCCAGGTCTGCATCCTGAATGATGATCCAATCTCCTGTCGCTAATGCTATGCCTGTTCTCAACGCTGCTCCTTTCCCCTGATTGAAAGGCTGGAGGTGATAATGTATATCCAGATCGGGGTGGGCCTGCATGAATTGCCGGCATTTTTCAGCTGTACTGTCTTTTGAACCGTCGTCGATAATGAGGATCTCTTTTTCTGTTTCTCCAATCAATCGGGTCTGGTGTATTTTTCCGAGAATTTGGGAAATCGAACGTTCCTCATTATAGGCAGGTATGATGATAGATAGTTTTTTCATTGGCAGGATCGTTTTAATTGTCGGCTACGACAAAACGGGCTGTTAAACGGCTGCGTTGTTCTACCAACACATTTTTATGGCTGGTCAGCTGTTGGATGATGTCTTCATTGTAATGGCGAATCGTCAGCAAGCGCACATTTTTGTTGTAGAGTACTTCGTATTCGTCATGGAGTTCATCGATGAAACTTTCAAAAATCGCTTCATTATAGTCGATGCAAAAAGAGAATGTGATTGCTGAATTTTGCATCAGGTTAAGGCGGAGTCTGTATTTGGCTAACGTAGCGAAAATACGGCTCAGTTTTTCTTCTGCTATAAAAGAAAAATCCCGGGGGGAAAGAGTCAGTAATAACTGATCTCCTTTATTGATATAAATCGGAGGTAATTTCAATTTCTCGTCCAATTCCCGGATCACCGAACCATGACTTTCCGGGTAAAGGAAAGATCTTACGAATAACGGAATCCCTTTATTTTGCAACGGTTTGATGGTTTTCGGATGAATTACTTTCGCTCCGCAGTTCGATAGTTCGATCGCTTCTTTATAGGATAGCTTACTGATAATTTCTGTATTTTCATATATTTTGGGATCGGCATTCATAATACCGGGCACGTCTTTCCAAATGGTAACATCTTCGGCATCCAGCAAATTGGCCAAAAGGGCTGCGGTATAGTCCGAACCTTCACGCCCCAGGGTGGTCGTTTGATTGGTCGTCGTTCCGGCAATGAATCCCTGCGTGATATACATAAATGTATCCTGAAAATTGAATGTCTTCCGGCACAACTGAGCCGATAATTCGATATTTACACAAGCATTCCGGTAGTTTTGGTCGGTAATCAGACATTTACGGATATCGGTAAACTTGGCTTTTCGTCCTTGTTTCTCGAGATAGGCGGCAATGATTGTTGTCGAGAGCAATTCACCGAAACAGATGATCCGGTCGTATTCATAATCGTAACAGAGGGAAGGATCACTTTTTAGGATAGTGTCCAATTCCTGATACAGGGCTTCTACCCGGGCATTTACTTCACTGTCGGCAGAACCGAAAAGATCCCGGATAATCTGCTGATGGAAATCTTGAATGCGCTGAAAAACCTCTGCAATATTACCGGTTTTCCCGAAATAAGAATTACACAAAACTTCCAGGGCATCGGTCATTTTTCCCATCGCCGATACGACAATGATTAAATTTTCCCGCTGGGTATTGATGATTTTAAATAAATTTTTTACACCTTCGGCATCTTTAACGGAAGCGCCACCAAACTTATATACGTTCATTGCGTTTAAATTTAAACACGATAATTAATTCATGGCGCTAATTTAGATATTAAAATTGAATAATAATGTGGAATCAATTCGGATTGAATGAAAACTTATTTGATTTTCAAAAAATCTGTGATTCTGAGGGAATACTAATTTCATGAAAACGTTTGTGTATTACGATTTATCATTTTATATTTGCATCTAATAACAAATAGAATCAGAATCAATGAATAAAGTTACAACCTTAAATCAGTTTATTATCGAACAGCAGGCAGGAGTACCTCAGGCAACAGGGGGTTTTTCTTGTTTGTTACATCACGTAGGTATTGCAGCCAAAAAAGTCAACCGGGAGGTGAATAAGGCTGGTTTAGTGGATATTCTGGGGCGTGCCGGCTCCGAGAATGTACAAGGTGAAGACCAGCAAAAACTGGACATTTATGCCAATGAGACTTTTTTGTCGGAACTGAAAGCCAGTGGTGAATGTTGCGGTGTTGCTTCAGAAGAAAATCAGGATATCATTGTTTTTGACGATGGATTGAGCCGTGATGCGAAATATATCTTTTGTATGGATCCGCTGGATGGCTCTTCGAATATCGACGTGAATGTCTCTATCGGTACTATTTTTTCTGTTTACCGCCGCAAATCTCCGCTGGGCGAAGTTGCGAATATCGATGACTTTTTACAGCAAGGTTGTGACCAGGTTGCTGCCGGTTACGTTATTTATGGCTCTTCTACGATGTTGGTATATACGGCCGGCAACGGAGTGAACGGTTTTACGCTGGACCCTTCTATCGGGGAGTTCTGTCTTTCACATCCGAATATTAAAACACCGGAAAATGGTTTTATTTATTCTATAAACGAAGGAAATTATGAGAAATTTCCGGTGGGAGTGAAAAAATATATAAAGTATTGCCAGGAAACCGATAAGAAAACCAAGCGTCCTTATACTTCGCGTTATATCGGTTCTCTGGTGGCCGATTTCCACCGGAATTTATTGAAGGGAGGTATTTTTATTTATCCCGAAACCAATAGCCATCCGACAGGAAAACTGCGTCTGTTGTACGAATGTAATCCGATTGCGTTTATTGCCGAGCAAGCCGGAGGATTGGCTACGGATGGCGGAAACCGGATATTGGACATGACCCCTGAAAATATCCACCAACGGATACCTTTTTATACCGGCTCAAAAAATATGGTCACTAAAGTAGGGGAATTTTTGAAGTTTTTCAATAATATATAATTGATAAAATTGAATAGTGAATTTTATAGTAAAATTCGGAAGATATGATTAATAAACAATTGCTAAATCCTTCCAGCATTGTGGTGGTTGGAGGATCGGACGATATTCAGAAACCGGGTGGTAAGGTATTGAAGAATTTGATCGATGGACATTTTAAAGGGAGTTTATATGTGGTGAATCCGAAAATGGATGAAGTACAAGGTATCAAATCCTACCGGGACGTGAAAGATTTGCCGGAAGTGGATTGCGCTATCCTGGCCATCGCTGCCAAATTCTGTCCGTCGACGGTAGAGATGCTGGCGAAACAAAAAAATACCCGGGCATTTATCATTCTGTCTGCCGGATTTAGTGAAGAGAATGCAGAAGGGAAAGCATTGGAAAAACAAATTGTAGAAACGATCGATTCTGTCGGGGGAGCTTTGATCGGCCCGAATTGTATCGGCGTATTGACAACGAACTACAATGGGGTATTCACGACCCCTATACCGAAATTGGATCCGAAAGGAGTAGATTTCGTATCGGGCTCGGGAGCAACGGCACTTTTCATTATGGATGCCGGTATGCAGAAAGGTGTAAAATTTTCGAGTGTATTTTCAGTCGGTAATTCTGCCCAGTTAGGCGTGGAAGAGGTCCTGGAATATTGGGACGAATCTTTCGATCCCGAGACAAGTTCACGGATTAAATTGATGTATGTAGAGAGTATCGATAAACCGGAAAAATTATTGAAGCATGCTTCCTCACTGATCCGGAAAGGTTGTCGTATCGCTGCGATCAAATCAGGCGGTTCCGCTGCCGGAAGCCGTGCCGCTTCGTCGCATACCGGAGCTTTGGCCAGCTCGGATGTTGCCGTGGAAGCTTTATTCCGGAAAGCCGGTATCGTACGGTGTAACGGGCGGGATGAACTGGCCACGGTGGCAGCTATTTTTAACTATCCCGAATTGAGGGGAAAGAATATGGCTATCGTAACCCATGCCGGAGGACCGGCCGTAATGCTGACAGATGCCTTGTCGGATGGAGGAATGGAAATTCCTCATTTGGAAGGGCCGAAGGCTGAAGCATTGCTGGCACAGTTGTTTAACGGATCTTCTGTAGGTAATCCCATTGACTTTTTAGCGACGGGAACAGCTGAACAATTGGGAATTATCCTGGATGCCTGTAATCGCGATTTCGATAATATCGACGGTATTGCAGTGATCTTCGGTAGTCCCGGGCTTTTCCCCGTTTTCGATGTATATGAAGTATTGCGTGAAAAAATAGCTACTTCCCCGAAACCGATTTATCCCATATTCCCCTCTTCGATGGTGGTGAAAGAGGAAATCGACGAGTTTGTACGGAAAGGTGGCGTTTACTTCCCTTATGAAGTGAATTTTGGTAATGCTTTGTGTAAAATATACCGTACCCCTGCTCCGCAACCTGCCGAGCCCGAATTGCCGGAAGTAGACCGGAAACGGATCCGGGCAGTCGTCGATCAGGCTGAAAACGGCTATCTGTCACCTGAACAGATCCATGAATTGCTGGATGCTGCCGGTATTGCCCGGGCGAAAGAAGGTGTGGCCGATAAAGAGGAAGAAATTGTCGGTCTGGCCCGTCAGATCGGTTTCCCGTTAGTGATGAAAGTAGTAGGACCTGTCCATAAATCCGATGTCGGTGGGGTAACCCTCAACGTAAGGGACGAAGCGACGGTACGCAGCGAATTCCGTCGGATGATGCAGATCAAAGATACGCATGCCGTCATGCTGGCTCAGCAGTTGTCCGGGACCGAAGTGTTTATCGGGGCTAAACGGGAAGATAAATTCGGACATATGGTGTTGTGCGGATTAGGAGGTATCTTTATCGAGGTTTTGAAAGATGTGAAAGCAGGCTTGGCTCCGATTGCCCAACCGGAAGCTTTGGATATGATCCGTAGCTTGAAATCGTATAAAATCATTCAGGGAGTACGGGGACAAGAACCGGTGAACGAACAAAAATTCGCCGAAGCCGTGTCGAGGGTGTCCATGTTAGTGAAAGTGGCTCCTGAAATTTTTGAGATGGACCTGAATCCATTACTCGGTAATAAAGAAAATGTGGTGGCGGTGGATGCCCGTATCCGGATTGAAAAATGAAAAAACAAGACTTTATTTTTATACTGGGGGTAGCGGTTTTGCTGCTACCCTTTTTTATCTGCCGGCCTGTTTACGAATGGTATCATGCTTTTAATGCGGCTCATGGCATGATCATGAGTTTCCTGAAATTTGCCGTCTTGTCGACTTTGGGAGAGATGATCGGCTTGCGGATTAGTGCCGGCGTGTATTGCCGGAAAGGATTCGGGGTTTTGCCCCGGATGTTTGTATGGGGGATATTGGGGATGGGCATTAATATGGCGATGGTTATTTTTTCGAATGGTACTCCGGCATTTTTGCAATACCTTGGCATGCAGGAGGCTCCGGCGGTTTTTCATGCACCGGGATTGTGCTGGGCTAAAGTAGGGGTGGCTTTTGCCGTGTCGGTGAGTATGAATACCATTTTCGCTCCGGTATTTATGACGCTGCATAAAATTACGGATACCCATATTCTGATGCACGGCGGTACACTCCGTGGTTTCTTCACACCACTGGATATGGGAGGGATCATGAGCAGTTTGAATTGGAAGGTGTTGTGGGGATTTGTCTTTAAGAAAACCATCCCTTTCTTCTGGTTCCCGGCTCATACCATCACTTTTCTGTTGCCCGGCAATATGCGGGTATTGTGTGCTGCCTTGTTGGGAGTGGTATTGGGAATCCTTTTAGCGGTAGCAGCCCGCAAAGGGGACACTTCCGCACCGGATAAGGGAAGGGTTGAAAGAAAGATATAAATAAAATGCGGTTTTCTGAATTGATTTATTCAGTCGGAAAACTATAATTTAAAGTTCTTTAATTTCTTTGACGGGAAGGCCGGTCAGCTCACTGATATCTTCTGCGGCAAAACCTTTTGCTTTCATATTACGGGCGATTTCCAGCTGTTTCTTTTTTTCGCCTTCTTTCCGGCCTTTCTCCATTCCTTTTTCCATCCCCTCCTCTATTCCCTTTTCTTTGGCGAAAGCGATTGTCACTAACTGGTCGCGATAGACCTTGATACTTTCGTCGTACTTTTCGCGTTCTTCTTTTGTCAGTGATGCGATGTCGATGATTTTTTCCAGTTTTTCGAATACCGCTTTGCGGGCCTTAAACGGTAATCGGTTTAGTGTTTCCATATTCTTTAATACATAAATCCAGCGTTCAAAATCAGTTATACATTCTTCTTCTTCCTTCGTAAAAGCCGGAAGTTCGATGAAAATAAAGCGTAGCTTATCCGAAAATACCTCGTGTGTATCACGGTCGGAGAGTACGATGTCCGTATGCAGTTTGCCCGGAGAATCATCCAGACGGAAATTCATGAAGAACACACCGATCCTGAATATGCCGTTCACCTACCAACAGATCGTTCAGAAAGTCGATCAGCAGACCCTTTGTCATTTCCTGTCCGAAAATGATTTTGAATCCGACATCTGTAAAAGGATTGATAAACTTCGCCATGATAGCCCCTGAAAGAATCGTTAACGGAACAAAATCTCGCATAGACCATGCTACAGTCAATGGCTCCCCGGTGGCTGGAAATACAGATCTCCTGTAAGAATATGGTCGCAGTCTGTCTGAAAAATTGGAAAATATCGTAAAAGTATCTTCTTAAAATAAAAAAAATCGATATCTTTGCATCCGATTTTGGTGTCACGATTCTGCTGCTACGGAAAAGTGATGAAAAGGGAATCAGGTGAGAATCCTGGACAGACCCGCTGCTGTAAGCTCTGCTAAAATCTTCAACAATACTTTAGCCACTGTTCTGGAAAGAATGGGAAGGGCGTTTGAAGATTGGAGTAAGTCAGAAGACCTGCCGAAATGATGTATGATTGATAAACCTTCGGGGATTAAGGTTGCTCGATTCGGACTTGATTTTATTTTGCAAAGGGTGTGCTTTACGGCAGGGATTATGCCGGAAAACAATTTCCAGTCAGGATTCTGCAATATGATTTCTTTTCAGGTGAATTTAGAATTATGCAAAATGTTTCCGGTAAACGGAGAAGCGCCGGTGGCACATGAATGGGGTGAATTTATGCAAGTTTTTTGAGAGGAAACTTTCACTTTGTTGGGAGTGGCTTTGCCGCTGTTACAACGGATAAACTTGTATGTAATTAACAAATAATAATTTATATCGGTGTAAAACAAATTCAAGATGAAAAGGAAATTTATTTTAACTTCTCTTGCCCTTACGTTCTGTATGGGCATGTATGCAGAGCAACCTGTAACTGTAGAAACCGATTCCATGCGTCGGATAGATTTGGAGGAGGTGATGATCCATGCGACTAAAACCGGAGCTTTATTGAAAGATCTTCCGAACCGGGTAGAGGTGGTGACCAAGCGGCAGATCGAAGCTTCGGGGATCAATAATCTGACGGACCTGTTGAAAAATTTTGTTAATGTGGATGTGATTGAATATCCGGGATATAATTCTTATTTCAGTATCCGGGGATTCAAACCGACAGAAGGAAAATACACGACAGTCCTGATCGATGGAGTACCGGCCGGTACTACCAATATGGCGACACTTTCTTTAGGCGATGTAGAGCAGGTGGAAGTTCTGAAAGGCCCTTTCTCCGCCATGTATGGTTCGGATGCGATGGGTGGAGTGGTGAACATCGTCACCAAACGGAATAAGGATAAACTCACCGGAGGAATCAAAGTTGCAGCCGGAAGTTATCAAACTTCCAAAGGGGCTTTTCATGTCGGTGGACGGATCTACCGGGGGCTTTCTTTCGATGCCTCTTTCGATTATACTGCTCAGGCACGAAACTATAAGATCGGAGACCATAATCTCTTGCATATGTCGGCAACGGATAAAGCTATCCTCGGTAAAGATACTTATGGTATTAAAATGAATGGCTCTCGGCATAGCGGTATCGCCGGGAAAGGCCGTATCGGTTATGATTTCGGGGAAAACTGGTCTTTGAATTTTACCGAGATTTTTTTTGTGGGTAAGGATCTGCCGACGGGAGGAAATGTCTGGGGGACTAACGGATTGAAAAAGAAAGATGTCACCCGGTATACCGAAAAATTGGAACTCAACGGAAAAGTGAATAATCATAATTTGTTTTTCGCTCCTCATTACTCTACAGCTAAGACCGATACTTATACGGCAGACACCGATACGGCTTATGTGTATTCGGGTAACGAACTGAATACTTATGGATTTACAGCACACGATAATCTGATTTTAGGCAAACAAAGAATTGCTTTCGGATTCGATAACAATAATGAAGTCAGTGAGATAACCAGTTTTAAAGCGCGTGGTGAGATTAAAGCACCTTATCAACCCCGTTTCCGGAATACGGCTTGGGGGATATTCCTGCAGAGTAACTTGAAATTATTTAAAGAAAAATTGGACTTGTCGGTCGGATTGCGCTATGATTATATCGATTTTAAACTTCGGAAAACACCTGGTTTGGAGAATGAAGAGAAATCGGAAAGTTACAACACTTTCAATCCCAATATCGGTGCAAAATACAATATATACGGCGGTATGGCCGTCCATGCCAGTTTCGGTACAGCTTTCAGCATGACCGATGCTTATCAGAAAGCCGGAGAATTTTTGTACAGCGGTACGCTTACCGTAGGAAATCCTGATCTGGATCCTGAAAAATCCCGTACGTTGGATGCCGGTTTGACATTCAGCCGGCCGGAACTGGGGGTAAATTTTGATTTTACTTATTTTTATACGTGGAATGATGATCTGATTGTGGAAGAGGCATGGACCGATGAAGAAAGCGGACAAAAGTACAAAACGTTCAAGAATGCCGATAAAGCAAAAAAAAGTGGAATGGAAATTATGGCTTCTTATGACTTCGGCCGTCTGTTCGATGGTGACTTTGCTTTGAAGCTTTATGGAAATCTGACCTGGATGTTTACCTATCAGGATCAGACTAAAGGAGTATGGAACAAAACATTATCCGTTCGGAAACAGAATGCCAATTTCGGACTCGATTTCTTGCATCAGAAAGGATTCAGTGCGCGGCTGAACGGACGTTTTGCCGGACATCGCATCGAGAAAAACTTTATCGGTGATAAATATCGTCCGACATTGAACGATTTGTTAAGTGAAAGCCAACCCGGGTATTTAACTGATAAACTGATTAAGCATCCGCAATTTATGGTGTTCGATTTTTCGGCCTCTTGCCCGCTTATAAAGAATGTGTCGGTCGGTTTGAATATTAACAACTTATTCGATGAAAATTATACCGAAAAGGATGGTTATAATATGCCTGGGCGGAATTTTCAGGTAAGAGCTGCTATGACTTTTTGATCTGAAGACATGTATTTGTTGCTGATGGCGGATATATAATGGGGTATGAAAGGGATTAAGTATTATTTTGTTATTTTGTCACTTTGTTTTGGGCTATCTTTGACAGCCCAAAACAAAGTCAGTTTTCTTATCGATGACGGTTTTTGGGTCGGCGTAAACCGGAGCATGCATTTACTGGCGAAAATGCATCCGGAGGTAGCGGAGAAATGTCAGTTCAAGGTATTTATCTATTCCAACTATCACGAAAGTGATATGGATTTTTTTGAAAATTCCGATCTGATATTCGTCGCTTTGCATAATAATGGGTTGGTTTTTAAAGCTAAACCTCAGCTGTTGTCTGCTTTGAAACGCGGAGCGAAGGTTTATGCGCTTAATTTATCCCATGAATACGATGCCGAATTGCAGGAATGGGGGATCTGTTTCGATCCCTGGACATTGGCCGCTTTTAAAAGCGGAGGAGAAAACAATATCATGAATATCGTTCTGAAAAAACTGAATAAAGATTTACATTTCGATTGTGAATATCAGGATATTGAAGAAACTCCCCTTTCCGGAATATATAACTATAGAAATAAAAAATTACATACCTATATCGGTTCTTATTTAGCCGAGAGAACCGATATCGACACCCAGGCTCCCTGGATCGGATTGATTATTGGGAGAAGCGATCTGACCAAATCGCAGTATTTGTATATCGATGTATTTATCCGGAATATCGAAGAGAAAGGTTTTAATGTATTACCCGTGTTCACCTCTCAAAAACCGGGACATCACGAAGAACAGGTGATCGAACGGTTTTTTATTTCCTGTGATAGTCTTCCCCGCGTGAGTGCCCTCTTGAATCTGGGATGTTGGTATAATACAAGGCCTGAGCAGGAAAGGGTGGTACTGGAAAAATTAGGAGTGCCGGTGATCAATGGGATTATACTGAGTACGAATCAAAAAGATTGGGAAAAATCTTTAGTCGGAATAGATATTTACAATCGGTCGAATTTGGTGGCTATACCCGAATTAGCCGGTTATATCGAACCTTCTGTTGCTGTCGTATTCGACGATTTCGATCATAATATCCGGATTAAGAATATGATCGGTTATCAGATGGAAACGCTGCTCGGGCGTATAAAGAATATCCATAACCTGCAGACAAAGCCTAATCGTGAAAAGAAAGTGGCCCTGATTTACTACAGCTATCCTCCCGGAAAAGAAAACATAGGGGCCAGCTACCTGAATGTACTTCCCCAAAGTATTTTATCTATCCTACAGAGAATGCGGCAGGAGGGGTATGATACCGGCGGGCAGCCGATCGACAGTGCTGCTATTTTTAACCGGGTGATGGACTATGGAAGGAATATCGGTTCCTGGGCTCCTGCAGAGGTGGATAAATTGGTGCGTAAAGGAGATCCTGTATTGGTACCGATGGAAGTGTACAAAGAATGGTACGATAAGTTATCGTTGAAGATTAGGACGGAAATGGAGAACAAATGGGGAAAACCCGAAGAGTCTGAACTGATGGTTTGGAAAGATTCTTCCGGGAAATCTTATTTTGTGATCCCGGTGGTGAAATACGGAAATATCATACTGACACCTCAACCTCCCCGGGGATGGGAAGACAATGCGAAGAGTTTATATCACGATCCTCTGGTTCCTCCCCCTCATCAGTATCTGGCTTATTATCTTTTTTTGAAGTATGGCTTTCACGCGGATGCACTGGTGCATATCGGTACTCACGGCACGCATGAGTGGTTGCCCGGAAAAGAAGCCGGACTCGGTCCCGATGATTATCCCGAAGCGCTGATCATGGATGTACCTAATATTTATCCGTATATTGTGGATAATGTGGGTGAAGGCCTGCAGGCGAAAAGAAGGGGACAGGCCGTGATTATCGACCACATGACTCCTCCTTTCGATAAGGCTTCTTTAAATCCGGAATTGCGGGATTTGAAAAGTGGCATATCTAAATACTATGATCAAAAAAGCAAAAGCCCGATCTCGTCGATGGCGCAATTCAGGGATCTGGTTCTTCGGATAAAAACACTCGGACTGGATAAGGATTTGAAGCTGGATACCATAACGGATCAGAATCTGGAAGATATCGACGATTATCTGAAAGAGATAGAAGAAAATAAAACCCCTTTCGGCTTGCACACTTTCGGTGTATCCCCTGATGAGGCTTATACGAAAGCGACAACGGAAGCTATTGTATCAATGCAAAAGGATTTGATGGGAAAAGATTTGGAACTTTTCAGGGAGCAGGTACAAAAGAATATCGCAAAATCGGGGAAAGAAGAATTGGATGCTTTTATCCGGGCTTTGAATGGAAAGTATGTCCGGGCAGGAACAGGAAACGACCCGATCCGGAATCCGGGTGCTCTGCCTACAGGTAAAAACTTTTTTGCTTTCGATCCGAGACTGATTCCTTCCAGAATGACTTGTCGGTTGGGAGAGCAATTGGCAGAGGAGCTGATAGAACAGTATAAGGCCGAACACAACGGGGAGTGTCCTCCTAAAGTGACCATAAATTTGTGGGCGGTGGAGTGTATCCGGAATGAAGGTACGATGGAAGCCCAGGCTTTAAGCTTACTTGGTGTGAGACCTGTTTATAATGCTTCCAATCAGGTTATCGGTCTGGAATTGATTCCGCAGCATGAGTTGAAACGTCCGAGAGTAGATGTCGTTTTTGCTCCATCGGGATTATACAGGGATATTTTTCCCGAATTGATGGCTCTGCTGGATAAGGCAGTCAGCCTGGCCAGAAGTGCCGATGAAAAAGATAATTTTGTCCGGGAACATATCCTTGAATCTGAAGATAAGTTGAAACAACTGGGGGTTCAGGAAGATTCGCTGGCCCGGCGCATCGCTTCGGTACGTTTGTTTACGACCCCTTCGGGTGCTTATGGCACCGGGGTTAGTGGGACGGTGCAGGCTTCGGGAACCTGGGAGGATGAAAAGGACGTGGCGGAAGTTTATTTTGACAAGATGAGTCATTTGTATGGCCAGGGATTTTGGGGAACGAAAGTAGAGGACGAATATACCTATTTACCGAAAGGCTTTTCGAAAACTGTATTTAAAAATGCTTTGTCGGGCACCAGGGTGGCTTTACACAGCAGGACTTCGAATCTGTATGCTTTGCTGGATAATGACGATATGTTTCAGTACCTCGGTGCTACCGGTTTGGCCGTTCGGACGATCGACGGGAAATCACCGGTGGTCATGCTGACGAATCTGGTCGATCCTTCGGCTCCGGGACAGGAGACACTCGAGAAATTTCTGGGACGTGAACTGAAGACCCGTTATCTGAATCCCAAATGGGTGGATGCGATGGTGGACGAGGGATATGCCGGTGCCCGTTTTATCAATAAAATGGTTTTTAATCTTTGGGGCTGGGAGGCCACATTACCGGAATCGGTTAGCGATAACGACTGGAATCAAATCTATGATACTTATGTCATGGATAAATATCGACTGGATATAAAAGAACGGTTTAAGAAGAGCGGCAATTTATATGCCTATCAGTCGATACTTGCCCGTCTGCTCGAGACGGTCAGGAAAGGATATTGGAAAGCGGATAAAAAGAGGGTGGATCAGATGTTACTTCAGTTTAATGAAACCATACGGGAAGCCGGATTAGCCTGTAATCTGAATATTTGCAACAATGAAAAACTGATGCAGTTTATTTCTGACCGGATCAATGATATGCCTTCGCTGACCACAGAGGAAAAATCCCGCTATAAATCGGCCTTGGATGATCTGAGACACAAAGCTAAAACAGAGGATGCCGATGCCGATTCGACTACTGACGGAGGTAATGACAAAATTTATGAACTTCAGATTCAAGACGATAAATGGTTATTTAAACAAAAATAAAGCGCAGAGAAAATTTTTTTAACAAAAACAAACCGTCCCGTTCCTTTGCCGTATATAGGTTAGATATCATATAGGTTTGACATTAAATTATGCGATCCATGAAAAAGGAAAATCAACCAGGGAATTATCAGCTGAAAGCTGATCTGGAAGGGAATTATTTGATAGATAAAGAGCATAAGGCTACAAAACGATTAGGAATATTTTATGCACCTTCGGGAGGCAGCGTTCATAAAGTGGCCCGTCTGATCAAACAAAAACTGGTAGATCTGCAACCGGATCTCTTTGTTATTTCTGATGTCACTCCACTGCGATTACTGGATTATCACAATCTGATCCTGGTCTGTTCGACTTTAGGCCGGAATACCTGGGAAATGGAACAAAAAGATCCCTGGTCGTCATTTTTACCCAAAATGCTCCGGATTCGTTTGGAAGGTCGAAAGGTTGCTATCGTCGGGTTGGGGGATCATGTCAGTTATCCGAATAATTTTGTAGACGGAATGGGCATATTGGGCCAGACAATCGAAGAAATCGGCGGGCAACTGATCGGAGAAACAGAGACCCGTGATTACATCTTTAACGATTCGCGTGCTTTACAGGAAGGTAAATTTATCGGTTTGCCGCTGGATGAGGATTATGAGGCTGATAAAACAGAGACCCGAATCGATAATTGGTTAAAAGGATTGAGGAATACGATGGAGGGAGGACAAAAGTAAGCTTTTGATCCCCTCGCTTCCGGTTTACAATAGCTCACGGGGACGGGGGAGTGGGCTATTTTTGGATAGAAATAAATCATAAAATTATTATTTTCCGAACATTTTCCGAATATTCGGTCTGGTGTGATCAATTTTGTCATGATATTTTTGTATCATTGGTTGTAAAATAATTTAGCAATGACCTCGATTAAAAACACGTAGTGAGCTTGGAGGTGGTTCAAGTAAAAGCATTGAATTATGAATAAGTTGTATTTTTCCATTATTGGAATGATCATTTTTTGTTTTCTCTTCGGATGTAATCAGGAAAATAAGCCGGTTATGCCGTTAGAATCGGTTTTGAGTATTCCGGTTAATACGGTACAAGTGAAATCTTTAGTCGAGAATAATAATTATTTGGATGTAGATGTCGATCGATTGTCTCAGTCGATATGTTCCCGTTCGGGAAATAGTATCGATACCACTGCGATGGGTAAAATGCGGGCTGCTTTATATCGTTTTTATAGTCGTGTAAAGATGGCAGACGGAAAATATGTCTGCGACTTGAAAAATGCAGAGGAAATCAATATTTCAGAAAGACTTTACGAAGCTATTTTAAACAATCTGAACGAAATGAACACTTGGATCGAACAGTCGAAAGCGAGTGGTAAAGAAGTTATGATACAGGAAGTGGATGAAGCGTATCTGAATTCATTACTGGAATAATACAGTTTCAGAATTCCAACACATTTTTGCTGCCATAGTCCACCTCTATACTGAATGATTCTTCGACCGGGCAAATGCCTGCGTAGACCATAGCGCAGGCGATGACTCCCCGGTGGGTGAAAATACAGGCATCGGTATGGCCGGAATGGCGGAGTTCATCCAGAAATTGAGCGACACGGCGGCACTGATTTTCATAGCTTTCCCCTCCTCCTGCCGGGAGATGAATCCAGTCCTTATACCAAAGTTCAAGACGGGGGTCGGTGAGATCGTCCCATTTCTTCATTTCCCACTCCCCGAAGTTAAGTTCTTTTAAACGGTCGTCGAGGATCGGTTCGTGAAAGCCACAAAAGGCAGCTAGCTTCCGGCAGCGGGAGAGCGGGCTGCTATACACGATATCGAACTGTTCGTTGGAAATGTTTTCTTTGACCCGGCTGGCTTCGGTTTCGAAAGAAGGGGCGACACCGACATCGCTCCAGCCGTAACAAATTCCGGTTTCGACGGCTACACGGGTATGGCGGATCAGGGTTATCTTCATAGGGAATAAGTATAAACGATAGTGGCACCGATATAAAAAAACTGTTCGGCTAAAAGTACGCTGGCCCCGCAACAATCTCCGGTATATCCTCCGATTTTACGTTTGAAATACCAACGCAAGCCGGTAAGGATAAGGAGGGTGGGGATTAAAGCTAAGAAAGGAGTCGCCATCAGCCAAAGGGCGGTGAGGCAGGGCAGGGCTACCAGGACAAATTCGCAGAGACGGATTTTGCGGTAGAGTACTTTTACTTTGCTCTCTTCTTCCGTACGGGCATAGGGTAATGTATTGATCATAACGGCGGTACAAAGTTTGGAAAGTACATCCGCTCCGATAATGACACCGGGAAGGGCCAGCGAATAAAACGAACTCAACAAAGATACATACAAGATGAAATACAGAATCAGGCCGATCGTACCGTAACTACCGATATGGGAGTCCTTCATGATTCGCAGGATGCCGGCTTTGTCATGTCCTCCGCCGAAACCGTCGAAAAAATCAGCCAGTCCGTCTTCATGTAAAGCTCCGGTCAGGAGCAGACGGGCAATGACCGCAATGACGCAAGCCGGCAACAAAGGCATGACCCAAGAGGCAAGATAAAGCGTCCCCCAGGTTGTCGCTCCGGTTAAAAAACCTACGATTGGCCAGTATAACAGGATTTCTGCATACTGCTTTTTATCTACCCGGACGATTCGCCATAACGGAAGCCGGGTAAATAATATGATTGCCGCAAACAGAGATTTCATACGGATATCTTAAAAATATTTCGTAACGGCTGCCTGTTTGAAACTGCTCATTTCGTTGATCATACGGATGGCGGATTCTATAATCGGATAAGCGCAAATGGCTCCCGTTCCTTCTCCCAAACGTAATCCCAAATTCAATAATGGCTTGGCGTGTAAAGCTTCTAGCACTGATTTATGTCCGGCTTCATCGCCCTGATGTCCGAATACACAATATTCCAATACCTCCGGATGCAGTTTACTGGCTGCCAGTATGCAGTTAGTCATGATAAAACCGTCGATGATGATCGTCATGCCTAACTCTGCAGCCTGTAGCATACCTCCTGCTGCCGCCACCATTTCAAAGCCTCCGAACCAACGCAGGATATCTTCTGCCGTACCGTTTCCCTGATAATTGTCTGTGGCCCGTTTCAGTACCTGATATTTATGTTCGATACCCTGGTTGTCCAGTCCGCTTCCGGCACCGACGCATTCTTTTAACGGAATTCCGGTGAAAAAATACATCCAGACCGATGAGGCCGAAGTATTGGCCATGCCCAATTCGCCGAAACTGATGATGTTGGTTCCTTCCTGATAAGCCAATTGTACCATTTCTGCCCCGATTTCGATGGCGCGTTCCATCTCTTCGGGCGTCATGGCAGGTCCGTAAAGGTAATTATCGGTACTCTTCCTGATTTTCCGGTGAATAAGTCCGGGCAGATCCCCGAAATCGGCATTCACTCCGCAATCTACCACTTTCAGTATGAAATGATGCTGGCGTGCAAACATATTGATTCCGCCGCCGCCTTTCAGGAAATTGTATATCTGTTGTGCCGTTACTTCCGGGGCAGAAAAGCTGACTCCTTCGACAACCACACCATGGTCGGCTGCAAACACAATATTTTGAGGAGTTCTCAAAACAGGAGAGAGGCTTTGTTGGATGGTACCGATCCGGACTGCCAATTCTTCCAACCGTCCTAACGAACCTTTCGGTTTTGTCAAATTATCGATTTTATCCTGAAGTGCCGGTACGATCTTTTTATCCGGCGTTTTGATATTGAAAGTTCTCATATCGTATCCTATTATTTTTTATCCTTATTACCTTTCACTTTTTTTACCTCCCTGCCTTTAGCTTTATAGCCTTTAGCCTTTTACCTTTACTCCTATTCCCGAGACCATCAGCACCACCTCGTCGGCTTTCTCTGCGATGTATTGGTTTACCCAGCCTTGCATATCGGTAAACCGGCGTTGGATGGTGTTTTCGGCAACTCCACCCATACCGATTTCATTGGTCACAAAGATAAAAGTCGCTTCCTGGGCTGTAAATCGGTCGAACTCTTCTTTTAGTTCTTGTAAAGCCAGGTCGACATTCGAATCCTGATCGAAAAAGAAATTAGTACCCCACAAGGTAACACAATCGATCACGATTACCCGTCCTTGCAAGTGATGTTTACTCAGGGCTTTTTCTTCCTCGATATTTGTCCATTGAGGTCCCCGGTCACGTTGATGCCGTTCGATACGTTTACGGTATTCTTCATCCCATACCCGCGAAGTAGCCATATAAACAGGACAGTCGGATAGTTCCAACGCTAAACGCTGTGCATAACCACTTTTACCGGAACGTTGCCCTCCGGTGACTAAAATAATTCTTCTTGTCATTCCTCAGAATTTGAATTCGTAAAGATATAAAACAAAGAAAATCAAAATTCATAAATTCTTATTTTTTTCGTAACTTGCACAAAAGTTGTTCATGATATTTATCTGATTGGAAATGAAATAAATATACGGAATTTATCCGGCGTGAACAACTTTTTTATGCGTTTATGCCAGATGTATAACGGGTTAATTTCGTATATTTGTAGCATGTACGAAAAAAATCCCGAAGAAGAAACGTTCAAGACTTTCTTCTTGAAATACCATGATGTGTTGGTTTTATATGCCGCAAGTATTCTGAAAAATGTTGATGCGGCAGAGGATGTCGTGTTGGGTTGTTTCGTACAGGCTTGGGAAAGCTCTCTTTATAAAAAACTTTCTGATGGGTTGGATAAATACATGTTTCATGTGGTCAAGAATGCTGCTTTAAACGAGCTGAGAGACTGTAAACGCAGGAAAACCCGCCATGAAAAAATGATGGAAGGAATGCCCGTGGCAGAAATCATGCATGAAGATGAGCAAACTGAAATAGATGTTTTGTACTTCGCGATAAACCAGCTTCCTCCGGAGCGTCGCCGTATTTTTATGATGGTGTATGCCGAAGGGAAAAAATATAAGGAGGTTGCCGAGCATTTGCAAATCAGTATTAATACTGTCCGAACCCAGTTGTCGCGTTCGTTGAAGTTTCTGCGGGAGAAACTGGAGGGCCACATGTTTACCATATTATTGCTTTATTTCAGAAAATCGGAATAATCAGGGTGGTGTCGCAGGAATTGGCGATACAAATGGGATTGTTGCAATTTTTTTATAAAAAAATGGGATTTCCTGTCACATGATTTGATGGGTGGTGGTGTTATTTGTATAAAACTAGGAGTATGGAAGACGAAATATTAAAAATTATGGCGGCTGAAATAGCGGGGGAGAACGTGACGAAAGAGGAGAGGGAGAAGATGAACAGGTGGTGGGAAGAGAAAAGAGGGAATGAGAGAACGTATAAGATGTTGATGGGTGAGTTGGGTGAGGTCGTGAGGTTGGTGAGACAGCAAGGAGGGTTGGATAGGGAGAAGGCCTACGAGAGGTTGGAGAGCGATATCCGGAAGAAAATGACGGTACGGAAGGGTAAGATACGGCGGATGAGGTGGTGGTCGTTTGGGGCGAGTGTGGCAGGGGTGTTGTTGATATTGGGTGTCGGGATAATGTTATGGATGAAGCCGGAAGAGAATGGAGTCTGGGAGGGCGAAAAAACGGTGGAACCGGGAATCGGGCAAGTGGTGTTGACGCTGGGAGATGGTGAAAGCATGCCGTTGAAGCGGGATACGAACAGGTTGATTTTTGGGGGTACGATGTTGCAGGTTAGGAATGAACGGGGAACATTGGTATACTCGAAAATCAAAAGCAAGGAGGCTTCGGAGAAGATTGTCTACAATACGTTGACGGTTCCTGTGCGTGAGAGGTTTCAGCTTGTTTTGGCGGATGGGACAAAGGTGTTCTTGAACTCCGGTTCGGAAATGCGTTATCCGGAGAGGTTCGGGAAAGCCAGAAGGGAAGTTTTCTTAAAAGGAGAGGCATGGTTTGAGGTGGCGAAAGATAGCGCCCGTGAGTTTTGGGTACATGCAGGAGCGATGGATGTGAAGGTGTTGGGGACTTCTTTTAACGTGAAGGCTTACGAGAGGTTGGAAACGGTGGCGACGACGCTCGTCGAGGGGAGTGTGGAGGTGGCATGTGCCGGCAAGAGTTTTCAGATTGTGCCGGGAGAGCAGTTTGTATATGACAAGAATAATCGGGTGATGGATGTGAGGATGGTGGATACCGAATCGTATGTTTCGTGGAAAGACGGGTATTACAAATTCCGGCAAACGACATTGGAAGAGATTATGGAGACGTTGTCTGTCTGGTATGGATTGAACGTGTTCTACGTGAATGAAAGTGCGAAACAGGTAGAGTTCACTGGAAAAGTGAGACGGTATGAGGATGCCCGTATGTTGCTGGATAAATTCGAGCAGACCGGAGATGTAGTATTTGATATAAAAGGGAATAATGTTTTTATAACAATAAAGCAAAAAAAGCCGTTCGCACGGGAGTGGAACAGCTTTTTAGTTAAAGCACGCGGCATGGTGTGGCAATCTTGACCGACGTGCAAGGTAAAATTCTAATGTACAAAAGTATGAAAAAAAAGTCAAATCAGACAAGAGCCGGAGGGCGAATTCTTGTCCCTAAGTGGATGATGAAGATGAAAGTCGTTTTTATTTTATTGGTTTGTAGCTTGGTGCAGGTGCAGGCAGCAGTGAGCGCTCGCCAATTGAAAGTTTCAATAGAGCTGAAAAACGTGACATTGGAGAAGGTTTTTCAGGAATTGGAAAGGCAAACGGGTTATAGTTTTCTCTATAATCACAGGGAAGTGGTGACTTGGAAGAACGTGAGTATCAGTGCAGAGAATCAAGGATTAGAGGCGGTGCTCAAAGACTTGTTGCCTCGCTTGGGAATGTCGTTTTCTTTTGACGATAATTTGGTAATTATAAAGGCAACCTCGTACCAGGAACCCGAGAAGAAGTTTGTTCGGGTGAGAGGCTTCGTATATGATGCGGCCAAACAGCCTTTGCCGGGGGTAACGGTAAGGGTTGTCGGCACTACTATTGGTACGGCTACAAATGAGAAAGGTTGGTTCGCATGGGATTTGCCTTTGTTGAAAGGGACGTTGGAATTTTCATCTGTCGGTTTTAAGAAACGGCGGGTGGAATTTTCTGAAAAGACGGCGAGAGATACGTTGCGTATTACCTTGACGGAAGATGTATCCGATTTGGATGAAGTGGTTGTCCGGGCTTACGGTACGCAGAATAAGCGGGAGATGGTGAGTGCAATCTCGACGGTGACAGCGGAAGAAATGAAAGAATTGCCGGCAGCGAGCATCGCAGACATGTTGCAGGGAAGATTGGCGGGTGTGAATATTGTGTCGCAGTCGGGAGCTCCGGGTAGTGCTGCGGTGATTGCGGTGCGGGGGTTCAACTCTCTGTTGGTGGATGGTGCGAGTGACGGACAGCCGTTGTGGGTGGTGGATGGAGTGCCGATGTATTCGTTTGTTTCACCGGTGACCGGTACGAATACGCTGGCTGACCTGGACCCGAGCATGATTGAATCGGTACAGGTGTTGAAAGATGCGGCGGCGGCATCGATTTACGGTAGCCGTGCGGGCAATGGGGTGATTCTTGTTACAACGAAGAAGGGAAAGGTCGGTGAGGCCAAGTTTTCGGCAAATGCTTCCTACTCGATTTCACAATTGATGGAATATCCCGAGCAGACGGGCGGACGCATGGAGAGATGGTTGGAACTTAAATTCCGGAGGAATATCAAGAATAATTATTACGATTGGGCGACAGGGAAGTATCACGTCCCTACTTCGTACGAGGATGTGTATAACAATGGAAACGGTATCTACGACCAGTTTTGGGGGAATGGTTACTGGGGTTCGCCGAGCATGATACATTCATTGCAGGATAGTCTGGACCCTTATTACAATAATAGTACAAACTGGTGGAAGTATGCTTTTCGCAGGAGCAAGGTGGTCAATGCAAATGTGCAGGCTGTAGGAGGTACGGAGCGTTTCCGTTATATGGTGGGACTCGGATATTATGACGAGCAGGGAATCATGATTAACAGCGGATACAAACGGGCGAACCTGATATCGAACCTGACAGCACAATTCACACCGAAATTGAGGATGGATACGCGTGTGTATCTCTCTTATGTGGACCGGACAATGAATCGCTCCTCGTCATCGGCTTCATCCAAGCATACCCGCTACGAGGGATTGTCTGTGAATCCGTCACAGCAGCTTACCGTGTTGCCTGCCACGAAGGAACTGGAGGCAGAGTGGAAAAAGTCTGTCCTGGGAATCAAGGATCGCACGGACGATTATCGTGCAATGGTGACGGCTTTCCTTGAGTATGAGTTTCTTAAAGGATTGACATTCTCGGCATCAGGGAATATCGACTACTCGCAGTCGAACCTGAATAAGTATACTCCCGGTGTGTTTGACGAATATCATAACGAAAGTAAGTCGGAAGGAAATATCGGTCGACAGGTGATGCTTTCTTCGGAGGAGTTGTTGCATTATAACGCAAGTGTGAATGATGTGCATAATATTGATGTACTTTTGGGTGTCAATACAAACAAGGAACAGGCATTTTCGATGTACGGCTATGGGTTGCGGGGAGTGAGCGATGATGTGTACTATTATAACCCGCAGAAGGTCCCGCCGGTGGTGAATCACGGAACACCGGAGTTTCCGGACTATGCTGCAACGCGCTATTACTCTTCGGATTTTACCGAGAAACGGATGGTGAGTTATTTCGGCCGTTTGGGATATAATTACAAACAGCGTTATTTGCTGGAGTTTACATTCCGTCGTGACGGTAGTTCTACGTTTGGTGAGGGAAACCGTTGGGCAAATTTCCCGTCGGTGGCTGTCGGCTGGTCGTTTTCGGAGGAACCATTCATCAAACGCTTGACCGGAGGCTGGCTGAATTGGGGTAAGATTCGCGGTAGTTATGGAAAATCCGGACAGACATTTACAAGTGCTTACCTCGCTCACGGATTGATGAACATTATGGACAAGAGCTTTTTCGGGAAGACGGGTATAACGACTGACAAGCCTGTATCGCCTTATCTTACCTGGGAAAAGACAAGGCAGTATGACCTGGGTTTGGATATGGATATGTTCAATTATCGTTTGAATGTGAAATTGGATTACTATTACAAATATACCAGTTCGCTGATTTATGATATTCCGATTCCGGGCAGTTTGTATACGTTCGGTGCGCAGGTGGAAAATGCGATGGAAATTTCCAACGAGGGGCTTGAGCTGGAGTTGCAGGCAGATATCTTGCGGGAGAGTGCTGTGAGCTGGCGAATGAAATTCAATATGGCAAGAAACTGGAATCGTTTTGAAAAGTCGTATTCGGGGAAAGATGTAGTGGACGGTGACGGGACGCTACTGGTAGTCGGCAGACCTTTGAACGGTTTGTACGTGTGGGCGCACCGGGGATATTACAACTCGGATGCTGAGGTACCTCGCTTGTACAAGATTGACGGACAGGAAATATACTTCAACGGTGTGGCGACAAATGGAATCAGCGGCGCTGTCGGTGATTATCGTCTGCTTGACTTGGATGGCGACGGGAATCCGGATTCATATTATGCGGGTTCGCCGCTTCCTTTGGCTCATGGAGGATGGGTGAACGAATTGATGTGGAAGAACTTCGACCTGAACGTACTGGTGAATTTCACAATCGGGAGAAAAATGATTAACAACCGGATGGGTCTGGGGTTCAGCAGACAGTCAGAGGATGGCCATTTGACGAAGTTGTTTGATTACCGCAAGTTGAGACCATGGGACGGGGTGAACAAGAAACCGAATGCTCCGGCATGGGGAAATTCTCTCAGTATGAATACGGACTCGGCTATCGAGAAGGTGCACCACCTTGCCTTGAAGCAAATAACCTTGGGATATAATCTTCCGGACAGGATATCCAAGAAGGCAGGGCTCTCGGGAGTACGTTTCTTCCTGACAGCAGAAAACCTGTTCTATTTGAGCAACTACTCGGGCGGAAATCCGGAAGTGGTGAATATTTACACGGGACGTGATAATGGCGATACTTATCCATTACCCAGAAAGTATACGTTGGGATTAACTCTTAATTTTTAACGGACATGAGAAGATATATTTACATATTTGGTTTGACAGTTTTGTTTTGGGGGACTTCTTGTGCGGATTTTATAAATATCCAGCCGGAGAATGCAACCACCTATTCTAATTATTACAAAAACGAGAAGGAGCTGGAGGCTGTGCTGACCGGCTTGCAAGTCTATTTGAGGCAGGCTGTGGGTGAGTTTACCGGTGGCGATATTTCCAGAGCCGGAGAGATATTGGATTACGACAGATCTTTGCGCAAGGGGTTGACATTGTCGAATGTAGGAACGTGGAAATATTATTATTACACGATTTATCAGGCGAATTTGATTCTGGAGAATACACACCGTTTCAAAGGAGACCCGGAGAAGTTGAAACCCTATATTCAGCAGGCATATTTTGCCAAGGCAGTGGCTTATTTCTATTTGGCGATGAATTATGGACAGGTGCCGATTACTGGCTCAACAATTGAGTTCTCTAAGTTTCCTCAGAGCCCGATAGGCAATGTGTTGGATGAGGCGGAAAAATGGGGATTGAAGGCGATGGATTTGCCGACATACGAGGAGTTGGTGGCTACTTCAAAAGAATCCCGAATGAAACAGTATGGCAGCAAGGGTGCCGCGGCTGCTTTGTTGGCACATCTCTATGCGTGGAGAGCTGGCGTAGAAGGCAAGAAAGAGTATTGGGCAAAGGCCGAAGAGTATTGCAGTATGCTCATTGAAGGGAAAGCAGGCAATTATTCGTTGGCTGCGGATCCTGAGACCGTTTGTACAAGCGTGATGAAAGGAGGAAGCGCCGAGTCGATTTGGGAGATTTACTATGACTCACAAGAGGGTTTGCGCACTGATTTGCCAATTACGTTCCCGATAGCTCTGGGAAGTGCGCATCCGATTAACAATCAGTATTCAGACGGATATTACAAGAGTACGGTGAGAATGATGTATGCTCCCGAAGATTTGCGTAGGGATGCCTATTTTTGGAATATTGATGCGGATTCATTGTTCTTGATTTATAAGAGCAATGAGGAGGTTTATGCTGCAACGAAGTATAGACCGGGAGATTCCATCATAGCAGCGGAGGACAATCAGAAGTTGCAACGGGCATTCCTGTATAAGTTCCGGTATGCACATTACATTAAGCTTGCGTACACCCCGGAGCTTCAATATGCCGGAATCAATCAGTATAAGGTGATTTGGAGATTGGGCGAGATATACTTGCTCCGTGCAGAATGTCGGGCCCGTCAGGGGAAGACGGATGCCGTAGACGATTTGAATGAGATCCGTCGCCGGGCCTATGGGGATGACATGCACGCTTTCCCGAACTCTGATGATGTGGAAAAAGGACTGAGTGGGAATATTCAGCTGGCTATTTTCAGGGAGAGGGAGAAGGAATTGCTGGCGGAATATCACCGTTATTTTGACATTATGCGTAACGGTTGGTGTTTCTTGAGAGGGGATGATACGCATGATTATATCAGAATGGAAATTTCTGAAGCTTATGGTAAACTCACGGATAGAGATATTCAAGATGGTGCTTTATATCTAATGTTGGGAGCGGACTGTTTCTCCAATAATGATTTGATTCGCCAAAATAAGTATTGGAATCGTCGTTCGAATTAAAAGAAGAATATTATGAGAAAAATGTTATATACAATATGGTTTTTGGGCTCGTTATTACATGTGGGGTGTACAAAAGACAATTATATCGACACAGGGATTAGTAACGGACGTTATCACGGAAATTTGATGCAGTACATGGGATCGAATTCCTACGATTGGGATTCTACGATTCTGTTGGTTCGACATGCGGGAGACGATATCGTACGGCTTTTTGAGGGTAAAGATCCTGAGCACAAAGAGATTACGTTCTTTGGTATCACGAATCATTCGATTCGTCGGCATTTGTTGGAATCCGGTTATCAACGGGTGGCTGATCTCGACCCGGAGTGGTGTCGTGAAATGTTGCTGAGGCATGTGATTGACGGAAAACTCTATCGGAAAGACATTCCTTACGGAGAACCGACGCTTTATGGTACTCCGGGCACGGGTGGTAGCTACTTGACTACCTTGGCAGGTACGCCAATATGGGTGTTTATCATGAAGCAGGAGAAGAATGGCGTAGTGGAACATGCAGCTAAGCCGATATACATCAGTTTCATGAATTCCCAGCCTATTTTTGCCATCGCCTCGGGAGACATTGAGCCGGACAATTGTCTGGTGCACGCATTGGAATATAATTTTGCATTGGGGTATGAAGAATAATTCAAAAAAGTACATGAAGATGAAACAAATAATGATATGGATGATATTGGCAGTGGGCCTGTTGGTCGGAGCTTGCCATCAGACAACGGTCGGCTACCTGTTGACAGAGAACGCATCTTACGACCCGGACACGATGTATATTCGCAAGACGTTAGATCCGGAATTGGATGCTGTCCGGATTGAGAATAAGGCTCCTTGGGTGAGTTTGGCGTTACAAGGATACGAGGGGACTCAGCAGATTTTATTCAGCGTGGAGTCGGTGACTTCGAATCAGGGAGAGGAGGCTGCGGCGATTTTCAAGAAAGACTTGACAATCCGTGGAGGCGGAGTTTTGCTGTACCCGTTAGAGAATGATGCGAAACCGGGCGTCTATAAGGTGTCGGTTCGATTGACGAATCCCGGATACTCTCACGTTTTGCGAGATGCCATGACGATCATCGTGGAGTGATAGATATAATTTTTTGAAGATTCACAATAGAAGTGCAATTCGTGTAGAATCTTCAGTCCTCTACCTTGCTCGCCCGAAGGCGAGCAAGGTAGAGGCTGAAGTGTTCTGACTGTGGTGCTGCTGTAAAGTATCACATCGTATGTCCGACAGACCGAACTTGTCTTTCAGTATCTGTTCCATCGGCTTGAGTGTGCTGGTCTCCGCCGTGTTCCCCGGCTCGATGCACATTGCCAGCGGGAAGCCGTCATGGTCCATGAACAGCCCCGGCTGTACAAGGGGCAGCGGACGGCCCTCTTTGCAGTGGCCAAACCGCACCAGTCCGCATTCCTCCTCCCGCTCAAAGAAGTAGTTCGTCGGGTTATAGTACACAACCTGCGTATTACGCTTCCAAAGCTTCTGGCTGCGCTTATACATATCTGCCTGTATCTCGCTGAACTCCGTGGCTGGTAGTGACAATGCCCTGTACACCTGCTCCAGCGTGCATTCCGGCCGCCCGAAGAACTTCCTGGTGTCCTCCAGCGGTGAGCGCTTTGACCCGGGATACAATATCCGGGTGTACACCGGCATGGACAGGATACTGTTAAGGTCGTTCCATCATCTGCGCGCTACCCCTTGATGGTATAGAGGTATGTGAAACGACCGCCTGGTTTAATGACAAGTCTCATCTTTGCAATATACCGTTATATACCACAAATTAATTAAGGAATATTTGACAAAAAAAGACCTTGGAGGGCCTGCTGGCAAATAAAATAGAAAAATTATTGTGTCAAACTACCGAATATTGTTGTAATCTCGAAAAAAGTGTTTATATTTGCGCATGAATCAGAATTAAACTCATAGAGTATGAAGTAGTTTTGAGTATATAAAAACGGACGTTTAAATTCATTATATTATACCACCTCTTTTCAGGGGTGTTTTTTTTGTTTTATACTTTATAATCATCTGACTATCAACTCTTATTAAGAGATTCATAAAAGTTCCAAAATTTTTCCCAAACGACCACCCAAAAAACGTCCGTTTTAATTGGAAATAAAAATTAAGAAATATGAGATTTCAGTTTAAGGGAAAAAGAAAACATAAAGATTTATGGATTGTGATTATTATCATAACCATCCTGCTATTATATACCTATTATGAAGCGAACTTCGGAAAAAAAAGAAGATTACAACAAAGCGAATCCTTATCTTCATGTTTAGTAAATGCTCCCCTTCCAAACCAGACTTCCCCTTTATCAGGCCAATTTCCGAATGATTCGGGCAGGACTTCCTCCTACCATTGAATCGTCGGGCACATCTTTAGTTACTACAGCCCCTGCTGCAACGATACAACGGTCCCCGATCGTCACCCCGGGACAAATCACAGCTCCTCCTCCTATCCAACAATCATCGCCGATTGTAATGGGCTCGCCATGTTCGGCTCCTGTTGCGCGTTCCCGATAATCGATCGGGTGCATCGGAGCATATAATTGTACATTCGGGCCGATCAGTATATTTTTCCCTAAATAAATCCGGGCCGTATCGAGAATCGTACAGTTATAATTAATAAAACCATTCTCACCTCCGTAAATATTGAATCCGAAATCACACCAAAAAGGAGCCTGTATCACTAAAGAAGGATGGGCATTCGGTAAAAATTTACGAAGTAATTCACCTCCTTGAGTATAATCCCGGAAATAAGTCCGGTTATATTCTTCCACCCATTTCAAACAGTCACGGTGCAACTTCATTAACTCCGGATCGAAAGCATAATAAGTCTCCCCTGCCTGCATTTTCTCTTTTTCTGTCTTCATATTACGATTTAATTAAAAAGCCGCTGGAAAGCGGCTTATTATTATTCTAAATAAGTATATCCATACAAACCGGAGCGGTAATTGGATAAGAATTCCCTTCCCTCCTCAGGAGAAATGATCCCTTTTTTGACAGAAGTCGTCGCCCATACTTCAACGGTACGAGCCATCCGTTTAGGAGTAAATTGCACATACTCGAGAACGTCAGCAACTGTTTCTCCTTCAATAATTTTATCGATCACATATTCACCGTTTTTCACTTTGATATGCACAGCATTGGTATCACCGAACAAATTATGCAAATCCCCTAAAATTTCCTGATAAGCTCCAACCAGGAATACTCCGAAATAATAGGGTTCTTTATTGCTCAATTCATGTACCGGCAGGTGATAGGAAAAATTACGGGTAGAAATAAAATTATTGATTTTCCCATCTGAATCACAGGTAATATCCTGAATTGTAGCCGACTTTGTAGGCTGTTCGTTCAACCGGGAAATCGGCATAATGGGAAAAATCTGGTCGATCGCCCAGGAATCGGGTAAGGATTGGAAAAGTGAGAAATTACAAAAATATTTATCCGGTAACATCTTCGCAATCTTTTTTAACTCGTCGGGAGCATGTTTTGTCGCTTCGGCCATCTCGTATACTTCACGGGCAACGGACCAGAAAAGCCGTTCTACCTGTGCACGGGTACGCAAATCGATCAGGCCCAGATTAAATAAGTTCAAAGCATCTTCACGGCATTGCAAAGCATCGTGCCAAGTTTCCAACAAACGGGGCTGATTGAGATTTTCCCACAAATCATATAGTTCCTTCACCAGCTCGTGAGCATCTTCTGCCAAATCTTCATTTTCATCGAAAGCCGGAAGACTGGTACTGGCCAAGGCTTCAAAAACCAATACCGAATGATGGGCCGTCAAGGAACGTCCCGACTCGGTAATGATATTCGGCTGCGGCAATTCATTCTTTTCGCAAGCATCGACAATAGAAGAAACGGCATCATTGACATATTCCTGAATAGAATAATTCATACTATTCGATGTCGCTGAACGGGTACCGTCATAATCTACTCCCAATCCGCCTCCTATGTCTACAAAATTAATGTTATATCCCATCCGTTTCAACTCCACATAAAACTGAGAAGCTTCTTTCAGAGCTGTCTTTATACGACGGATATTGGTCACCTGACTGCCTATATGAAAATGAATCAGCTGAAGAGAATCGGCCATCTTATTTTTTTCAAGAATATCGAGAGCGTCCAAAAGTTCACTGGAATTTACCCCGAACTTACTTACATCTCCTCCTGATTCTTCCCATTTACCACTCCCAGAACTAGCCAGCTTGATCCGGATTCCGATATTCGGTTTCACATTCATTTTCTTAGCCAAACGAGCGATGGTTTTCAGCTCCATCAATTTCTCCACCACCAAAAAAATCCGTTTCCCCATTTTTTGAGCCAGCAAAGCCAGTTCGATATAACTTTCATCTTTATATCCATTACAAATGATCATGGCCTCATCATCGATATCGATCGAAAGTACCGCATGCAACTCTGGCTTCGAGCCTGCTTCCAAACCGATATTGAATTTATTCCCATGACTGACAATCTCTTCAACGACAGGACGCATTTGGTTGACCTTGATCGGATAGATAATGAAATTCTTAGCCGAATAGCCATATTCCCGAGCAGCAGCCTGAAAACAATTAGAAATTTTCTCGATCCGATTATCCAGGATATCCGGGAATCGCAAAAGTACCGGGGCTTCCACATCACGAACCTGTAACTCCTCCATCAATTCTTTCAGATCGATCGAAGGTCCATCCGTTTTAGGTGTTACAGCAACATGCCCTTTTTCGTTAATCGAAAAATAGTTCAGCCCCCAACCGTTGATATTGTACAGTTCTGCTGAATCGTCAATACTCCATTTTCTCATTTCTATGCGTTGAAATCGATAATATTAGGTTTTTAAAATTCGTGCAAATCTAAGTGAATTAATCGACAATTAAAAGGTGTGACTTAAAAATTATTACGATTTCACACACAGTAAGTTAACTCAATATCCGACAATCCGGCACAATAGCTTTAATTTTATCGTCTCATCGCATCACTTTTCATCCCGGACCATTGCCCGGTTTCATTCTATTTCTATAAATTTCGAACGACTTAAAAGCAGAATAATTATAGTTTCCCGTTGTTCAGCATTCCTCTTGCCTTGCTGAAAGAATCGGAAATTCTGTCGAGATAAGATCCTCCGGACCTTCTGGTTAGAATCCTAGTGCGAAAACGACCTCGGAAAAGAGTAAATATACCTCAAGCTTTGTTCAATCCGTAAATATAGAGCAATACCCCACCTTTGATAGTATCGATGACCTGCTTACTGATATCCGGTGGTAAGGCGGGACAACCCAGACTGCGACCGAGACGCTGCTGGCCTTTCAAGACAGCAGGATCTGCATAATTAGCCCCGTGCACAACAATAGCACGTTCCCTCGCTTTATCGTTAATTCCTTTTTCCAAACCATCTAAAAATAAAGAGTAACCATTTTTTCCCATATAAGTATCACCGGTACGAAAAAATCCCAGGGAACTTTGATACGAACCGGGCCTATTGGAAAAAGCCACGGCATAATTATCCCCACTTCCTCTGCCATGAGCCACATAAGTACTCAGTAAAAGTTTTTTTTGCAAAAGATCTAAAATATAAAACCGCTTCTCCGTGGAAGGTTTGGTATAATCGATCAGTACCAACAAGCGGTCTTGTCCGGAAGCATATCGGGAAAATCCTTTGAGTGCCTGTTCGAATGCAGGAAAATTCACTTCTCCCCTCAACCCCAATTCCTGATACAACTGAAAACTAGAGGCCACCGTAGTTTCCGGTAAAGCTTCTACAGCTTTTCCGACTCTTACCCCACACACCAGACTCAAAATTAGAATAACTACTTTATACATTTTTCCTATTTTAATCAAATACAATCACCAATGCTTCACTTATAGGGGCCCAATCGTAAATGAATTTAGCATGAGAAGTGGCATTTCTCACACACATGTGCGAACGCGGAGTTGTCCCCAGCGTACCGCTATACTCCAAAACAACGGAGTCCGGATAATTTACCGGTACTCCATGCAGGTAGGCTCCTCCGGAAAAACGGCTGGCCCATGGAGCAAATCCTCCGGGCTCAATGGAACCGTCCCTTAAAAAAGGCATCGCTTCCAGCTTACGGCGAATGACATAGACTCCCGGAGGCGTTTCTCTCTTATAGGGCGGTCTATGCAATCCTGTCGTTATCGGGTTCATACTCCTGACCAACCAGGTAGAATCCCCCTGCTCCAAAGTAGCCAGGTTTTGATTCGTCCGGTCGATAAATATCAACTTCCGAAAGTCGGCCCCACCCAAACGATCTACATATTTTTCAGGTACCCACCACTCACCACCGAAAGAAGAAGGTGTCACCAACAAAAAAACCGCACTATCACGGATGACCGATACTAACGCTCCATCACGCCCATATCGTTCGGGAACTTCCCAGTTCCCTGTTTTATAAAATGGAACGGATTGATCTCTTTTCACCCCGTATTTATCTTCGATAGCCCGATAAGCGTCTTTCCGACTCGAATCCGACAATGGAGCACGGCCGTTCCGGTTTTTATAATTACTCAAAGCTCCGAACTCTTTAGCCTGATTTTCAAAATTCAACAAAGAATCTATCATCCCTGCAATCTTATCCCACTGAAAACTCCGTTCCACCTTCCTGTATTCATAATTATCCTCCAAGGTATGCCGATCGTACAACAATTGTTTTTCAATCTTCACTCCCCCATTCTCCGAGAAAAAAAATGAAAACAGAAGAAATAAAAATGACATCTTTCCCATTCCTTAAAATATCAAAATATAAAACATGTCATTTGATACGTAAAAATAATTTTTTTTCCCAAACCTCACTCCTTCTTTTCGTACTATTTATAAAAGATTCACATTCAGGTGGTAAGAATTGGCTTTATTCAATAAATATTTTATATTTGTAGAAAGTTCATCCTCCAAAGGAGGAAGGAAATCGGAAAGCGGTAAATCGATGTATTTATCGCTTTTCGTCTCAATATACTTTTGCCAGCCGACGTTTCAATTTATGTTCAATTTTATACCGGTTTCTTCCCAAAAGATAATAGGCAGTCAGTAAATAATACCGATTGTCTCCCCGGGGTTCCAGAACGATAACATAAGATTCCTGTACATCATAAAGGTAAGTACGAATGGCTACTTTGTCTTTTACGGAAAACACCTGCAAGTGTTCAGGTTGTCTTTCCTCGAGATGATATTTGATCCAATGTAGCCTCACCGCCCGATTCCGGTCATAGATCCTCTCCCTATGCAAGCGATCTTCCATTGTAATCAAATGATTGAAAAAAATGGATAAAGTATTTTTCCCTTGTGACAATGTCGGTAATACCTTCTTTTGCCTGAAATAATTTCCCGAATCGACAAAATCCCTTTTAAAAATGCCCATTAACGATGCATTACGTTCCTCCTCATCGAACGCATCCAATTCCAAAAGAGAATTATATGTCTTGATCAGATTAAGGGGCATATCAAATCTGAATTCTAAACAAGTTGAATTTTGAAATTCTTTTTGAAGTTGTACTTTCCAGATCCGTCCGGGTACGGATTTTTAACTTTTCTATGAATCGAACTTTAGCTTCCGACGCTTTCTCTGTCTGATTCAGATTATAGGCAATAGCTCCGATAAATAAATCACACAGCTGTAATAAATCCAGTTCATGAGAACGCACATGCTGAATTTTTTCAATGATCTCCATCCTGACATTCAGTATGTCTTTCAGCTTTTCAGTCCGGTAAGAGCTGAGATTATCTTTAATATCCAAATAAATATTATAATGCCAAACCGGATCCAAAGTATGAAAAAGCAACTGATAATACATCAGATAGTAAAATTTATTGTAATCATGATCACATTTATCGGCAATATACCGGCTTTTATCTACGATAATCGCCCTGAATCGTATCCCTCCTTTTTTGAAAAACCAATCTACCAACTTCGTATAAAACGGATAATTCCACTCATTCAAATAAGTCCATTTCACTTCCAGTGTATTCTTATATTTCACCCGCAAGCTTTTCAGCTCCCCCTTCATCTGTTCTATTTTATGCAAGGGAGCCGCAATATACCCCAATACCATGAACCGTTTGCCATCTTTTTGAAGATGACAGCTCTCATCGCAATAATAATTATATACCCAAGACCCACGCATGATTTTAAAGATAAGAAGATTAAGGCTAATTTAAGCAATTTTTACCTGAAAACAAAACCCAAACACATTTTTTCCCTTTACATAGCAAAATCTTTGATCTGGCGGTAAAACGTCGGCATTGGAAGCATGTAAAAACCGGTGATTTGCCGGAAAGTTGTCATCTGTCATTGCACTTACCTTTCACTATATTTGCTGTATGAAAAGGGAAATAATAGCATTCGGAGATTATTATGACAATCTCATGAAAACCCTGTCAGCGACCGAGCCTAAAAAGGTTCATTATCTACTTGACCTTCTACAGATCAGAAATAGAATTAGTACGAAATTCGTCATATTTATCAGAGATAGCCTCTATGAAATAAGGACTATGTATCATGGAAATATCTACCGGGTATTTTTCATTTTCGATGAAGGCCGGATTGTAGTTTAAGGGGTAGATTTGTCAACTTTAAACAAAAAAGAGGGTGTCCAAAAAGTATTTGGCACCCTCGATTTATTCGTATCCCTATTGGAGACTGAAATCAAATATCCGATTCTACAAGGGGGTATTTTGCCTTTTTGGACACCCTCTTTTTTGTCGAGATGACTGGATTCTTGACGCTTCTGTAAGCTTCTGATTTATATATTCTTTGTTTTTGTCAATTTTGTCAACTAATATTTGAATCCTAGTATGATTAAGTTGTAGAATTCACCTTATAGGAAATCATCAATACAAATTTGTAAATGTTCAATCTTGTTCAAGATATAGGATCTTTTTTAGGATTATCTGATGATTTTTTCTTTTCATGAAAAAGATATGGAGAATCAACTGATATATTAAAACAATCCAATATATCGTTTTTAACAACATTTTTATTATATAGATCCAAGCTCATTAAACCATTTTCATCAATGGCACCATATTCTTTTAAGAAAATATGATTCTCTCTATTCAATAAATCTGAAACACTAATCTTCCTATTTGAATCACAATGTCCCATATTGTTCCTAAAATCAATCCCAATAATATCATCACTAGATAATTTTTTTCTCCCCGCCACATCGATATGAGTCAAAAACTCAGGCTCAGTAAAAAATTGATAACCTGAATCTTCAATTATTTTACGTGTAACTTCTTTTACAGAATCTTTATTTTCTGACTTAATTTCTATACTATCTGTTTGATTTATTGCCTCTTCGATTGTTTTATCTAATTTTACACACAATTGCTTTCCCTTTTCATAATCATCTTTATCTAAAAAACGATTATGAGCAATCATGCATCTTATTTGATACAATGACTTTATATCTTCTCTCAGAGATTCAACATCTATCTGTAAATGAGAAGCAAAATAGCGCTCCCAATTACTCTTAGGTATGTAATTTAAAATCTCTTGCTTTAGTTCAGGTAATTTATCATCGGATAATAAATTATTTAAACTCGATAATTTATCTGCACTTTTTAAAGGATAAGGCTTAAATAATACTTCTAACAATGTTATAAAATCAATATAATATAGAATGTTGTTCTCCTCAAAATCAGATATTTTTACCGAACTCTTCACACTATCAGGAAGAGCTGCTTTAACCCAACTTAAACCTAAGTTACACAAAAGAAACTTATTGATCAATTTCCGTAATTTATTCTCAATTTGATAAATTAATGGATATAATTCCTTGCTCCATTCAAAAGATATTCCATTCCATATGCAAATGATATTTTTTTTCAAATGATAACCTATGGTTTTACGAAATACTGAAAGCATTTTATAAAATGAATCAATATCTTCAATTGTTGAAATTACAATGCGAAAAATTGTACATGGTGCATCACCATTGTTTTTTAAAACATAAAGTTTGAAAGAATACTCCTTCCCCTTATATTTCATTTTGTCTTTTTGCAGCTCAAAATTACTATTAGAAGCTATTAGAGAACGGAAAGAAGTTTCATTACTGCATATGCCATCTTTATTATCAAATGGCAATAAATACTCTACATTTATTTTAGGTTTGGCCGTTTCCATATGTAATTAGTTATTTCTTCAATGACTTTATCAATTCTCGTTGTGTCTCAATAGTTTCTTCTTTAGCCGCCAATAATTGTCGTAAATGCTCAATCTCCTTCTGGCACTCACTTAAACCAATATCTCCTGTCACACGATTACCATCTCCTGTGATCTGATGTCCGATGCTTGTAATATTTCCGGGGTTATTTCGATCAAAGAAATAATCAATAGGTAACTGAAAGAAATCTGCAATTTGCTCTATTTTTTCAGCAGTTGGATTACAATTCTTTATAATGGAATCTAAACCCGAAGCACTGGTTCCCATATATTCAAAAAGACTTTTTTTTGTAATATGTCTTTCTTCAATTAACTTGTTTATTTTCTGACCATTAAACATATACAGTTATTTAAAACGAATACAAATAACTACAATTAGTGGTATTTCGAATTACTTTTATTTGTAGTTGTTACTATTTGTGGTATGTTTGCAGTATAAATATAATTAAAAGATATGGAAGAAAAAACAACAAAAAGTATGAATCTGGCACTCGAACGTCCAACAGAGCGTCTTTATGTCTTGATTCCAACAGAAATGGAACGTTTGCTAAATGAAAAAGCAAAAGAAATGAACACTAAAATAGCCCATGTCGTCAGACTGGCCATTGCAGAATTTATAACCAAGTAATTACTAACAAAAATCCCACTGCTAATCTTGGCGGACTCACAGCGGGATAAAATCTTTCGATCATGGAAACAAATGTACAACACTTTGGCCAGAGTGCCAACATCCCGGCCGGGATATTTTCCGGAACGGAACTATTTGCCCACAACGGGGATATGTATGCTATTTACAACGGAACCAGTATTTTATTCCAGGATTTACCCAGTATGGAAAAACGCAATTTTATAGAAGTGTATATGCAGGATAAAGAAGCCCAGGAATTTATCCGGAAACAATTCGGGATCACCGGTTTTGAGTCCGGATTTAAACAATGGCTTTTCTGCAAGTTTGGTTCCCTGGACGGAGACCCGGACTCCATCAATGGACAGATCACCCCTGACATCTATAATTCAGCATGTCAGCGGACAGATTGTTCTGGTCGCGGAAAAATATGCGGCAGCAATATAGCTTTAAAAGGACACGATATCGAAACTCTTCGTGAATTAAAATCCGGCAAAACAGCCAAAGAGATTGCAGACTCTTTGTGTATCTCCGAACCTGCTGTCAAAAGCCGGATCGAAAAGTTAAAAGACAAGTTTAATGTAGCCAATGCCGTCGCCCTGATCGGAATAGTTACAGAACTAGGAATATAGTCTGTGTTGAGTGAATCCGGATGCCGCACCGGAAACAAAAAGCGGTGAGTTCTTTCACAATGTCCCGGCATAGCGTCATAGCCGGGACATCCTCCGGAGAAGATCGCAGGTGCGTAAAATGTAAAGATAACGGCTATCGCGCGAACAGCTATCATAAGGTTATCTGGGTTCGAATCCCCTTCTCCGGTCCATTCCCAACGTCAAAACTATGAAAAAGAAAAAAGAACAACAGTACCGCGTTTCTGACTTTGAAAACGCAATCAAGAAATCGGATCTCAATATCCAGGTTTCAATCATCAACTATCTTCCCGAATCTCTGTATGTAAAAGAGATCGTCGGATTTGTTGAGCAGAACAACCGGGGTATCCGGGTAACCTGGAACAGTCAGGGTAAAGCATCTGTCGCAGGTGAAAGAACACCTGAGTTTGATATTAATCTTTAGCTATGAATAAATATGTTATTAAGGCTGCCAAACACAAAAATGACGATCGGTTTGGTTTCAAGGAGGCTACAGAACATTTGTATTTTTTTGCTGCCGGATTAAAAGATTTGCAGAGAACAATCCGGTGTCTAACCCCACCCGGGTATCATGTCGGAAGTATGCAGTACTTTTCCCGTATCCTCCGTTCCGGAAATGCTAAATTGATGAATCCTTTACTAAAAACTACCATGTTTGAAATAAAACTGGTCGGGCACCAACCTTTAGTTGAAAAGGAAATAGAATTGACTAATTCGGCGGGGTATAAATACAAACTGAAAGTAATATCACCGAAGTGTTGGTAAATCTAATTAATCCTAGCAATACTAATCTTTAACTAATTGAGCCGTTTGGCTCGCAAATTCAAAAAATTATGGGAGTAAGTGTATATGCTTTAAAAATCAAACAGTTTATCTGTAAAGAATATGATAGTAATTTAGATGACAACGAAAATGCAAGATGTATTTTTTCTCTTGACTTCAAACCTATCATTCATTTAAGCCAATTTCCAGAGGGGTATTATGATACTCAGTTTTTAAATGCACCAGACTTTGATATGGGGTATGGCGGATACAATCATTTTAGACAAAAAATATGTTTAATGGTACATGGTGTCACTCCTGATGATATTTGGGACAATATCGATAAATGGTTAGGGAAACCGTTTATCGAGTTTATAAATTTTGCTGATAATGAAGGTTCGTTTGATTTTGTAATCGCAGAAAAACTATACAAAAATTTTTCTGATTTTAAAGAAAAGGCCGAGAAGGAATTACCCGCTGACTTGTATCGTCGATATTGTGATTACATGGAAATACTAAAAGTCGTCTATGAAAATAAAGGTGTTATTTATTACAGCTAAACATTCAAGTATGCGGCGATTTGAGCCATTGGGCTCATTAAAATACAACACTATGCGAACACCAATAACCTATTATGGAGGTAAACAAGGTTTATCCGGCCGGATCATTCCGATGATACCCCGTCATCGGATTTATTGCGAACCTTTTTTCGGAGGTGGGGCTGTTTTCTTTGCGAAAGGGAAATCCGAAATAGAGGTCATAAACGACAAAAACGAAATGCTGATAAATTTTTATCAGATCTGCCGGGAAAAGTTTGGAGAGCTTCAAAAAATGATACAACACTCTTTGCATTCAGAAGCCGAATTTTTAAAAGCCAAAGACATCTATAATAAACGCATAGAGAGTTGCGATGTCGAAAGGGCTTGGGCTTTATGGATTCTTTCACATGAATGCCATGCCGCCAATTTGCACGGAGGATGGAGGTATTGCAATGGGACTGCCGGAACTCATATTGGACGTGTTTTGCGGAAAAAGCGTGAAGAATTTACCAATAAACTGTATGAACGGATTTCTGAGGTTCAAATATCATGTAGGGATGCGCTGAGAGTGATTAAAGATAGGGATAGCGTAGAAACGTTCTTTTATCTCGATCCTCCTTATCCGGGAGCTTGTCAAGGGCATTACTATGGGTTTTCAGAAAAAGACCTGGCAGACCTATTGATGTTTATTTCTAAGTTAAAAGGAAAATTCATTTTATCAAATTACTGGACAGATACGCTAAGATCTGCCGTGGAAAAATACAAATGGAATTTCAAAGAGATAGATGTTACAACCCACTCTGCCGTCAATAAAAATGCACGGAAAAGTACAGAAGTTTTAGTTTATAACTATGAGCTTGAACCGACCTTGTTTAGCTCAATTTTTTAACCTATTGAATCATGGAAAACGTTGATCGGAACTGGTATTCCCAGAAAGCCAAAAACAAGATCGGGAATCTGCGCAAAATGTTCTCGACAAAATGAAAGCATTAGAAATAAAATTCTCCTGTTTTCGGGGAAAAGTTGTTGAAAAGACAGATTTCGGAATCCGAATTAGGTATGTAAAAAAGAAAGAGAAATGAATTTCAGTGAACATCGCTTAACAGATTGGACTTGGCAGGAATTATATCGAGCGCAATTAGGTGAGGACACATACAACGATTATTTCAACTCCGTTTGGATGGCTCTCGATCGGTTGCAGGAAAACGAGTATTACGATATAGCTAAACAGGTCAAGACGGAGAATCGCGACCTGTTTATAAAAATCTGTTGTCAGTATGTGTTGACACATAAAGAATATGAACTTAGTAATGACTATACTAAAATAATCAGAAGACAATGTTTTATACTAACCGAAAACACTGGACAACGGCAGAAGAAAATTTCGTAGCCGAAAACGCCGATAAAATGACTACAGCCGAAATTGCCAGAAAGATAAACAGGACAGAAGTAGCTGTACAGCAATATATGCACAGGAAACGGATCAACCCGTATGAAAAGGTTGTTCGTAACCTGGTGCGTGAGATTTTAACAAAGAAATTTACAAATCCGGAATATTTCAACCCGAACCGGTCATTTTATGATTCGGTGGGTATCACACAGAAGAGGTGGTGGGATCTCTATTACGGACGTAAACCCATTTCAGACAATGAATATAAAAAGCTATCATCACATTTCGGAATAGAACTGGATGATATAATCATGAACGAACAATTAAATCTATTCGATAATGCAGATTCCTCCGGAGATAATTGATAAGATCAAACAGGCTGTCGATATCGTCGATATTATCGGCAGTTATATAACTTTGAAAAAGAAAGGTGCAAATTACTGGGGACCTTGCCCTTTTCATTCCGAAAAAACAGCCTCTTTCAGTGTCAGCCCGGCAAAGCAAATTTTTAAATGTTTCGGTTGCGGAGAAGGTGGTAATGTCTTTACTTTCCTGCAAAAATATGATGGTCTTAGTTTTCCGGAAGCCGTCCGGCAGCTCGGAAAAAAATATAATATCGAAATTCCTGAAAATGAACTGACACCGGAAGAACTTGAAAAAATCCACCGCAGGGAATCTCTTCAGGTTGTGCTACGTGCAGCAACTCATTTTTTCCGACAACATCAGACTGACAAAACCGCTGAAAAATATCTTATCTCCAGAGGTTTTACCCCCGGAGATAAGATCCTGGAACAATATCACATTGGCTATGCTCCTGCCAGCAATAAGCTCCGGGATGAATTGCAACGGCAGGGGTACGACCTGCAATTACTTCAGGATAATTCCCTGATAAAAGACGGGAAAAACGGACCTGAAGATAAATTTCAGGACCGGATAATGTTCCCGATTTTTAATCTCACCGGAAATCCGATCGGATTTCAGAGCCGACGCATCAATGACGCTTTGACCAAGATACCGAAGTACTGCAACTCTGACAATAATGAACTGTTTTGCAAAGGTTCGATTATATTCGGCCTTTACCAAGCCAGAGGAGCTATCTCCCGAGAAGATAAAGTGTACTGGGTAGAAGGACAATTCGATGTACTGACATTTGTAAAGGCTGAAATTCCGAATACAGTTTGTGGCTCCGGCACAGCCATGACCGAAGAACAGATCCGGACACTGCTGCGTTTTACACGCAATATTACGTTGATCTATGACGGTGACAATGCCGGACAGGAAGCTGCACAGAAAAATATTACTGCCTTAATCGAACAGGGCGCAATTGTCCGGTGTGTGAAATTACCTACTGGTGAAGATCCGGATAGTTTTGCCCGGAAAATGAATCCGGCTGACTTGAAAAAATACCTGAAAAAGCAGGAAAAAGATTTCGCCAGTTTTCTGGCCGAATTAAACGAGCCTCATTTTCACGATCCGGAATTAAAAGAAAAATGCCTGGAGGAAATATGTAGGCTGATCGCATTTCTCCGGAAAGAATCCCTTCAGGCTTCATATATTAAAAACATCGTAAAAATATTCGATCTGGATGAAGCAATTATCTGGAGTAAAATCCGTGAAACGGTCAAATCTCTTCCGGCAGAAGCTTATATTAAAGATGGTTTCTACGGAATCGATGAATCCTTAGAAATGCTTCAGGACAACCCCGGTAACTGTATCCTGACCGGAAATTTTGAACTTTTCTCAAAACACTACGGGAATGATCCGGTCGTATATTTTTCAGGACAGGTCCCGACCGATCAGATACAGAATTTTCAGCGTTTTATCGACAATGTTGAATTTCAGGATAATTATGCCCTGACCTTTGACGACAAAAAAGAATCGAAATCTTTACTGTTATTAAAAGCCCTGTTTCGAGCAGGCGTTGCTGTCACTGTTCTCTCTCCGGAATCCGGTGCTGTCGGGTTTGCACAATATTATGTGAAAATGTACGGCAGCGTAATGGACAGTGCAAATGAGACACAACGGGCTGTTTATGTTGATCGGTGTGCTGAGCTGATATCATGTGCCGGAGAAACTGTCCGTACAGTCATGGCGAATTCATGGGCTTCCAGTCTTGGATTGAAAATCGCACAATATAAAGACATCCTGAAACCTTATCTGGAAAAACGCCGGAGTAAATCCGCTATAAACACCCAGCGGATTGATGTCGATGATTTCCTCATTGCTTACGATCCGGAAAAAATCCCGGAATACGTCGAGGAAAACGAGGAATACAAAAGAATTTACCGTCGTTACGGCTTTTTTCCACTCCTGAACAAAAAAAGCGAACCGGTATGTTATATGTTCCGCAACGAGAAAGGGGGACACATTCAGGTTTCTGATTTCTACATGACTCCCCTTTTACATATTTACGATCAGGATTCTGAGTTCAACAAACGGGTTATAAAAATTACCCGGCTATATTCTCAACAGCCTCTCTATATCGAGGTGAAAAGTAAAAGCCTTGCTAAACTTAGCAGCTTCGAAGAGATCCTTCTGAATGAGGAAGCCTTGAATTTTGAAAATGGTAACGATACATATTTCAAAAAGATCCGCCAGGCTATGAGCTACAATTATACCAAATGTACTGAGTTAAAAGTATTCGGGCAACAATCAGAAGGTTTCTTTGCCTTTGCCAATGCTATATTCCACAAAGTCGAAAAAGAATTCCGGATCGATTACGCCGACGATCTCGGAGTCATGACGCACGATGATGAAAACTATTATAGTCCTGCATACAGCAAAATCTACTCCGGTCTCCGGAAAGATTCCGACAAATATGAACAACATCGGTATTTCATTTTTAAAGACATCCCGGTAGAAAAACAATGCTCCTTCCAGGAATGGGCCAGTCTGATGGACGAAGTATATAAGATCAATCACAATGGCAAATGGGCCGTCATTTATGCAATTATGTGTACCTTCCGGTCAGATATCCACGCCATTGACCGATTATTTACCTCCTTATTTTTCGTCGGGCCAACCATGTCCGGGAAAACCCAGATCGCTATCTCCATCCGCTCCCTTTTCGTAGATCCCAAAGCTCCGTCCTTTAATTTAAACTCTGGTACCGATGCCGCCTTTTTCACTCTGATGGAAGGTTTCCGGGATATTCCTCAGGTTCTTGAAGAATACAACAATAAGAGCATTACGGATGCGAAATTTCAGGGCCTGAAGGCAATCACTTACGACGGAGACGGGAAACAGAAACGGAAAGGGATAAACGACCGCGATCTGGATACCAGTAAAGTGAACAGTCCAGTCATTATTCTGGGTCAGGAAACCCCGGAACGGGACGACAACGCCCTGATGAATCGCGTAGTACTATGTGAAGTCCCCAAACGGACAGAAGAATATACTGCCCGGGAGACTGAAGTATTTCAACGATTGAAAGATTCCGAAAAGACCGGACTTTGCAATGTTCTGTTTGAGATTTTGAAGCTACGTCCGATTGTACAGGACCACTTTAAACATCTTGAGCGAACCACAAACAAGGAACTGACCGACGCCGTTCTTTCTGGAGGGGATGCTTCAGGCGACATGGTCCGGATTATAAAAACAGTCTCCCTGTTCCTGACAATGTGCCGTCTTTTAGAAACATATGCTCCGCATCTTCAATTACCCTTTACATATCAGGAATTTTTTAACCTGGCTAAAGACAAGGTTAAATGGCAAATAGAACTAATCAGTCACTCTGACAAACTAGCCGGATTCTTTAAGGCTATTGAGGTGATGATAAATACCGGGACTATAAAAGAAGGACGCGACTACGATATCTCCCAACCAGGAAAATTGACATTAAAAGCTTCAGGTGGAGAATCGGCTCAGGTCAATCTAAAAGCCGACGAAAAAATCCTGTTCATCCGCTTGGCCAATTTATTTACCTATTACGCAAAATCGTCCTACAATACAGAAAGTGCAACACAATCGACTATCGAACAGAACCTACGGTCAAATCCGGCCTATATCGGTGTTGTCAGCAGCCGGAAATTCCGATGGAAAGAGGTCGAAGAAGTGCCGAAATCTGAAGTAAGCGGCAATATGGAAATGATCCGGATCATGAGAGACAGGATACAAACAACTTCCTGTATTGCCCTAAACTACGATATATTCCGGAAGTATTTCGATATCGATCTGGAACGAAGTGCACCTCCTGAACAACCCGAAACAACTGAACTGAAAGAAAGACAGCTTTGTGAAGACAAAGTACTATTCTAAAGAGACAACCCGGCCGATTGGCCGGGTTTTTCAATTCCCGGTATTCTCGGCAAGAATACCGGAACCTTTTTTTCATATAAGGACTGGCCGGAATCGAAAACCATATGAGTCCGATCCAGTCATTTTTCCCC
>OGSD01000317.1_pt1 | contig 51747 bp, 42 predicted proteins | sample 1553571 | NCBI WGS metagenome assembly OGSD01 (sample SAMEA2580072, study PRJEB22360) | human gut metagenome | biome: human gut; feature: human-associated habitat; material: faeces | place: Denmark | collected 2008/2010 | reverse complement strand
ACATTTAGAAACATTTACTTTTACTCTATATTGTAATTTACACTTGATTATCAGTCGTTTGCAGTTTTATGATATTCTGTGAAAGTATAAGTTCGAGAGCCTGTCTCTCCGCAAGGAAAGCAACCCGTGAGGTTGCTTTTTTTGTGGTCCGGAGAGAGAGATGAGAAAATTTCGTCAACGAAGCTTAGTTGTCAACATCGTCAGTTCAGTCGCATGGAAATAGTTCGGGGCCGAAGCAATACGGGGACACTTAGTATTATAATGGTCCGGTGAATTTTTTTACCGGATTGCCTCGCTCAAGAGAATCATGATTACTCCACTGTGCCGATTTTGAAACAGCCAATACACAGTCGTTTTGTTGGCGTAGTTTTAGAAGCAGGCGTTCGCGGGCACGGATTTTGTTCTGAATCTGAGAACGTTCGTCAGAGCATTTCACCGCTATTCCGGATTTAATATGTATTGCGCGGACTGTGGTCTCTACTTTATTGACATTCTGCCCTCCTTTACCGCCCGACCGACATGTTTCATATATGATATCGGATTCGTTGATTGCAGGAAGTTCTGGTTCGTCGAAGAAATTGACACCTACAAACCAGTTACTGCGTTTGTGCCCTGAGCGATATGGATTTGATGTCGAACGCCACAATACCGTTCCTTGCCATTCACGTATAGTTGTTTCAGAAATATATTCATTCGTGACGAATGTCATCGACATATAGCATCCTTCAGCCTGATTATGCGGCTCGCAGTCGGTAAGTTGAAGTGACGGGACAGCTTTGACAATCTCACGCGCTACGAAAGTCACGGCTCTTGCGCATTCCACCGGTCCACGACCCGCTGTGATTTGTATATAGTGTTTCATTCTCCATTGTCTTTGATGTTGAGTTTGGGCTTAATCATAGATATAATGTCAACTGTTGGTTTGACGAGTTCCAGAATTTCTTCTGTCGGCTTGTAGGCCATAGGTGACTCATCAAGTGTAGATTCACATATTGATGTCGAGAAAACATCCGACATCGTTTGCCTGAAATCGGCCATTGCAATCTGCTTTTTGGCTTGCGCCCTGCTCATAATGCGTCCGGCACCGTGGGGGGCAGTGTTGAGCCACTTTTCGTTTCCTTTACCGATACAGATAGCAATCCCGTCGCGCATATTGAAAGGAATTACAACCTTTCGCCCTTCGGAGGCATCAATCGCACCTTTACGGAGCATAGGCCGTTCGTCGGTAATTGAAATATAGTTATGCGTGGAGAATATTGACTCCGAGCATTTGGCTTTGCATAACTTTCTGAGGATTGCAAATACGCGGTCTCGGATTATCTGATGATTATAGAGAGCGTATGCCTGTGCAATCACCATGTCCGTGAGATAGCCTTTCAGAGCATCACCCCATAGGAAGCCGATGTATCTGGCGCGTTTGGGATTCTGAGCTATGTTATGCCAGTGGTTTGCTACCTTTACGCCGAGATTACGGGAGCCGCAATGAATCGTCAGCCAGCCTTCGCCTGAATCTTTATCCTCTCCATATTCAATAAAATGGTTACCCCCTCCGAGTGAGCCGAGACTTTTATAGAAGATCCCTTCCTGTAGTTTTATCCTACGGCAAAAGTCGGTGATGAATCGCGCATCAATACGTGGAGCTTCGTTTATCAGTTCTGGAGCGGCTGAACGTGCCTTCTGATATTGTGAATTAAGGAAACGTAACAGGTCCTTCTCGTTAAGCGAGTTCTTTGAGCAGATTTCCGTTCCCATAGGAATAGCCTCCCTGATACGATGGTCAAGAATAGGAAAATCCTCGGGGCTGACCGGAACCGATAACCGGTGCATGGAAATGGTGCAGCCGATGTCAACGCCGACATGGTCGGGATTGACATACATACCAATCGGATAAGCTGTGCCTACATTACAGTTGTTTCCGGCGTGAACGTCGGGCATCTGAACTATCGGTATTCCCTCCATTGCAGGATGGTCACAAAGCTCTGTTATCCAGTCAAGAGCAGATTGTTCTATGTTATCTGTGAATATTTCAACAGATGTAAAATTTCCTGTAATGTTCATATTGTTCTGATTTTGTCGCAAAATTGAGAAGTGGGTGCGCAACTGATTTGCGCAGCATGAGAAAAAATAGTTATTTTTGCGAAAATTTTATAACATGCCACTCAACAGAGCTACTCTTATCCGGATTTCGACGATAGACAAATGTCTGCAGAACCACTATAGGCGCTGGACGATAAACAATCTCATCGACGCCTGTACCGATGCGTTGGCTGAATTCGAGGGTCGCAGCAATCCAGTAAGCCGACGAACATTTCAGAACGACCTTGCGCTGATGCGCAGCGACCGGCTGGGATATAATGCCCCGATAGTGGTGCGCGACAACAAATATTATGAATATGAAGACCCGAATTACAGCATCACGCATCTGCCGCTCAATGACGAAGGTCTGGACGCTCTCAATTCCGCGCTCGATATATTGCGGCAGCTTCAGGGATTTCCGCAGCTGGCATCCTCGATTGACATAATCAGCAAACTTAATGAGCAAATTTCCCAACAGGCCGGATCGGTTCCCGCTATGGATATGGAGCATGTTGATGGTTATAAGGGCGCCCAGTTCATCGGTGTCATTTATGATGCTGTGCGCAAACATCAGACTTTAGTTATCGAATACCAGTCGTTCAAGGCACGCCAACCGGAAGCTCTGGTAGTATATCCTTATTTGCTGAAAGAATATCGCAACCGGTGGTTTCTGATTTGCGAGAAGTCAACCAACCGCGCTCCGCAGGTCAATATTTTTGCGCTTGACAGAATACATTCCGTCAAACCGGATAAAGAACATCCTTTCAGGAAATGCGTTGACTTTGACCCGGAACATTTCTTTGATGACACAATCGGAGTAACAAAGCAGATCAGCGACAAGGCACGTCGTGTCGTAATCAAGGTCGACCGGCAGCAGGCGCCATACGTCGAGTCAAAACCGTTTCATAAGTCCCAGAAAGTGGAACAACGCTTCCGTGACGGCAGCATCCAACTGTCATTGAAGGTAGTAATCAACAACGAACTTGAGCGTCTGATTCTCGGCTACGGAGGCCATGCCGAAATAATTGCTCCACCTGAGTTCCGGGCACGCATCGCCGAAAGCGTCCGAATTGCCGCAGCCAGATACAACGATTAGTCCGACGAAAAGAAAGCCAATAAATCCCAGTCATCGGAAGACACTGCAATAACATGGTCGTGAGCAATTAAACGGACAATGCCTTGCTGATTATCAGATTCTGTCTGCTCCGCACGTTGATATATAGGAGCAATTTCTATGTTGCCCTCGCCATCCTTTGCGCCCCACAATCCATCATCTCCCTGAAAAAGTGTCAGAGGCTTGACGCCAGAAAAATTTGGCAGAGGTTCAGGCTTCGGCTTATACTTACCCGGTTGATGTCTTTTTCTTGCAGGCATTTTTATAGACTCTTCTTTTTATATTTACAAATAAATCCTTCCCATCTGGATGCCACCAGTCGGCTCTGCGTGCTCGTTTCCTATCATTACGAATCAACCGGAAAGAACAGTCTCGACTGTTGGTCTCGTACGAGTCGTAAATAATTTTAGAGAATCCATAGTCAGTAAGGACTCCGACTTTATCTCCAATCCGCAACATGAAGAATAGAGACGGCATCTCTTCCGGATCATCCACCATAAATTCATCTTCATATATGTCATCAGCCATGCAAGGCATCAATAATTCTATTGTAACGAGAGATTTTGCATCGTATGAGTTGATATTTGTGGATTGCCTTATAGCTTTGAGAGCACCCCATTTCATGGTCTTATTATCTTGCACGAAAAACATTCTCCGCTCCCAACGTTCGGGGATAATGGCGGCATAACGAAATTCTGTCATCAGCGCAGGAGCAGATCCAAGTGAAACGAGCGCCCATCCTTCACCATTTGATACGGGAATAAAGTCGGGCTTATCGTTTACAGCATCAAACTGAATAAAGATGTCGTCAAAATTATTGGAAAGCAATTGCTCTCCGGTTGGAGAAACGAGACCTACAGAATGAGCTTCACCAGATTTATGAGGACGCCAGTCATAGTTGTTTTCGTATGCCTGCAATTTATTATACCTCTTACGTTCTGCAAGATGCCCAAACATAGAAGGCTTCTCTTCTTTTATGTTTAAATATTCACCGACCTCCTCTTCAGTTGGAAGAATGCGAAGATTAGTATTGTGAACACAACTTCGCCAATAATTCATGTAATCATAGTAATTCCGCTGGCCCTGCATAGTAGTAATAGGAATTACATCGCGTCCAAATAAGTTAACACTTTCCATAGTCATTTCTTTCTCATTATTTTCTCGTACTGTTCCATGTCTGGAGTCCATCTGTGTTTACCATCACCTTGCATACACCACACGCCCAATACTTCTTTAACATGGTTGGGAAGATGGTAGTCAGAGCCAATACGCCGATACTCCAAACAGCGTAAACTTCGATTACACCGGCGTATGCTCTGTTTCTGCGTGTTGTCAGGACTTCCATACGATGACGTTATTTATCATTATTCTGGAATAGTTCCGCATATAACTTGATGTTTTCCAATTCATCCCATGCGCTTACTTTCGAGGGGGTTCGGTCAAGGTCGTAAATCAACGCATCGGTTATTGCGAGTAAAAAAGGGGAATGAGTGGCAATAACAAACTGGCAATTAAAGAAACGGGCATAATCAACAATCATTTTTGCCAATTCTTTTTGGAATTTTGGCGACAAGCTGTTTTCAGGCTCATCCAGAATCACCAAAGTATCCTCCGTAATATGGCTTTGGAAATAATCAAATGCCAATTCTCCATTGCTGCGTGCTTCCTCATATTTTTCAAGTGCGTTGTAAATCCAGCGGTCGTAACTCCATATGTATCCGGGGTTACCTTCGAGATTATTAAAGAATCTGTCATACAATTCAGGATTGGCATTCCGGATGTGTTCTTTCACCCGCTCGTTATGTTGTCTTACTTTTACTATGCCATGCATTACATCCTCGCTGCGGATAAAGCAGCTTTCTTCTGGTACATCACAGTGTTCGTTAAAAGGTGCTGTGACTTCATATTTACAGCTGTCGATAAATGGCTGCAAGGATTCTGCATCATTTCCTTTATCATTCATACAGATATTCAGCTTTCTCGCAATGATGTTCAATAAGGTGGATTTTCCCGAGCCATTGCTGCCATAGAGTATCGTTATGGGGTCAAACACAAGTTCATTCATTTGCTTGGAGGCAAGAAGACCATAAGGATAAGATGGTTTGTTTCCCATCTCGGGCAATATGAATCTTTTTAAATAAAGTTTCATCTTACACTATTATATCTGTCCGACATTTTAGAAATTATCGATGCTATTTCATCTCGCAATGATTGGGGTGAGATAACCTTGAGTTGTTCGCGGTGAAGAAGGAACGCCTCGAAAATAATTCAACCATAGTTAGCTTCGCTTATAAAATCAAAAGGAAGTTATATTATGCTTTTGCTTGATTGTATCTATGATTGGTGTTATATCAAAAGATTTCTCAAAACTTTCTATTTCTCCATTCATTACGTATGAATAATAAGTTTTCAGATATTCTATTTGATAAAGTAGCCATCCCAGAGCAAGCGAGAAGTCATAGTCTAAAAGGAATTGTGATCTTAAATCCATGAATTCCCAGATTTTACAAACTTCAAATTCCTCGTATCCATTCAACACGCCCAATTTGACAAACTCATTTCCAAAGCTATGAGCTTCAGCATCACACTTCCTTAAATTCCGCACTAAAAGATGAGCTTTATCTTCCGTTATTCCTGAAATGAGTGCAATCAGTTTCACAGCTTGTTCCCGACATACAAGCAGACCGTTTGTATTGCTTGTTAGCTGAGTAAATAATGAGTCATCTTCGGATATTCCTGTAATCTTACTTGAAAAGTATTTTTCAATCATATCTTCCACATAAAGCGGATCCATCTCCACGCCATAGCTATAGGACAATGCAATCAAAAAAGTCAGATCCTCAAAGTTTAGATTTTGATATTTTTTTGTCCGCTCGATGATTGCCCGGGAGATATTCAAAGAGAACCAACGGGCACAGCTATTTAAAAGGCGTTCGATAATTGTAAAGTCATTGGGCTTTATTTCCGGATTACCGATTTTATCGAGCAAAGTGTTGAGTGATTGATACATTACTGCCAATCGTGGCTTGGCAGACGCCGCCCAATAATGAGATAATATCAACTCGGGCGATATAGGAAGCTTTTTATGAGTCATAATTATTTCTTTTACAACGCAAAGTTACACCTACAATCGGAAATACTGTTTCCGATTAAAATCAGAATGAAAAATTTCTTCTGCCGAACTTACCTTGTAATCGGTATCAAAGCTTCTCAACGGTAAAATATCCGACCGATACGGAAATACCCTTGATCTCGATTCCGTGCTGATTCTTGAAAGCTTCAAGAATGGACTTGATTTGCGGCGATGAAATGGATTTCTCCACACACTGCACACTCATTCCTTTGGCAATGCCCTTGCTGCCGCCGATGTTCTGTTTTGCTGTTACTTTAAATGCGTATGGCATAACTATATATTTTTAGTTCGCCGGCAAAAATAGAACTTCAAGAAGCAACATTCGTTCCGATTAAACACCAATCAAATTAGGAGTGGATAAATTCGTGTAATCTGAGTTCATTATGGCCGCATTGGAGAAAATTATTCCATCCCGTTCTATCTTGCCATGCTGCGCATGGATATGTCCGAATAGATGGGCTTTGAGATTAGGAAGGGATGGAAGTCTTTCAAGGATTTCCTCCGATCCATAATTGATGCCGTCGTCGAAATCAAGAATGCCGTAAGCAGGACAATGAGTTATTAGGATGTCGGTGTCGGCGGGGATTCGGACATAATTGTGGCTTTGGCGGTCGGTTATGCAATCGCCCATGAACATGGGGACGCCGTAGAACTTCAGGCCATCAATCTCAATTCCGGAGTTGCATAGGTAATGCACATTGTCGTCAAGTCCGTCGATGTTGGCTCCATAGAGGCAATCATCATGGTTGCCGCAGATGAAAATTTTGTGTTTGTATGGCAAGTCGCAGAACCAATTTAGGAAATCAATGGCTTCCTGCTCGGTTCCAACCATACAAAAGTCTCCGGAATGTACCACCACATCGGCCTCGGGCAAATCCAGGAGCCTGCGATGACAACCGTGGGTATCGGATATGTGCAGTATCTTCATAGACATTTTTGTTTGCAAAGATAACTACTAATCTGTCTCAAATTCCGATACAATTAATTTTTCCTAATCTTTTTCAACCTGTCCCGCAAAATGCGTCACCTTAAAATTAATTTTACTGCGCAGAATGATTGCGCATCGGTATTCTAACTTTGCGGTCAGTCCGAGTGGCAAGCCACCGCGCACCGGCTTTCAGCCGACATGCGCTCTCGGCTGACACGCGAGGGCTTCGCCGTTGCGGTGCAAATCATAAAACGACATGATATGAAGACAATAGAAGGTTATGACGTGAAGATATTCACGGACAACATTGAGGAGAATGCCTTGGAGCAGATTAAGGAACTGCTTTCGATTGATGTGTTCTCAGACAAGAAGATACGCATCATGCCCGACGTCCACGCAGGTGCAGGGTGCGTGATTGGTTTTACCGGAGACCTTGGCGACAAGGTCATACCCAATATTGTGGGCGTTGACATCGGCTGCGGTATGCGTATCCTCAATCTCGGCAAACTGGCAGATATTGACTACCATGCTTTCCACGAGCATATACGCGGAAATGTGCCTTCGGGTATGTGGGTTCGTGAAGATAAACGCGGATTCAAACCTCTTGTCGGCGAGGAGATGGAGATTTACCGTGAGGCGAAGAAACTTGTTACAGAACTTTACTGCTATCGGGAGATTAAAGACTCCGGGCGTATCAATAAGGCTATCGGATCTCTTGGTGGCGGCAATCACTTCATTGAGCTTGACAAGGACGACGAGGGAAATGTGTATCTCGTTATCCATACCGGCTCACGCAATCTCGGCAAGCAGGTCGCCGAAATATATCAGGCCAAGGCAGTGAAGCATCTTACCGCTGGGGCAGATGAGTTTGAGGAGACAATCAAGCGCACAATCGAAGAATACAAAGCTGCCGGGCGTCGCGCCGAATTGCAGAGTGTCATAAAAAAATTGCGCAAGGAGCATCAGGACGCGGAACCATCGTTGCCTGCCGACCTCTGCTACGTCGAGGGTGAGGCACGTGAGCATTATCTTCATGATATGCGCATCTGTCAGCGTTGGGCTGTACTCAATCGCAAACTCATATCATTGTTGCTTATGCGGTTCTTCCCGGAGGTATATGTCTTGGAGGAATTTGAAAGCGTTCACAACTACATCAGCGACGACAACATCATCCGCAAAGGATCCATCTCTGCTGCCAAGGGTGAACGTTGCATTATTCCTTTGAATATGCGCGACGGTTCGTTGCTATGTACCGGCAAGGGAAATCCGGATTGGAACTGCTCGGCACCCCACGGAGCCGGACGAGTATTGAGTCGCACACAGGCATACGAGAAAATCACGATGGAGGACTTCGAGGCTTCCATGCAGGGCATCTACTCGGAATCGGTCAACGACTTCACCCGTGATGAATCCCCGATGGTCTACAAGCCCGCTTCAGAGATTATCGCCAACATCAGTGACACCGTTACCATCGACACAATCATTCGTCCGATCTTTAACTTCAAAGCATCATAATGTAATTGTTTAGACCTGTTTCTCAAAATGAGACAGCGATTGATTAAATTTGCAATGAATTAACGCCTTGGCGCTTTACCCTGGCAAAGAAAATCTCAATGCGATATGAACCAACTGCAAAAATACACCTGGCTGATTGACACAATCCGCCGTGCCGGAAAAATTTCCCATAAGGACTTGTCCGATAAATGGGAACGGAACAAAGATCTGAGCGACTGTAAGCCGCTACATCGTGCCACATTCAACCGTTGGCGCGACGCTATCTTTGAACAGTTCAGCATCATTATCGACTGTCAGAAGGTGGGCGGCTATCTCTATTATATCGCAAATCCCGAAGACATCGACGAGGACAAGCTCAAAAAATGGATGCTCGATTCCTTTGCCGTCGGAAACCTTATCGGCGAGAACCTTTCTCTGAAAGGACGTATCATGGTTGATGAGATACCGTCCGGACGCTACCACTTGACGACCATTCTTGAAGCAATGAAAGAGAACCGGATTGTTAACATCACTTACCATCCCTTCGGTCATGAACACGGATATACATTCCCCATTGAGCCGTATTGCGTGAAACTGTTTGAGAACCGCTGGTATGTACTTGCCCGCAACAACCGCGATGAAATAAAGGTCTACGGGCTTGACCGTCTGGACGATGTCGAGATTACAGAATACACATTTAAGCTCCCGAAAGACTTTGATGCCGAGAACTATTTCGCCACAGCTTTCGGAGTCGTTATCGGCTACGATGTAAAACCGGAGCGCATCGTTGTGCGGGCAAACGAAGATCATAAACATTATCTGAAGTCTTTGCCGTTGCATCATAGTCAACGACTGATTGAGGATTGCGGCGAATATGCCGATTTCGAGCTGTACCTTTCGCCGACCTACGACTTTGTCATGAAGCTGCTTCAGGTCGGTTCCATGATAGAGGTTATCAGCCCGGCATCCCTCCGCACAACGATGAAAGGTTGGATTTCAGACATGAACGAACTTTATAAAAACGACTGACACATGATAGGTGCAATCATAGGCGACATTGCCGGAAGCTCGGTTTGCAATCCCTGTTGACATGGCTGTAAAGGCCAAATCCTACCTTCCGCAAGAGATGCTCAATGCTGTTTCGAAGTTTGAAGCGGAAATGAAAACCCATCTTTAATTTTATCCATAAATCTGTTAACCACTAAACTTGCTATTTTAACCATGATGAATGACACCGCCAAATTTATGCCCGAATGCGCCTCGCTCCCGGTGAGTTTCAAGGTAATCGGAATTGGCACGGGTGCAGCCGATATAATCGAGGAAGTAAAATCGTTCGGTTATGACTGCGTAGGCTGTTTTATCGCGGAAACTCCCGGTGACTGCATCCCCATGGATGATGATAAATTGGCCATTATCGTGGCACAGGATAACGAGGATGTCGCCAATGCCATAGCCAAGACGTATCGCGACGCCGGCGTGCTGACTATCGGATTAGTTCACAATGCCGACATATCTTGCTACGACAATATCGCGGCAGATACGAACATTGAAAACTTTCCTGAGATAATAAAACATCTGCTCCTGCCCGTAGTGTCCCAAGGATACATAAACTACGACTTCAGCGATCTACGCCTGACACTCCGAGGCTTCCGTTTTTTTAAGACATTGGCCGCGGAGGGTAAAACCGTTGAAGAGGCCCTAAGAGCCCTGAAAGCGAAAATGGCTGATTGCCCTATGCCGGAGATTGGTTCACTTTCCATCCATCTCTATCTCAACCGCAACAGACAACCTGCCCTGACTATTAAAGATGTATCAATACTTCCCAACGCATTCGCCTCACTCCCCGAATCCACTGATGTGATTTGGTCGGTTAATTTCGATGACACATTGCCGAACGACACAATCAAATTTACAATAATCATCTCAGGAAATAATACATGAAACTTCACTTGACGGCCGTTTATATTCGGCTAATGAAATACGCCATGTTTATGGGCATACTCGGCGGAATTGCGTCCTTCATCGGCCCACCACGCCATGGATTGATTAAAGCCGGCATGGGAATGGTAGTCGGAGCCATGCTCCATGGCAACAAACTTCCTTCAGCTCTGAACGATCTTCGCTGCATCACTGATGAAATCTCGGACGAAATCTTCAAGGAATAATTCATAATCCTATCATATCACACACCAGTCCTTTCTTGTAATTTCCAGACGGGAATAGACTGACAGGGTGGCACTTCACTTAATAGCGCATTACAACTATAACATAAACGCAAGTCATTGGAGATTTCCTTTTAACCCTCATTGGTATGGATTCCAAACTCGCCAAAGTCAAAGATGATAGCGATGTCTCCTTACTATAATTATTACCTGTATTTCACGAAAGATTAGTAAATTTGCTATACTTCCCAATTATTACAAGATGGATACTTACGACATTGAACAAATTCCGATGAAAGCTATCGCAGATTTGCGTGGTTGTAATTTTATAATACCATTTCAACAGCGCGGATACAAATGGACCATGGAGAACATCTCGGAGCTTTTGCATGATTTTCTTGATTTTATCAAAAAAGATGAGTCAAAGAAGGTTTACTGCCTGCAACCGTTCGCTGTTATTCCCAGAGGAGGAAATAGTTTCTGTGTCATTGACGGACAACAACGTCTTACTACTTTATTCCTGTTGTTTAAAGCTATTTCTGGCGACGAACTGTATTCGTTCACATACGAACGCGATGAAAGCAACCATGACAATGAGGTTGTCAACCGCTGGAATTTATTACATAATATTTCTGATGAAATAGACGACACTACCATTGACACGTATTTTATCACACAAGCATACAATGAAATTCGTAGGATATATCGTGAGGACTTATCAGATGAGCAAAGAGGAGCGTTAAAGGAACTTTTGTATGCCCAAAAGTCTTCACCTAAATCTGTTCAAGTAATATGGTATGAAGTATCTGAAAGCAAGAGTCATATAACATTCCGAAATTTGAACAGCGGCAAAATACCCCTGTCAAACACCGAATTAGTAAAAGCTGTATTCCTTAATAATACCACAGGTCTTAAAGAAGCACAGAAGCATCAGGCAGCCGTTATGTTCGAAGAAATGGAGCAGATGTTGCGAACAGACAGCTTTTGGTATATGTTTAACAGCAAGGAGCAAAAAAAGGGCCAGTCACGTCTCGACTTCATTTTCAACCTTGTCGCTAACTGTGCGCCAGAGGATTATGATATCAACCCCCGCTGGTCTTTCCGAAATTACTTTGACAAACATATTTCAGGGAAATCGCTCGAAGACAAATGGAAAGAAGTGCGTCATACATTTCTCCGGCTTAAAGATATGTATGAAGACCCATTCATTTATCATTATGTCGGATTCCTCACTTACTGCAAAGAGAAAAGCTTGAATGCCAGAACGTTTCTTGACTGGAGCCGAGATCAGACAAAGTCAAATATAATAACAGAACTATCCAATCAAATAAGCAAAATACTCAAGCGTAAGCACAGTTCTCTTAGCGAATACTCCTACGGCTCAGGGGCTGATGCTTTACGCCGTTTATTCCTAATATATAACATCGAAACAATACTTTTTCGATATAAAGAAGTGAATCAGAACACTGATTTGGCATTACACCGAATTTTTGAAAGATTTCCATTTGAACTGTTGCACAAGCAATCGTGGGATATAGAACATATTGCTTCACGCACGGAGAATGATTTTAAAAGTCAGGCAGACCGCGACGACTGGCTCAAGAGTATCAAGGCAGACCTGGGAAGAGAATATAATCACATTGGTTGCAATGAACTTGAAACACTTTATACTGATGGTCATGCAAAAAAGGATTTTGACCTATTGTACACAAAGATAATGAAATACTGCGAAGCTTCGTCAGGGAATGAACCCATCCCTGACATTATTTCAGACGATGCAGTTATTTCTGGGGAACAGCGCAAAGATAAAGACCAGATCGGGAATCTTACTTTGCTTGACTCCCATACCAATAGGAGCTTTCATAACTCTCTTTTCCCAAGAAAACGCAGAACTGTTCTTATCGCCGGAGGTCTTCAATCAGAAGATAAGGATGATGATAAAATTAAACGTGTGTTTATCCCGATATGTACCCGGCAATGCTTTACAAAGTCTTACCGGCGTACGTCCGATATCAACCTCAACGTATGGTCGCAAGCCGATGCTGATGCATATTATAAAGATATGGAACTCAAACTCAACAAATACTTCGAGTAATGGACTTCAATAGCGCTTTTCAAAATAAGAGGATCCTTGTTCCAATTCTTCAGAGGGATTATGTTCAGGGAGCGACAGAATCTGTTATAGTTCCGTTCATTGATAATCTATTAGATTCAGAATGTGACTTAAATTATATCTACGGCTACAGTGAGAACAGGTGTTTCGTCCCGGTCGATGGCCAGCAACGATTGATAACGCTTTGGCTTCTACATCTTTATGTCTACAGTAGAAAGAAAATCGCCAACCCGTTTAATGTAACCTTGACATTTCAGGCAAGAGAATACGCTTCAGAATTCTGCGAACGACTCAGCAACAAACTTCCAGAATTACTTGCAATAACAGATAAAAAAAGTTCTCTCGATAAAGTGATTCAAAATCAGAATTGGTTCATAACGTCATGGAGCAAAAATGCTACGGTTATTAATATGCTCTCTACCCTACGTTATCTTCACAAAAAAATTAACGAGCAAAATATTGATGCAATTTATAATCGTTTATTTATCGCGGAAAGTCCAACAGTAACATTTGCCTTCCTTAATATGTCCGAGGAAAATGAGCTGGACGATGACATTTATATCAAAATGAACGGACGAGGACGCCCACTATCTGTCTTTGAGAATCTGAAGTCTTGGATGGATCAACAGGTAGAGCACCTTTCCATCGCTGCGGAATGGCGCAGCTATATGGACAACCGTTGGACAAAGCTTTTCTGGAATAATCGGAATAAAACTCAGGAGCATCCCGAAGAAATTGACGATGAGCAGCTCCACATGTTTTGCAATCTGATGGTTCTTTTCCACGTTCAGGACGAATCAGTTCTTTTAGGAGCAATATCAGAAACAAAATTCAGAGAAGAACTGATAGAATATCTTGGTGTGCAGGAAGATGCCAAAGATGTAATTCTTTACAATAAAATTCTAAATAATCTCACTAAAGGGCAAATGATGCCGCTTGTCTGGATTGAACGCCTAAAGCTAATGCCACCGGAATTTTTCTATTTTACATTCAAATCCTTGAACGCACTTTCTTCTGAAAGATTCAAGACTATTAATGAAACAGGGTTGTATTTCGGTGGCGCGGAACTTCCTCCAGACAAGCGCAATATGATAACAAGACTATATGAGCTGTCGATGACCGACTCGAGTTTTGGTCGTACCCTTCCACTCCTATATTCTGCCATTATATACAAGGATAACGACATTACTCCGTACTACGATTGGCTACGGATAACGCGCAACTTGATTCTCAACCGTGAAGCTAAAGAAGGTGAATCCAATGCAAATTTAAAGGAAGTAATGGATTGCCTGAAATCGTTTGCCAACAAGGTCGTTTTCACGAATATCTATGATTATCTTGTAAATGTTAATGATTCAGATGCGGAGTCTATATACTGTATTTTAAATGCCTTCAGTAATCGCCAAATACAGGAAGAAATCTTGAAAGCGAGAACTGATTTGCGTCCGTTCTATCATGATTTTATACGGCTGGAAAATCTAAGATTTTTCAGCGGTCGCATTAAAGCTCTGTTTAGCCTTCTTCCTGAAAATTCATTGAATGTCACCGCAGTCAAAGGCACCGTAAAGTTACTCACAATCATTTTCAATGGAGGAGACAATGGGGTTACACCTTGTTTTGATGACAGCCTGCACTATCTGCGTCGTGTACTGATGACCTATCCACCGTTTTATTATGGGTTTGAGAGAAGCAAGTATTGGAGTTTCTGCAACGGTCTGGAAGAGTGGCGCCGATATGTGCGCATTGAATGCCCGGATGCGCTGAAAGCCTTTGTGCGTGAATTCGCTTCAATAGACTTGTCTGAAAAGAGCCTATATGAATCGGTAAAAGAAAGGGTAGAGACTTTTTCCAAAAACTATTTGACCGCTATTTCAACCAATAGCGAAGATTCATTTAAATTTCATTTTATTCATCATCCCGGTGTTTGGGATTATATGAGAACCAAACTCTCAATATGGAGTGATAATAACTTTGATATTGTTCTCAAGAAAACCGACAGCAATAACAGCCTGAGAATGGAGCTGCGTACATACGGGCTTTACTTGGACTATCTTAACGTTGATGCCCTCAAAGCCCAATATGAACCAGACGGATGGGAAATTTGGTGCTACGGAAAAGGCGATACTTGCTTTAATCTTCAGCGTAAACTTAAACTGAAGGATGGATATTTCCATACATTGGCTATTGATATCTTTTTCAGAGGAGTAGATGGCAAACGTGATTCCGAGAATTGCTATGGGCTAAATGTTTTTGTCCGAACTAATGAAGAGGACGATGCAGCAGCTATCAATAAAATACTCCTCACTCCTATCCTGAACGAACAGTTCCAAAAGTTCGATATCCGTCAAGACGAAAAGTGCGGACGTTTTGCAAATAAACAAAATCTTTCAAGATCAGAAATCATTGAAATATTGCGTGAAATACTCATGATTCTAAACAAGAAGTAATTGTGTTATAAAAAACTTACTATCCAATAAACCCTTATGCAATGAGTCCAACTTCTTAAAAGTGTCTCCGGACTGATGGCAAGTACACAGCGGAAAATCCACCGGCAAAGGTACAACTCCGCTACGCAAATACATTGCGTAGCGGAGTCAATAATGATTACTTGCTCTTGGCTGCGTCCAGATAGCAGATCGAGAGGAGTATCAGCAGATGCCCACGGCTTCCTGCATGATTCGTTTTGCGCGGGCTTCAACCATCGAGTTCCATAGACGGGAATCCTGAAGTTTTGCCATAGGGATATACTGCTGGAAGCGTGCGAAAAACTCCAACGGCTTTTCGATACTCCAGTTTGTGATAACCTCGCTCCAATCTGCCTTATCAGCGAACTTTTCGAGGAGTGCCCAATCGTTATAGAAGCAGTCTCGGTTTGAAATTGCCTTCCAGTCCCAACGGTTGGCAAACTTCTGAAGGGTAACTTCGTTGATGATGTGGTCAGGACAGCTCTCAGAGAAGTTACTCCAGTTCAAATAGTGGGCGAACTTGTTGATGCCGTCAAGCGTCCAGAGGATGTTCCGGTTTTCGCTGATTTCATCCCAATCCAGCTTGTCTGCATACTGTTCAAGCATATCCATGCTGAGCGATTCATCATCGGAAATCTCTTTCCATGCCTCGGCTTCGAGAACGGAGTTAAGAAACTCATTGTTCGTGATAGGTTCCATATCTTGTTGTTTTTAATGATTACACTGCAAAATTAGCCTTGTGGTGTATCAAATAGCGATACAGGATGAAATTATTTTTCAATCCCACTAATTTTCATATTATGGTCAAGATATGGCCAAAGAATCCTATCGGTCCTATAATAGTTCTCAGAATTATCAGAATTATCAACATTATCAAAATTATAAGAATTATCTGAATTATCAGATTTATAAGAATTACCGCATCATGGCGCTCCGCCCGGGATAATTTCAATAGAGATCCATGAATTCGTAGGTGTTGCCGAGGTCGGCGAGGACGCGGCGGAAACTGTCGTGCGAGATGATGAGCGAGGCGGTGTTGTCGTTGGGATGAAAGCTCAGTTTGTCGGCCTTGTCGAGATTGCTGTCAAGAATGAGATGCACATGGTTGTCGGTGTCGTTGAGCAGTCCGAAAAGCGACACCGAACCCGGTGTCACACCAAGGTATTTCTCCATCCTCGCCTCCGACGCAAACGAAAGCCTCCCCTGCTGCAGCTTGTCCTGCAGTTCATGCACCGGAAGGGAATGGTGCCAGTCGAGTATCACAAGATAATGGCGGTTCCCTTTATGATTGCGCAGAAAAAGATTCTTGCAATGGCACACATCACCGGCATCGGTAACATATTTCAACGCCTCCTCAACCGTGGGCGTAGCCGGATGCTCTATGCATTCATATTCTATCCCTGCATTCCGCAGATATTCAAACACCTTTTCTTTTTTGTTCATTTTCCTTTATTGCAAAAAATCTTCATTGTGATAACCGGAGAGGGGTCAGTCCCACCCTCCACCGAGCGCGCGGTAAAGTTCCACCAGCGCAAGATATTCGTCGCGCACGGCATAGATCAGCCCTACTTCCGACTCAAAATAGCGTCGCTGCGCGTCGAGCACATCAATATAGTTGATGGCACCGAGGGCATACTGACTGTTGGCCAGTTCAGAATATTTTTTGGCGGCGTTGCGCAGATCCCTTCGCAGCACCGTGGCCTCCTGCTTGCGCTGGAATGTGGTCACGGCATCACTGACTTCGCTGAATGCGGTGAGAACTTTCTGCTCATAGCCATATTTGGCCTGATTGTAAGCCGCCTCGGCAGTCTGGTGCTTACGTTTATTGCGTCCGAAGGTGAATATAGGTCCTGCCACCGACCCGATCACGTAGGAGAATGGCGACTGCAGCAGGTGCTGGAGGTCGTCGTTTTCGGCACCACCGGTCAGACTTATACGAAGCCGGGGGAAACGGTCGGCATAAGTCACGCCCACGTTGGCCAAGGCGGCTTTCAGATTCTGTTCGGCCGCACGCAGGTCGGGACGCCGTTGCAGCAGCGTCGAAGGGAGCCCGATTGCCAGCGTGTCTGGCAATACCATCTCAAGGTTAAGTGAGCTGCGCTGCAGATAATCCTCCGGATAACGCCCCATCAGAAGTGCTATGGCATTGCGCTGCACCTTGATGTCGCGCTCCAGATTCGGAATCAGCGCCGCCGTGGTGGCATACTCCACCTTGGCCTGCTGATAAACGGTCTCCGGTGTAAGTCCGCCCTCGAAACGCAGGCGCGCTTTCTCGAGGTTCACCTCGCGGGTATGGAGCGTACGTTCCACCATGGCACGTTCGCGGTCAAGCGCTATCAGCCTGAAATAGGCCGACGCCACCTCGGCCACGAGGGTCATCTGCATCGCTCGCCGGTTCTCCACCGAAGCAAAATACTGTGCCGCACCTTTTTTGCGAGCCCAGCTCAGACCACCCCACAGGTCGGCCTCCCAGCTCAACGTGGCTTTAAGGGAAAACTCCGGATCGGAGGTACTCTTCTTATCATAATAATCATTTGTCTCATTATCAGCCGATGCGATGGCCGACAGTGTAGGCAGAAAGTTGGCCTTGCTCACGCCGTAGAGAGCACGCATCTCCTCCACTTTGGCAGCCGCAGCGAGCAGGTCGCGGTTGTTCCGCAAAGTCTCGTCAATTATGGCCACCAGGGATGAATCGGTGTACACCTGCCACCACTTCATATCAGCCATGGTGACCGAATCAGTGGAGTTTCCCTCCAGAGCCGACGGCAGATTCAGCTGCGGCTCCGCGCAGTTTTTCACTCCGGAGCACGATGACAGCGCCGTTGAGGCCACCGTCAGACACACTGCGGCCACAGCCGTGTGCTTCATTATCTTTTTCGTCTTTCTTTTCAATCTGTCTTTCATTCTGAAAATCTCCACAAAGAAGAAGGGTACAAAAAGTATGCCAACGGTGATGGCTACGAGCATACCGAAAAACACACCGGTGCCGATGTCGCGCCTTGCAGCCGAACCAGGTCCGGAGGCAAGCACCAGAGGCACAAGTCCGAGTATGAACGCCAGCGACGTCATCACTATCGGGCGGAAACGCAGCCGCGCTGCCGTGAGGGCGGCATGCACCACATCCACGCCCTTGTCAACCTCCTCTTTTGCAAATTCCACAATAAGGATGGCATTCTTCGCCACAAGTCCCACAAGCATCACCAGACCGATCTGGAAATAGATGTTGTTTTCAAGTCCGCACAACCATATGCCGGCATAGGCGCCCACACCTGCAATCGGGAGCGACAGAATCACGGCCAGCGGCACCGTCCAGCTCTCGTAAAGAGCCGCCAGGAAAAGGAACACGAACAGCAGCGCCAGTCCGAGCACAAGGCCGGTCTTGCCCGACTCATGTTTCTGCTGGTACGACAATCCCGACCACTCCACTGCGATATTCTCTGGCAGATGCTCACGCACAATTTGCTCGAGAGCGGCCATTGCCTGACCGGTGCTGTAGCCCTGAGCCGCTTCTCCTGAGATTGTGGCGCAATTGAACATATTGAAGCGCTTCACCGATCCAGGGCCGGATGTGTAGTGCGACGTTCCGAGCGATGTAACCGGCACCATCGTACCGTTGGCTCCACGCACAAAGAACAGGTTGAGATTGCCCGGACGTGCGCGGTAAGTGGCATCGGCCTGCAGATACACACGGTAGATGCGGTTGAACATGTTGAAATCGTTGACATAGACCGACCCGGTGAAAGCCTTCATTGTCGAGAATATGTCGCTGACAGGAATCCCCTGCATCTTGGCCTTGTCGCGGTCCACATCGAAAAAGAGCTGCGGAATCTCGGCCTGCAGCGAGGAGGACAGGCCGGAAAACTCCGGACACTGGGCAGCATAGAACTGCAGTGTGTCCACGGCCTGCTCCAGATCCGCGTAGGTGGCGTCACCTCTTGCCTCGAGCACCATCTCGAAACCGCCCGACGTGCCGAGTCCGGGCACAATGGCAGGCGTGAAGAAGTAAACGTTGCATTCGGGATATGTGGATACCTCGTTGCGGATGCGTTCGCGCAGTTTGTCGAGCGAATCGGCATCACGTTCCGAAGCCGGCTTCATTATCACAGTCATGGTGGTATGGGCCTGGTTCGTGCCGGAACGCGGCGATGAGCCGTTGACATTCAGTATGTACTGCACATCCTTGTCGTAAAGCAGGAACTTCTGCACTCTTTCCGACACGGCGCGCGTACGTTCGATTGTGGCGCCCTCAGGCAGTTCCAGTTCCACCGTGAAATAACCCTGGTCCTCAGGTGACATGAAACTCTGCGGCAGGAAATGGTTGAACAGTCCGATGGCTACCAGCGACAGCCCGAAAGCCGCATACATGATGCGCGGACGGGCAAGAACCCTCCTGATCATACGGCCATAAAAACGGTTTCCGCGTGCAAGCCAGAAGTCTATAAGGCGGAAAAGCTTCGGCTTGCGGCTTGTACGGTTCTCCGGGCGCAGCAGTTTCGAACACATCACCGGTGACAACGTGAGCGCCACGATGGTGGAAATCACAACCGACACGGCAATGGTGATGGTGAACTGGCGGTAGAGCTGTCCGGTTATGCCGGGAAGGAAACTCACAGGCACGAACACCGCGCAGAGCACGAGCGACATGGCCACAAGAGCGCTCCCCAGTCCGTTCATGGCACGGCGCGTGGCCTCCATGGGCCCCACATGCTCGCGGTTCATGATGCGGTCCACATTCTCCACCACCACAATGGCGTCGTCCACCACGATACCGATGGCAAGAATCAACCCGAGCAATGTGAGCATGTTGAGCGAGAAACCGAACACGAGCATCACCCCGAAAGTACCTATCAGCGATATGGGCACAGCTATCACAGGGATGAGCGTGGCACGCCAGTTCTGCAGCGACAGGAACACCACAAGAATCACCAGCAACAAAGCCTCGAAGAATGTACGGTAAACGTGGTGAATCGACTCGGAAATATATTCCGTCATGTCGAATGGTATCTCGTAGCTGAGACCTTCCGGAAAACTGCGGCTTATCTCCTCCATCTGCTTCTTCACGGCCTCAGCCACCTCCATGGCGTTCGAGCCGGGGAGCATGTTTATGTCGAGCACGGCAGCATTACTTCCGTTGATGCTGCTCTCGGTGGAATAGGATGAAGCCTCGAGTTTCACATCCGCCACATCGCGCAGCCTGATGATGGAACCGTCGGCATTGGCGCGTATCACAACATTCTCGAACTCCTCCACCGACGAGAGACGTCCGCGTGCCGTGATGGGTACGGTGAGGTCAACCCCCTCCATCGGGGCCTGCCCGAGCACTCCGGCTGCCGACTCGCGGTTCTGGTCCTTGAGCACAGCCGTAAGATCCTGCACCGTCAGGCCCAAGTCGGCGAGCTTGTCGGGCGACACGAGAATCTGCATGGCGTAATATCGGCTTCCAACGTTGCGGATGCTGCCCACACCCGGCACTCGCCTCAAGAGGTCGAGCACATTGAGCGTGGCATAGTTGCTGAGATATATCTCGTCGAATTTCGAATCGTTGGAAAGGAGGGTGATTGTCATCAGCTTGTTGGCAGTCTCCTTTTCCACGCTTATACCGTTCTGCACCACCTCGGCAGGCAGACGCGATTCAGCCTTCTTTACTCGGTTCTGCACGTCCACTGCAGCCAGTTCGGGGTCCACGCCAATATCGAATGTCACCAGAGCCGAGAAGCCGCCGGAATTCGAACTGCTCGACGACATGTAGATCATACCGGGAGTCCCGTTAAGTTCCTGTTCGATGGGCGTGGCCACGGCCTGCGTCACTGTCAGGGCGTCGGCACCCGGATAAGAAGCAGACACCTTCACCACGGGCGGCACGATACGCGGGTACTGGTCCACCGGGAGCAGTACAAGCCCGATTGCCCCCACTATCACGATGACAATGGAGAGCACAATCGAGAAAACCGGATGCGTAAGGAAAAAATTATTCTTCATACCTTATCCCTTGCAGTAAAATTTATTCAGCAGTCTTTGCATCGGCATGAGGCGCCACGGGGGCAACTTTCATGCCATGATGCAGTTTGTGGTAGCCTTCTGTCACAATCCATTCGCCGGCAGCCAGACCGCGCTCCACTATCATGTTGTTGTCAACCTCTGGCCCCGTCTCCACAAACCGGCGCTCAACCACACTGTCGGGCCGGACCACATACACATACGCCCCACCCTTTTCTATATCAAGGGCTTTTGCCGGAACCTGAATGGCATCTTTGCGTACATCCATCAACAGCTTTACCTTGGTAAACTCGCCCGGAAGCAGTATGTGATCGGGGTTGGGCATTTCGGCACGCACTGAGAATGTGCCGGTGGTGGGATTCACCTGAGGTGAGGCAAAGTCCACCAGACCTCGGTAGGGATAAACCGTCCCATCGGCCATCGTGATTGTTACATATGGATCCCACTGCCTTTTGGAATCACGCTCGCCCAGGCGCACATTGCGTGAACGGCTGCGCAGATATTCCAGCGAGGTCATGGCAAAATCCACCCTGACCGTATCGCTGTTCACTATCGTGGCCAGCAGCGACTTGCCGTTAGGTCCTACAAGCGTGCCTATATCGGCGCTGCGCTCCGATATATAGCCGTCGGCAGGCGATGTCACAGTGGTATAACCGAGCGTCATCTCAGCCTGTTTCAAGTCGGCGGCGGCCACCATAACCTCGGCCTTGGCACTCTCATAGGCGGCCTCGGCATTGTCAAGGTCGAGCTGTGAGGCAGCATTCTGCTCATAAAGCGGACGCATGCGTTTCAGGTCACGGTCAGCTTTCTGTTCCTGTGCCTTGGCCTTGTTAAGCTGCGCACGGGCTTTTTCCACCCGAGCTCTGTAGAGACTTGGATCAATCACAAACAGCGTCTGCCCTTTTTTGATACGTGTGCCCTCCTCAAAAAACATTTTCTGCAGATAGCCCTCCACACGTGCGCGGACTTCCACGAACTGCTGGGCCCTGATTCTGCCCACATATTCGCCGTAAATGTTAACATCCGAGGTATTCACAGGCTCCACAGCGACGACCGGATATGCTGTCCGGACAGCTTTTTTGCGCGTAAGCATCCACGCGGCCGCGCCGCCTGCCAGCAACACTCCCACAATGATGATTACAGTTAACAGACGTTTGTGTCTCAGGCCTCCGAATCTGAAAATCCCGGAGTGCCGCTTTACTCTATCTGATGTTTTATTCATTCTTAAAAACCGATGTAGCGCAGCATGTTAAACTTATATAAGCGGTGTCCGCCACAAATGTAAGTGCGACATACTGCCAATTGTGATGAATTTATTAAAATCCAACACGGGCCCGGCATTAAATGTTCAACGTCTCTGCATACAAAAAATTGCATCGTTTCACGCCTGACATGAACCGGATTATTGATACATGTACAATATATTCCTTTTTTGCAAATTTATCTGTTATGTTTGCCACTGAAAAGAATCTGTAAATAGACATCTGAAATGTGACAATGAAATGATGGGTGAAGATATATTAAAAAACTGCCCCGTTGCCATTTCGTCTGCGGGGCAGAGTGTATATAGGGTTCAATTCGATAAATCGATAGTCGCGCGTCATTTATAACGGGCCCAGCGCACAAGGTCGGCTATGCTGGGTTTCTTACCGTACATGAAGATTCCTATACGGTAGATCTTGCCAGCAATCCATGCCATCGCCACAAACGATGCGAACAGAATGGCCGCCGACACCCATATCTGCCATGCCGGGATGCCGAACGGAATACGGGCAAGCATCACCATGGGCGATGTGAAGGGAATCATCGACATCCACACCGACATGGTGCCGTTGGGATCACTGACCACAGCCAACGAAAACACCAGTGCCAGAATGATGGGGAGCACGGCGAAAGTCTGAAGCTGCGAGGCATCCTGTATGTTGTCCACTGCCGATCCGATAGCGGCGAATATCGATGCATAAAACAGGAAACCGCCTACGAGGAACATCAGCATATATCCCATCATGGTCGCTATATAGCCCACCGATGTGAATGTGGCCAGGGCATTGATCATATCGGGGTCAAAGCTCGACGAAAGGTCCATGTCGCCGGCCGAAGCCATGGCGACCTGCGCGCTCAGGTCGGCAGGAAGGATGGCGGGAAGCAGGAATGCCGACATCAGACAGAGAAGCACACCCCATATCACCACCTGCACCACTGCCACCAGACCCACACCTATGATTTTACCCATCATAAGCTGCATAGGTTTCACTGACGACACCACGAGTTCGAGCACACGGTTGTTCTTTTCCTCGATAATGGAGGTCATAACCATCTGTCCGTAAAGCAGCAGGAACATGTAGAGCACGAACGTCATCACCATACCCATGCCATAGGACACGCCCGACGAGAAACTTTCCTGATTTCCCGATTCGTCAATGCGGAGGGTGGACAGATGCACATCCACATTCACCTCGTCAAGGATTTTCGAAAGGTTCTCTATGCTGTAGGCTTTCAGGCGTTCGTCCTCAACCACTTTCTTTATGGCGTTTGATGCAAGCATCTCCACCTCCATGCTTCCGGCATCGCGGTTGTAGAGTGCCGCGTTCGACGGATTCTCCACAATATCCTGACCGATGAAAATCACAGCATCATACCGGTCGTCGGCAATAACCGAATCGAGCGGCTGGTCGGTGGCGGTAAGTGTCACAAAATCCAGGTCGGCCGCACGCGCAGCCAGTTCGGGCATCATTATCCCGCTCTGGTCCACCACTGCAATCTCAGTGTCATCAGGGGTCGACAGCATCATTATGGCTGCCGGTGCTGCCATCAGGAGCAGCATCAGCACCGGCATGAGCAGGGTGGTGATTACAAAACTCTTTTTCCCTACGCGCTCGTTGAACTCACGCGCTATGATTATTCCTATATTCGACGACATTTCAGTTGTTTTCTTTAGGGTTGGCATTTGTGGCGGCGTCGGCATTCTCAACGCAGCGAATGAAAATCTCGTTCATCGACGGCAGCGCACGGTCGAAGTTCACAATATCCACCGTATCGTTGGCAACGGCAAGGAACTCGCGCATGGACACACCCTGACGCAGATGGAAGTTGGCGCTTATGGCGTCGGGGCATCCCGGCACAGGGGTGTCGGTCACCAGTGTCTCGGTCACCATATTCCCAAGGCGCTCATGCAGGGCGGCGGCATCGCCGGTGAATGCCATGCGGTAATGATTGGCACCCATTCTTGCCCTGATTTCCGCCACATTACCCGACAGAATGTTGCGTGAGCGGTTTATCAGCGTTATATTCTCGCAGAGTTCCTCCACGCTCTCCATGTTGTGAGTGGAGAATACCACGGTGGCACCTTCGTCGCGCAGACGCAGGATTTCGGTTTTCAGCAGATTGGCGTTTATGGGGTCGAAACCGGAGAAGGGTTCGTCGAAGATGAGCAGTTTGGGGCGATGAAGCACAGTGACTATGAACTGTACTTTCTGTGCCATACCTTTTGAAAGCTCCTCGACCTTTTTACCCCACCAGTCCATTATGCCGAAGCGTTCGAACCAGGCTTTAAGTTCTGTAATGGCCTCGGCGCGTTTGAGCCCCTTGAGACGAGCGAAAAAGAGCGCCTGATCGCCCACGCGCATCTTTTTGTACAGTCCGCGTTCCTCGGGCAGATAGCCTATGTGCGCCACATCGTCGGCACACAGCCGGTGGTCGCCGAACCACACCTCTCCGCTGTCGGGAGCCGTGATGTGGTTGATGATGCGGATAAGGGTTGTCTTTCCCGCTCCGTTCGGACCGAGCAATCCGTAGATTTTCCCTTCCGGGATACTGATGCTCACATCGTCAAGAGCCTTGTGATTGGTGAATTGTTTGCTGACATGTTCAGCTCTGATAATGTCCATGTTCTAAATGGTCTGATTGCTTGGGCCGCCGGTATTTCCTCTGAGGCGTGCGGCCTGGCTGTTTGTAATGTGTAAGTAAATAATCTGTGATAATGCGGTGTCAAAATTACATCAATTAAGCAATTCCGACATTATCATTTGTCGTGTTTTTCGCAGTAAAGTTACATTCTGGGGCATTTTTTTCTTTTGTGGGTGTTTTTTGACGGGTTTGCACAGTTTGCATTTGCAAATTTTGGGCCTATTATTTAAATTTGCAAATAATCATTTTTTGTTTTTCTGCTCATATGAGGTTCGCGAAGATTATATCGTTCTGTATGGCTGCCATTGTTTTGGCGGTTCTGACAGGCTGCTCCTCAAAGAAGCATGCTTCAACCGGTTCTCAAGGCCGTGGCAGCAGCGCCACCTATCGCGGCAGTTCAGGCAAAATCATTTATTCCGATGAGGAAACCGATGCCATGGGACGCGATCTGGCCGCCGAGGCGCGCCGTTGGCTCGGCACACCTTACCGCTATGGCGGACAGGACCGCTCGGGCACCGACTGCTCCGGACTGGTGATGGAGGTGTACCGCGAGGTATGCGCCGTCAAGCTTCCACGTTCCTCATCGAGCCAGATGTCCTACTGCACAGAAGTGGCGCGCAACAAGGCCCGTATGGGCGACCTCATGTTTTTCGGCGGTTCCGGCAAGGTGTCGCATGTTGGCCTGTACATCGGAAACGGCGAAATGATTCATGCATCCTCGTCGCGTGGTGTAATGATCAGCAATGTTGATACAGGCTACTGGGGTCAGCGCCTGTTGGGCGCAGGCCGCGTGGGTGGCGCGCAGGAGAGCTGGGCCAAGGCGGGCAAGGGGAAGAACGGGAAGAAACGTCCTGCCGACGAGCCCGCCCAGCAACCACGTCTGAACGACATACAGGAGATACAGATAGCATCGACAGGCCGCCCCGTGCCTGTTGCGGAAATAGCCTATAACCGCATCCCGCCTGCCACTCCCGAACTAAATGCCGACCAAAGCGTTTCTGTAAGGAATCTGCCTGACGCTGCGGCAACAGCAGAAGCCCCTACCCCGAGCGCACTCGACATGCTCGACAGGATAATCAACCAGAAGGTCGACTCGATTTTTGCCGACCGCTTCATGGACTGAAAGGAAACCACACACTGGCAATGACCGACAAGAAAAAAAACAGAAAAAGAACTGCACGGACCACTGAAACCCAGACACAGGATGCCGAACGCGCCTCAGGAGTGGTCATCCGTAACACCGGAAGCGCATTCACCGTATTGCTGCCCGACGGACGCGAGATAGATTCGCGCATAAAAGGCTCATTCCGCCTCAAAGGGATACGCACCACCAATCCTGTGGCAGTCGGCGACAATGTGGATGTGGCCGTGAATCCCGACGGGTCGGCCTACATCACCGGAATCCAGCAGCGTAAGAACTACATCATACGCCGCGCCAGCAATCTGTCAAAAGAGGCGAGCATACTTGCCGCCAACATCGACCAGGCCTGCCTGGTGGTCACTCTCACACATCCCAGCACATCCACTACTTTCATCGACCGCTTTCTCGCCACAGCCGAGGCTTACCGTGTGCCGGCAATCATTGTGATAAACAAGGTTGACCTCCTTGACAACGATACTACCGTGACTCCTGACGGGACCACGCCCGACACCGACGAATCCGACAGCACGGCCAATCTCCTGACTGGCGAGTTCACCGAGCATGAACTGCTCGACGCAGTGACATATCTTTACCGTTCAATCGGTTACAAAGTGCTCCACGTATCAGCGCTGGACGGCAGCGGAATCGATGAACTGCGGCAAGTGCTTGCGGGGAAGATTTCGCTGGTGGCCGGAAATTCAGGCGTGGGTAAATCCACGCTTATCAACCGACTGATTCCGGGTCTCGACCTGCGCACTGCGGCCATCTCCGATGTGCACGACACCGGTATGCACACCACCACATTTTCCGAGATGTTCCCCCTGCCGTCTGGTGGCTGGATAATCGACACACCGGGGGTACGCGGTTTCGGCACAATAGAATTCGACCGCAACGAGGTGTCACATTTCTTTCCGGAAATCTTCGCCATCGGGAAAAATTGCCGTTACGGCGACTGCACCCACACCCACGAGCCGCAATGCGCCGTGCGCCAGGCGCTCGACGAGCAGCGCATCGCCCCTTCGCGCTACAACTCTTATCTCAGCATCCTTCAGGATGCCGATCCCGACAAGTACCGCAAACCGTTCTGACACCCCTTTATCCTCTTTGTGCCTCCATGTCGCATCGGCGCCGATGCAACTGTCTAAATATCACGATGCAGGCGGCTCGTCAGGCGCAGCAGCCTGCACGGGAGCGCGGTTGATTACGTAAGTCTGATAATAGCTCAGTAACAATGTGGTGAGAGGGAGCGCTATAATCATACCGATCAACCCCATCAGGGTGCCCCATACCGACAATGCCAACAGAATGATGGCCGGATTCAGCCCCATGGCCTTACCCATGATTTTAGGTGTGAGGATATAGTCGCACACGCTTTGGCTCACCACATAAACCAGCAGGCACTCCCCCATCAGCTGCCAGAATGATGCCGTGCCGTCGAGCGACGACAGCAGGCACACGGCGGCCACCGGGATGAGGGTGACATACTGGAAATAAGGTATCATATACAACACCCCCACAAGCAGTCCGAGCACAATGGCCAGCGGGATTCCGACTATGGAGAATCCGATGCAATAGAACACCGCCGCACATGCAGCAATCAGCGCCTGACAACGGAAATAGTGGTTCATGTTCACTTTAATATCATCGAAAAGCTTGTAGGCCACAGTCCTGTAGCGGGGAGGCACAAGTTTCCGGAACCCGCCCATCAGCTGCGGATAGTCGATAAGGATGAAAATCACATAGATAAACGCTATGAGCCACTGCAACGTGTGGAACAGGAATCCCACCGATTCGCTCACAATGGATGCCCCGGAATTGAGCATCTGCTCTATCTGCTTGAACTGCAGCATACTGCCATCGCCACCGGTTTTGAACGTGTGATTCACCCATTCGCTTAGCGCCGGAGGCAACCGGAGCAGCCCGTCGCGCGAAGCGCTTGCCTTTTCATACATCTGCCGCATGCTGTCAATCTCGTTCACCACAGAGGGCACAAGAAAATACACCAGCGCCCCGACCACGATGGTTGTCTCCAGAATGGTGAGAAATGCCGCCAGCACCCTCCCTTTCATCTTGAACCACTTGCGGTTGAGCTGCACGAGAGGTTCCATGAAATAGGCTATGAGGCAGGCAAGGCAGAAGGGCAACAGCACATTTTTCAGTATGTCCACCACCCACACCACCACGACCACCACGGCTGCGGCAAAAACGATGTTGGCGATTTTCCGGATGGAAAGAAGACGGGGCTGCATAATCCGATGAAACATTAAAGGTTGAAACGTAGAGACCTCTTAAAAGTATTCTCTTTAATCACATAACACATTCATTGCGGTATTGTTTCGGCCCCGCACCAACCTGCTGCCTGAAATATTTTCCGAAAGCCAACTGCTTCGGCTCGCACGTATTTGGGGACCAAAAGACTCTATCCGGAATTCTGGTACACGGATAATAACAGGTCGCTGAGACAATGCGCCCGTTCATTTGTTGAGATGGGCCTTTTGCACACAAAAAAACTGATTTTATGAATATTAGCATTCACCTGACTCACATGACAAAGACTCGTCCCTACAAATTGATGGATTGACTTCGGTTTAAAAGGAACAAATGCACAGATAATTCGACCTACCCTGACAAAACGGGAACGGAATGGGGACGATAATAAAAAAAGAAAAATCCCAGATATTTGAATTTCAAATATCTGGGATTTTCCCAAGTGTCCGAAATGAGACTCGAACTCACACGATCCAATGATCACTACCCCCTCAAAGTAGCGCGTCTACCAATTCCGCCATCCGGACATTTCTATCGTTTTGCCTGAAGCTTCGCATGCAGGTTTCCGCTTTTTGATTGTTGAGCGAAAAACGGGACTCGAACCCGCGACCCCGACCTTGGCAAGGTCGTGCTCTACCAACTGAGCTATTTTCGCATTGCTGAAATATGATTGGAATTCCGCTATGCCCAGCCCTTGTCGGCTAAACGATATATCATTAAGTTAATGTGCTAACTGTGAGCGAAAAACGGGACTCGAACCCGCGACCCCGACCTTGGCAAGGTCGTGCTCTACCAACTGAGCTATTTTCGCAATTTTCACTTCTTGCAAACCCTTTGGCATCGCTCTCGTGCCCTGTTTTTGTCGTTTGCGTTGCAAAGGTAGGCATTATTTTTGAATTGACAAATCTTTTGGCAAAAAAAATCCATTTCGCTCTGAATTTTCCCTTATTTTTTCGCTTCCGCCTCCCTCTACAGCCTCCTCAGCCCCGATTTCACCACTGTTATGCAAAGAAAACGCGGGTCCAACCGAAAGTCTGATATATGGCTATCCATAGCTGTCCATGACAATGTTTTCACCAATTTGCTGGGACATGTCTTTGGCACCCGGGCGCACCGACCGTACGCCTATAAGTTAGGAGCACACTCTACATAGCATCGTTTCCGGATGGTATCGCCGGAGGCGATAGCCTAAGTCCCAATTTAAGCCGAAGGCTCAGCTCAGACCGTCAAACCTAATGCAAAAAAGGGGGGACGCACATCGGTGCGCCCCCGCTCTATGGGTTATTTCTGCCAAATCTATGGCATAGGGAATTTTATTAACGGATTACGGTCTTGCTCACATTGCCACCCCGCTTTACGATATAGAGACCGGCAGTGGGGTTCATCACACGCACGCCCTGCAGATTATAATATTCAACAGGTGCATCCTTATCGGCCGCCGTCATCGATTCGATACCAGTCTGGCCGGACGTCGGAACGACATATACTTTTATTGTCTGTATTCTTGTAGTGCCGTTTGCAGTGAAGGTAACAGACTTTCCATCATAAGCATTATCATCTGCCAAAGTCACCGCTACAGGTGCCATCCAGGTAGCAGAATTTCCATCCGGAGTAAATGTACCGGCCGAAGGTGTGATAGCGAAGTTTCCATCAAATTTAGACATTTCCACACCGGCAAGCAGATATTTGTCAGGAGCAGAAATTGTAAAGGACCATCCTGTATACATACGGAAATCCACTTTCCCGGCATTAACTCCAGTTCCACCTAATGTCCATATTACGGGTTTATTGCCCGTACCAGTCTCTCCTATGGCCATCTTCACACCACTGGCTGTTGTAAAAATCTGACCTGTAATCTCTACCCCCTTACCGTTTTCAGGCTTTTCAATGGGTGTAGAAAGCTGCGTAGGGTCACTGAAATCAAAATCTCCGTGCACCGCATCATCAGGCACCACTGCATATTCTACAGTTATCACTTTAGACGGAAGCAACCCCTCTTTATATGCGATAGCGTTGATTTTGGTTGATGCATCGAGTACAATAGCAGCTGTATATGGTTCGGACCTGTCTGTCGGCAGCACGTCTCCCATTGTATAATAGATGATCGCATCAGCCTCAGCACAAGTAAGCTTCACGGATGTACCTTTATCAACAAGGCCTGATGGCACTGAGAAAGCAGGATTTGCCACTTCTGCCATCACGGTTCCTCCTGTCACATCAATAGGCGTGATTTGCAGATTTTCGCCATTGCACGCTACAAAACCAGTCACGGTGAAATCGACACCAGTAGGAATGGTGACATTAACAGTGTTATAGAGGGTGATGGCATTACCATCATTATCCGATGCGGTAAAAGCTTTATTATTGTCTGATGACACAATTTTGATGCCAGTCAACTCAACATAGTGATTGAGCTGAGCTTCTGTAATCTGTTTGATTGTCACCTGTTCCGCAACAACTGGAGATCCAAACGATTGCTCTCCAAAGGTAATATTCTTCAACTCAGGCAGTCCATTAAAGGAATCATATGCGCCCCTTACAAATGAGAACTTAGTGCCATTCTCGGTTGCAACTCCTGTATAACCTCCTTGCTGATAGAGCAACATAAAACCGCCTTTGCTATCTTTCACATACATGTTGGAGCCTCCCTGATAAATCGCGGTAATCGGACCATTGACGAGAGCCTCGGTATCTTTAGCAGGATTGGTGGCAAGGAATGCAGCAAAACCATCGTATGGAGTTTCATATTTTGCCTCATAGGTCTGAACACTACTGGAGGTACCATTCTCCACAGCAATCGCCTTTACCGTAACATCCTGAGTTATGGCAAATGGTTTGTCATACTTTGTAGAGGAAGTCGTGGGAGTATTATCGTCAAGAGTGTAGTAGAAATCCGCTCCGGCCTTGCCTGTTATCGTGACAATATTACAGTCACAAGAAATCAACGGAGCAGGCACCTCTCCTTCTGCCACGCTCTGTTGATAGTAGACAGTAGCTGATTTAAATCTTATGGCGGCGGTAAGCGTGATAACAACCGACTGCGCGGGATTAGTCAATGTCATGGTTGAATTTGTGCTATTGACAGTAGTAGTTGTTGTGGCCGGGCTTGTGGTAACCCTATCGGCAGTCAATTGATAACCAGCAGAGGAACAACCGAAATCAATTTTTGTAATTTCATAACCATCGCTAACTGATACGGTCATTTTGTTGCCTGATTTCATTCTGAGCTGTGTTGCTGTGGACCCAGTATCAGTGCCATCAACAGAGATGGTCACAGGAGCTTCTGTGGCAGGAGCATCTGCTTTAACAGTATTATTCAAGGTCAAAGCCTTTGACTGTTCCTGAGCCATAACGAAACCGCAGATTCCCACGGCCATTGCAAGACTAAGTAAAAGTTTTTTCATATGTAATATATTTTGGATTACAAACCCCATATATAAATATCTGATTATCAGAAATTTGCTCCACAAAGACCATCTATGTGGAGCAAACGGCACGTGCCGTTTGCAACTGTGTCAATTTTCACTACAAATATAACTATTTTTAGAGCCTTAGCCTACAATTTCCTCTAATTTTTATTCATCTGCCAATAAAAAATCAATCCAATTATCACCCAAAAAGCGAGGCCCAAAAAGCGATGCCATGCCTCTGCCTCAGACCTGCACCTCCGGGGCTAAATAGGATAGGACACCTCCACTCTCCCCACGCGCTGCGGGTGGGGATGGGTGACGGACGCACGGAAAGGGGCGCACCGGTTGGTGCGCCCCTTGGTATGGGTGAACCTGGCGGGAATGGCGCCAGGGATTATGTCGGGATGGAGGATTAGCGGATGATGGCTTTGCTTACCTTGCTGCCCTGCTTAACGATGTACAGGCCGGCTGTGGGGTTAGCAACGCGCACGCCCTGCAGGTTGTAGTATTCCACGGGTGCATTTTCGTCGGCTGTTACTACCGATTCAATACCGCTTTCGGGCTCAGCTACATAATATACATTCATTGTAGCGATATTGTTGGTCTTTTTGGCGGTGAATGTCACGGATTTGCCGTCTGCTGCAGGTTCAGCATCAGCTTCTGCTGCAGGTGCAACTGCGGGCATTTCCCAGCTACCGGCTGCTGTCATTTCGCCTACAGAAGCGGTAAAGTCGTAGCTAAAGCTGTTGTAATAGGTCAGGTCGACGGCCGACAGAACATAGCCTTCGGGAGCGGTGACAGTAAACGACCATCCGGTGTAGATGCGGAGGTCAATCTTGCCGGCACTTGCGCCAGAGGGATTCCAAATGCGGGTCTTGGTTGAAGCTGTCCCTTCAGCTGAGAACGCCAGCGACACACCGTCGGCGGTGGTAAAAGTCTTACCATAAATTTCGGTTCCGTTACCGGCTTCAGGCACTGTTACTGCGGGGGTAAGAGCCTCAGGGGCAGTGAAATCGAAGCTGCCGGTTTTGGTGCCATCGGGCAGTATGGTGTAGCTGACGCTTACAACCTGCGATGCCAGCATCCCGTCCTTATAGGCGATGGCGTTGATTTTGGTGTCAGCAGTGATTTCAAACGGCTCCTCATAGAGTGTGGATTCAGAATCAGGAACGGCGTCACCGTAGGTGAAGAAAATCTGAGCCTCAGGGGTAGCGCAGGTGAGAGAAACCTCTGACCCTTTAGTTACACGACCCGAAGCAATCGAGAATTCAGGGTCAGCAACGGTTTCCATAATCTGACCGCCTTCAAACGCAAGGGGAAGAATCTGGAGCACATCGTTTTTGACGCTGACGATACCGATAACAGTGAAACCTTTGCCGGTTGGAACCTCCACTCCGAATGAGTTATAGATTACGAGCGAGGTTTCACCCTTTGTGCCTTCGAAAGCACCATCTGTGCCTTCGGCTATGTCAACACCTTCAATCTTAATGTAAGCGTTGATAAGGTCGGCAGTGAGAGCCTCAACCAGTTTGGGATCAACGGCAGTGCCTTCGCTCTGCGCGCCGAGTGTGATATCCTTCATTTCAGGAATACCATAGTAGGGAGAATAAGCACCTTGAACGGAAGCAAACTGAGTACCGTTCTTAACGTCGAGGTTCTTGAATGCGTTGTAGTCGAACAGAAGCATATAGCTACCCTTACTATCCCGAGTGTATAGGTTGCTACCATTCAGGTGGATAGCTGTAATCGGGCCATCTATAATGGCCTCGGTATTCTTTCCGGGTTCGGTGGCAAGGAAAGCAGCATAGCTTTCGTAGTGCTTAACCACCTTGACATCGTAAGAAGCAACGGCCGAGAGATCGGTACCCTTCTGAGCGATTGCCTTAACGGTGCAGGATTCCACAACGGGGAAGGGTTCTGTGTATTTTGTCGATTCGGTTGTGGGGTCGGTGCCATTAATGGTGTAGTAGATGGCATCGGCACCGGTAGCACCTGCCTCGATGGTCACTATGGCGTCCTCAGCCGTGATAACGGGTTTATCGACTGCAGCTGCTGCCTGACCGGTTTCCCAAGTGATGGCAATAGAGGTGAGATACATTGCGCCGCCGGCAGAACGGAAAGCGATGTATTTGTAATCAGTTTCGAATGTGTAAGTGCTTACGCCATCGGTAGCTCCTGAACATGTCATTGTAGCTATCTGGGTCGGAGCATTGTCGCCATAAAGACCGGCGATTGTAAACGCCTCATCGGCAGCGTAGATATTTAGAACACGGGCGGCGTCTGTACCGGAATTCCATGTCACAACAACTTTCTTCAGAGTACCGCCCGAAGTAGTTGAAACAACACCCGAGTTGTTGTTTTTTGAACGGAGTTGGATTGAGCTATTGCCACCTGCGCACTGCAAATCATAAGCCGCACCAGATTCGGTCTTAGACGAAGCAACGGTATAATCACTATAAGATGTACCGCTGTTACCAACCAAAGTCTGATTAAGGACATCAGTAACCTCAACAGCTCCGGCCACGGACACCATACCCACAGCCATTGCAAGACTTAGTAAAAGTTTTTTCATACAAAACATTATTTAGGGTTAATAGATTATAATCGCATATATACCAATTAATTGCCTTACGCAGGCATGCCTGTGTAAGGCAAACGGCACGTGCCGTTTGCTTTTGTTGTGATCTTCACCACAAAGTTATGCATTTTTAAAGCATCAACCTACATTTCCGGTTAATTTTTATTCAACTTGCAGCACTTTGAGAGTATGTTTTTCAACATAAAATTTAGGGCAACTTTTGTTTTGCCGATTCGCGGCGGTTTGTTACCTTTGCCGCAAACCATAAAAACACAACACCTATAAATCTATGGCAACCGTAAAACCTTTCCGCGGCATACGTCCGCCAAAACATCTCATCGAGAAAGTGGCCTCACGCCCCTATGACGTATTGAACTCAGAAGAAGCACGCAAGGAAGCCGAAGGCAACCCCATGTCGCTCTACCACATAATCAAACCGGAAATCGACTTCCCCGCAGGCACCGACGAGCACGACGAATACGTCTACGGCAAAGCCGTGGAGAATTTCCGCGCGTTCCGCAACAACGGATGGCTCGTGCAGGACGACACTGACCATTATTATATCTACGCGCAGACCATGGACGGCCGCACACAGTACGGCATCGTGGTGGCAGCCAATGTGCACGACTATGTGAACGGCGTGATCAAGAAACACGAGCTTACACGCCGCGACAAGGAGGACGACCGCATGCGCCACGTGCAGGTGAACAACGCCAACATCGAGCCGGTGTTCTTCGCGTTCCCCGACAACGAACGCCTCGAGGAGGTGATCCGCACCGTCACCGCCGGCGAGCCTGACTACGATTTTGTGGCACCCGACGGCTTCGGCCATCACTTCTGGGTGGTGGAAGGAAAAGAACTCACCGACACCATCACCGAGGAATTCGACCGCATGCCCAACCTCTACATAGCCGACGGACACCATCGCTCGGCAGCAGCCGCCCGCGTGGGCCTGGAGAAAGCGGCAGCCGACCCCAACCACACCGGCAAAGAGGAGTACAACTATTTCCTGGCCGTGGCGTTCCCGGCATCGCATCTGCGCATCATCGACTACAACCGCGTGGTGCGCGACCTCAACGGCCTCACCCCTGAAGGTTTCCTCAAGGCGCTTGAAAAGGACTTCACCGTGGAGGACAAAGGCACGGAAATCTACCGTCCCGCCCGACTGCACAACTTCTCGCTCTACCTGCAGGGACACTGGTACTCGCTCACACCGCGCGAAGGGCGCTACAACGACGCCGACCCAATCGGAGTGCTCGACGTCACCATCTCGTCCGACCTCATCCTGCGCGACATTCTCGGCATCACCGACCTGCGCACCGACAAGCGCATCGACTTCGTGGGCGGCATCCGCGGCCTCGGCGAACTGAAACGCCGCGTTGACTCCGGCGAAATGGCCATGGCGCTGGCACTCTACCCCGTGTCGATGAAGCAGCTCATGGATATTGCCGACACCGGCAACATCATGCCCCCCAAAACCACCTGGTTCGAGCCTAAACTGCGCTCCGGACTGGTTATCCACGAGCTCAGCTGAGACTGCTATTTTAGCTATGATAGCTATAATAGCTAATTTAGCTATCATAGCTGCAAACAATCACAGAGGGCTGAGATGCATTGCATCCCAGCCCTCTGTGATTGTTTGCCAGTCGGCCGGATTATTCTTCGGCTGCCTCGAGCGCGGCATCCTCAGCCTCGGTGGAAGCCTTGATATTGGGAGCCTCAAGGCCGTAGTGCTTGCGGGCGTCGAGCGCCTTGAGCCACAGGCCGAAAAGCAGCGCGAACACACCAAGCGACGCGAACACGAGCATCGGTGTGGTGTAGTTGTACTGCAAGGGATCGGTCACGCCTGGGTTGCTCTTCGAGAGCACACTGCCGATAATCATCGGGAACGCATATAGGCCGATGTTCTGGATCCAGAAAATCACCGCATAAGCCGAGCCGAGCAACTTGCCGTCGACAAGCTTGGGCACTGAGGGCCACAGCGAAGCCGGCACAAGCGAGAACGAGATGCCGAGCAGGATGATGGCCGCATAGGCTATGATGGCCGATTTGGTTGCGGGAAGAACAAAGGCGAATGTAAGATGGCACACAATCATGAGCAGGGCGCCGATGATGAGCATGGTGGCACCTTTGCCATGACGGTCAAGGAAATTGCCGAGCAGAGGGGTTACGGCTGCAGCTCCGAGCGGGAACACGAAGAACACAAAGCCGGCCTGCTCAGCCGAAATCTGCAGGTTGCACTGCAGCATGTTGATGGCAAATTTCTGGAAGGGGAAGATGGCGGAATAATAGAGCACGCAGAGAAGCGCCACAATCCAGAACACCTTCGACGAGAAGATTCGCCCGAGGTCGGAAACCTTGAAGGGATCGTCCTTCTCCTCGGTGTTGCCGGCCTGACGCTCGAGCGCCTTGTCCATAAATGCATAGACGATGAACGCAATCAGACCGATAAGCATCAGTAGCACGGCAAAGCCTACGGGACGCGACACGCTGATCTGACCGCGCAATGTGGCAAGTGCGGGCGAGCCAAGCACAACCACAGCCACTCCCAGGCGCGCAATGGCCATCTCGATACCCATGGCCAGAGCCATCTCTTTCCCCTGGAACCACTTAACGATACCGCGGGAAACGGTGATGCCGGCCATTTCCACTCCGCAGCCGAAAAGCATGAAGCCCAGAGCCGAGCACTTGGCCGAAGCAGGCATCCCCTTATAGAACGGGGTGATGTTCCACCATGCGTCGGGCAGATTCAGGAAGCCATCCATAAACGTGCTCAGGCCGCTCTGCGCAAAGCTGACGGTAAGGGCGTAATAGTTGATGCATCCGCCAAGCAGCATCACCGAACCGGAAAGAATGGCGGTGAAACGCACCCCCATCTTGTCCAGGATGATACCGGCGAAAATCAGGAAAAACACAAATACGTTGAGAAATGTCTCCGAACCGGCGAAACGGCCGTAGGCCACTGGATCCCACCCGCGGGTGTTCTGCAGAATCTCCTGCAGCGGCGACAGCACATCCATGAAGATGTAGCCGAAAAACATGGCCGATGCAAGCAGCACCAGGGCCGTCCAACGCACCCATTTGCGGTCGTTGAGAAGAATTTGATTGGTGTCTTTTGTCATTTTATATTGGTGTATTATTATGATTATGCAGGTTCGGGGAACGGCAACACGCACTGGTGCAACCGCACAGATTTCACAAATTTACGTATTTTAGCGAATCTCGGCGCCACATTTTAAGAAAAAGAATAATAATTTGGCTAATTTTGCCGAATGAAACACGAATCACAGCCCTATACTTTCGACCGCGTGGTGCGCCTGCTCATTGCGGTGGCCATCACAGCGGCGGCCGTCTGGCTCATCAATGTGCTGAAAAATGTGCTCCTCCCCTTCCTGGTGGCATGCCTCATAGCCTATCTGTTCGAGCCGTTTGTGCAGTATAACCGCTCGCTTCTGCGGCTGAAGGGGCGCATTGTTGCCATTTTCGTCACCCTCTCCGAGGCCGCACTGCTCACAGGGCTGCTGCTCTATCTGTTCGTGCCGTCGATTATTGAAGAGATGCACCATATGGCCGATATGCTGCGTGCCTACGCCTCCACAACCGACATATCCATAAAATATCTCCCTCCGCAGATACACGACATGCTCCGCCGCAACATCGACTTCGAGATGCTTGCGCAGAAACTCATGGGCCAGAACCTCGACCGCCTGGCCGACAGCGCCATGGCCCTCATCAACGGCGGACTGCATGTGGTGCTTGCCATTGTGGGGTGGCTGATAGTGTTCCTATACGTGATTTTCATCATGCTCGATTACGACCGCCTCATGGAGGGATTCCGCCTGATGGTGCCTCCGCGCATGCGTAAGGTGGCCTACAAACTCGGCGGCGACATCAAGGACTCGATGAACCACTATTTCCGCGGGCAGGCGCTGATTTCATGCTGCGTGGCCGTGATCTACTGCGGTGGCTTCGCCCTGTGCGGACTTCCGCTGGCCATCATCCTCGGACTTGGCACCGCAGTGCTGTTCATGATTCCATACTGCCAGTACCTCAGCATCATCCCCGTGACGCTGCTGTGCCTTGTCGACTCGGTGGACGGGGGCGGCAATTTCTGGACCATGTGGTGGGAATGCATGGGGGTGTTCGCCCTCGTTCAGGTGGTTGGCGACCTCATCCTCACCCCGCGCATCATGGGGAAAGCCATGGGACTCAACCCCGCCATCATCCTGCTCTCACTCTCCATCTGGGGTACGCTGCTGGGATTCATCGGCCTCATCATAGCCCTGCCGCTCACCACCCTGCTCCTCTCCTATTATGAGCAGTACATCATAATGCGCAACAACAACGAGACGCCCGGACAACGGCGCAAAGAGGTGGAAGCCATCAAAGAGATGGCCGAAACGCCCTTCGGGAAAGATTCGGAGGGATAACTGGAAAAATGCAGGGGGGAATATTAAGAGAAATATAAAATGGGAGCGGCGCTATCACCGTTTAGGCAGATGTCATAACGAAATCAGTGCAACTCGATTTTGCGCCAGCGCTCTATGAGTGCCGTCATGTCGGGGGGCACCGGGCATGTGAAGAACATCTCCTCGCCGGTGTGCGGATGAACGAACCCGAGCGTGCGGGCATGGAGCGCCTGCCGCGGACATGTAGCGAAACAGTTGCCCACAAACTGGCGATACTTGGCTGCGGTGGTTCCGCGCAGAATCATGTCGCCGCCATAACGCGCATCGTTGAAAAGCGGGTGGCCTATGCTCTGCATATGTACGCGTATCTGATGCGTACGGCCCGTTTCAAGCACGCATTTCACCACCGATACATATCCCAGATTCTCAATCACTTCATAATGTGTCACGGCGTGTTTGCCGATCTCTGAATCCGGCGGGAACACAGCCATCTGCAGTCTGTCCTTGGGATTGCGGGCTATGTTGCCCACAATGGTTCCATTCTCAGGCTGCGGCACACCCCACACCACCGCCACATATTCGCGCTTGGTGGTCTTGTTGAAGAACTGTCGTCCGAGATTTGTCTTGGCATCGGGAGTCTTGGCCACAACAAGCAGCCCTGAGGTGTCCTTGTCGATGCGGTGCACAAGGCCCAGACGGGGGTCGTTCACATCATAGTCGGGGGTGTCGCGGAAATGCCAGGCCAGGGCGTTGACCAATGTACCGGTGTAATTGCCGTGACCGGGATGCACCACCAGTCCGGCCGGTTTGTTGACCACAAGCACATGTCGGTCCTCATACACTATATCGAGAGGTATGTCCTCAGCCACAATCTCGAACTCATAGCGCGGACGGTCCATCACGATCGAGATGACATCGCCGGGCTTCACCCTGTAGTTCGACTTCACGGCCTTTCCGTTGGCGAGGATGCAACCGGCTTCGGCCGCCTGCTGGATACGGTTGCGCGACGCCTTCTGCATGTGGTCCACCAGAAATTTGTCGACACGGAGCAACTGCTGCCCCTTGTCGGCCACAAAACGGAAATGCTCGAACATCTCGCCGGTGGAATCGCCCGAAACTGTGGCACCTTCCTCCGGAGCATCAAGTTCGTCAAGCTCGTCGAAATCGTCGTCAAATTCGGCCATGGTGGATAATAAAATGTATGGCTGTAACCGTCCGCAACGCGGATTTATTCTATATTCAGTTCGTCTATGGCATTGTCGATGGCCAGAGTGTCAACATCGGCCCCGGTATCGAGCGTATCGTCGAACCCTGAACCCACCTGAAGCGTCACAACAGCCGACAGCGGGATGCGTGCGCCCGGCTGGAGGGTCACGCCATTGAACATGGCTCCAAGCACCAGCCCCTTGTAGTCCGACACCACAGGCACCTCACGGATATCCTTGATGCCGATACCTTCGAACATCGAGCGGGCCTGACGCACGGAAACATTGTAGAATTCAGGCACGGTGACAAGCTTGGGCGAAAATGCCACAATGGTAAGATAGACGGTTCCGCCGTTCTTGATGCGCGCGCCGGGCACAGGGGTCTGCTCGGTCACGGTGCCGGGACGTGCATAATTGTCGAACACAGAATCGGCCACCACCGCCTTCAGGCCTGAGAGATCGACATTGCCCATGGCCGTCTGACACGATTGCCCTTTCACATCTGGCACCACGCGCTCCTGACCATGAAAGGTCCAGTAGTCCAGGAACCACATCATCATCCACAGCAGCAGGAAAGCCGCACCGATGGCGCATAGAAGGTGGACGAGCACCGGATGGCGCCGGCGGAAACTCTGTTTTGTATTCATAGTCATTTCCGGCTCTTCGTCGTAATAATCGGGACGACGCTGCGTGGTGCGCTGCACAGGCTGCCGCCTCGGTGCGGCCGCACGGTCGTCGTCATATTCGCGCGGAAGGCGTCCGCCCGAGCGGGTGGCCAAATCATCGGCCCAGTCGCTGTCGCGGCGTCCGTAGGTGTCCGGCTGCGCCGGGCCTCCGAACTCTTCGTCATCGAAATCTATCTGTCGGCCACGGCGAGCTCCATAGCGGCCACGGCTGTAATCATCGCTGTCGTGATTCATCTTAAGTCAAAAATCATGCGACTGCATCGTGCACCCGCATTTTCCGGCAAAATTAGCGATATTAATCAACTTTACCAAACCCTTGCATGCATTGCCGCCACATTGCCGCCACGGTGTCATTCCTGAAAGCGTAAACAGCCCTGCCTACGGCCTTTCGCACTGCAATCCATACTCTTTTTAACACATTTTTTCAAGGGCTACCAAGGCAGAATTTGACGTTTCGGCCAAAAATATGTAACTTTGTCGGTTGAAACCACATAGCAATATGCCCAACCGACTGATACTCCGGATTTTGACTGTGCTTACAGGCGTCCTGCTGCTCTCATCGTGCAGCGAATACCAGCGTGCGCTTAAAAATCCCGACCCCAACTACAAATTTGAATTCGCCAAACGCGCGTTCGAACAAAAAAAATACGTGCAGAGCTACACGCTGCTGCGCGACGTGGTGACACAGCTCAAAGGCTCCGACCGCGCCGAGGAATCGTTATATCTCCTTGGGCTCAGCTACTTCGAGAATCAGGAATATCCCGAAGCTGCCGAATTCTTCAAAACCTACTACCAGCGTTACCCCAAAGGGAAATTCGCCGAACTCGCCCGCTACTATGCCGGCTACGCCTATTACCTCGATTCACCCGAGCCGCAGCTCGACCAGAGCGAAACCATCAAGGCCATCGAGGAACTGCAGGGATTCCTTGACTACTTCCCCCGCTCCGACAAAGTACCTTTGGCACAAAACGCCATCTTCGAGATGCAGGATAAGCTGACCCTCAAGGAACTGCAGAACGCCCAGCTTTACTACAACCTCGGCACATACATGGGCAACAACTACGAGAGCGCCATCATCACCGCAAAAAACGCTATCAAGGAGTACCCCTATTCAAAATATAAGGAAGAACTTGAGATGCTCGTGCTCAAAGCCCGCTACCAGGAGGCGAACCTCTCCATCGACGAGCGCAAGGCCGACCGTTTCCGCGATGTGATCGACGAATATTACAGCTTCATAGGCAACTATCCCGACAGCCCGAAACGTGAGGAAGCCGACAACATCCTCAAGATAGCACGCCGCTACGTGAAAGACTGACACCGGCCAACGCCTACACCATAACAGAAACCACAACCCTGAACTTAGACTTATATCAACATATGGACTACAAGAAGACCAATGCTCCTCTGAACACCGTGACCCGCGACATGATGGATCTCTGCAAGGACACGGGCAACGTTTACGAAACAGTGTGCATCATCGCCAAACGCGCCAACCAGATTGCCGGCGAAATGAAACGCGACCTCGACAAGAAGCTGCAGGAATTTGCGTCGCTCAACGACAATCTCGAGGAAATTTCGGAAAACCGCGAGCAGATTGAAATCTCGCGCTACTACGAAAACCTTCCGAAACCCACTTTGATTGCAGCTCAGGAGTATATCGACGGGAAAATCCATTTCCGCAACCCCGCCAAGGAGAAACTCAACCTCGACGACTGACAACGTATCTTTCTCACCCGGCAAAGACTCCCGGCTCTCCTCCCCCGTCATCGCCGGACACAAACAAACAAATGCCGCCTCAGCCCATGCCTGCGCATGGCACGGGCGGCATTAACCGCACAAATTCACGCTATGAAACTACTGATTACTGGAGCCAACGGCCAGCTCGGCACAGAGCTCCGCACAATCCTTGAAAAAGAATTTCCGGGACAGACCATCTACACCGACAAAGACGAGCTTGACCTCACAAACGCCAAAGCTGTGGAGGCATTCGTGGCAAACAACGAAATCACCCACATCGTGAACTGTGCCGCCTACACCGCCGTCGACAAAGCCGAAGAGGAAAAGATGCTCTGCGCCGCCATCAACACCGACGCAGTGAAGAACCTCGGCATCGCAGCCGACGCCGTAGGTGCCAAAATCATACATATCTCCACCGACTACGTGTTCGACGGCACGAACCACCGCCCCTACCGTGAAAGCGACAAAGTCAACCCCATATCGCAGTACGGCACCACCAAACGTAAAGGCGAAACCCTACTGCTGGCTCTTGCTCCGGAAGCCATCATCATCCGCACCGCGTGGCTCTATTCACCCTACGGAAAGAACTTCGTAAAGACCATGCTGCGTCTGGCCGACACACAGCCCGAGATTCGCGTGGTATGCGACCAGATCGGCACACCGACCTATGCCCGCGACCTCGCACGCGCCGTCGTCAAGATTCTCTGCTCACACCAGTGGGTGCCCGGCATCTACCATTTCACCGACGAAGGCGCCGCATCGTGGTACGATTTTGCCAAGGCCATCTTCCGCATCGCCGGCAAGAAAGTGAACGTTGTCCCCATCCCCACCGAGGACTTCCCGACACCCGCCTCCCGTCCGGCCTACAGCATCCTCGACCGCTCGCGCATCAAGGCCACCTACGGCGTGGAGATCCCCCACTGGGAGGAAGCTCTTGCCGACTGCATGGCCCAGATTGAAGAATCCAAAAACTAACCCTGCCAAGTGTCAACATTAACCGACGAAATAAGCCGGCGGCGCACGTTCGCCATCATCTCGCACCCCGACGCCGGCAAGACAACCCTAACCGAGAAACTGCTGCTATTCGGCGGCGCCATCCACATCGCCGGCGCCGTGAAATCAAACAAAATCAAGAAAACCGCCACATCCGACTGGATGGAGATCGAGAAACAGCGCGGCATCTCGGTGGCCACATCGGTCATGGGATTCAACTACGGCGACTACAAGATAAACATCCTCGACACCCCGGGCCACCAGGACTTCGCCGAGGACACCTACCGCACCCTCACAGCAGTCGACTCGGTCATCATCGTGGTGGACGTTGCCAAAGGTGTGGAGATGCAGACACGCAAACTCATGGAGGTGTGCCGCATGCGCAACACCCCCGTAATCATTTTCGTCAACAAGCTCGACCGCGAGGGACGCGACCCGTTCGACATCCTCGACGAACTTGAAAGCGAACTCAAGATTGCCGTCCGTCCACTTTCGTGGCCTATCAACATAGGCGCCAAATTCAAAGGAGTCTATAACATCTACGAGCACTCGCTCGACCTTTTCAAGCCCGACAAGCAGAAGGTGACCGAGCGTGTGGAGATTTCCGACGTATCCGACCCCGTTGTCGACGAGGCCGTGGGAAGCACCGACGCTGAAAAACTCCGCGCCGACCTGGAGCTCATTGAAGGTGTCTACCCTGAATTCGACGTTGAGGAATATCTGCAGGGGAAACTCGCCCCGGTGTTCTTCGGTTCCGCGCTCAACACATTCGGAGTGAAAGAACTGCTCGACTGCTTTGTAAAGATAGCTCCTGCCCCCCGCCCGGTCAAGGCGGAGGAGCGCCTCATCGAGCCGTCGGAGGACGCGTTCACCGGCTTTGTGTTCAAGATTCACGCCAACATGGATCCCAACCACCGCTCGTGCATCGCCTTTGTAAAGGTCTGCTCCGGCAAATTCGAACGCAATGTCAACTACCGTCATATCCGTTCGAACAAGCAGATGCGCTTCGCCGCCCCCACAGCGTTCATGGCGCAGAAAAAAAGCGTGGTCGACGAGGCATATCCCGGCGATATAGTCGGCATCCCCGACACAGGCAATTTCAAGATCGGCGACACACTCACCTCCGGCGAGACCATCCATTTCAAGGGCCTCCCCTCTTTCTCGCCCGAAATGTTCAAATACATTGAGAACACCGACCCCATGAAAGCCAAACAGCTTGACAAAGGCATTCGTCAGCTCATGGACGAAGGTGTGGCTCAGCTGTTCACCAACCAGTTCAACGGCCGTAAAATCGTCGGCACCGTAGGGCAGCTGCAGTTCGAGGTGATACAATACCGCCTGTTGCATGAATATGGCGCACAATGCCGTTGGGAACCCATCTCGCTCTATAAGGCATGCTGGATAGAGAGCGATGACCCTGAGGCTCTGGAAGCGTTCAAGAAACGCAAATACCAGTTCATGGCCGTGGATACAATGGGACGCGACGTGTTTCTTGCCGACTCAAACTATGTGCTGCAGATGGCCCGGACTGATTTTCCAGCCATCAGGTTCCATTTTTCTTCGGAATTTTAAGAATAGTTGCCATTACGGCATAATCCGCGCAAAAAAGCCTCGGTATCAAAATGCAAGCAAATTACCCCAAAACAGAGCACAATGCTCACACCCGCGCTTGCATAATGACATTAAACGCAAATTAATGTTAAAACAACTCCACTTTTACCTCAAAACACTTGCACATACTGCCGAAACGGCTTAAATTTGTAACGTGTTTTTCATGGTATTAGATTTAAGGTTAACTAAGATTGGTTGTCGCGAGACAATCAATTTTTTTTTGCGCCTTACCCGACAACACCCCACACTTTTCATATCTTCTATATTTTTTCATAACTTCTACACTTCAATAATCCAACATTATTCTACTCTTCTTACCCCGAATTTTCCTTTTCTTACCCGACAAATGCAGTGTGATTCTATAAATTCTTTTCACCGAATGGCACAATTAACTTTATTTAACTGTTGGGGGGGGTAAATAGACCGCTATTTACTAATTTTGCCTCAGTTTTCAATTTATTTATCATTTAGCCTCGCGATATTTCAGGTAAATCGCATTCAATCCAATGAAAAAACGCTTCTTATTTGCCCTTGGCATCGTGCTTACTGCCGCATGTTTCGGTCTGACATCATGTGGTGATGATGATGATGATGAACCTCAAACCATGTGCACCTGCACGGAATATGACCCCTACGACGGCAAGACATACACACAACAGCTCGATCCTGCCACTTTCGCCACAAGCAGCTGCGCCGAGCTTGGTGAAAAGCTGAACAGCTACGACACCGACACCCAAATTTCCTGTCGATAAGCCGTATTTTCAATAATTAAGGATATTGCGCCCGGAAATAGCCAGAAACAACGGCTTTTCCGGGTGTAATTTCATTCCATTCTGTCACAAGTCAAAAGCCAACGCACATGCGAGACCTAAGTAAACCGATACACGCTATCCTTCCCCAGGCATTCGCCGTAATCGGCGGTGCTACATTCATGCTGTCCGGATTCTTGAAAGCCATGGATTCAGGAGCATTCGCACGTCTGCTGAGCGACTACGGAATTCCGTATCTTGAGTACACCGCTCCGGTGATAATCGTAACAGAGGTGTTGATGGGATTCCTGCTAATCACCGGTATCAAACAGCGAATCGTGGCCATCCTGTCCGTAATAATGTTGATAATCTTCACGGCCGGGTTTGGATTCGGGGTACTGTTCCGCGATGTGACGGACTGCGGATGTTTCGGCGATTCGGGGATTCCTGGCTCCTCACCGGAGGCGGTGTTCATCCGCAACGTTATCCTGATGGCCATGCTATTATTCGTAGCCAAGAAACACAATGACACCCGCATATCCGAAAAAATCCTGACATATACCGGCGCATCGCTCATAGTGGCTGCAAGTGTGACCGCATTCATGGCTGGCCGGACATTCAGAAACATTCATGGCAACCGTCAGGGAGGCACACCTGTCGAGCCGGAGGCGGTGGCAGATACGGCGTTGGCCGATTTCATCACAGTGCACCCCGACAGTTCCTATCTGGTATTCGCATTCTCCTACAGCTGCCCGCACTGCCTCAACTCAATTGCAAACCTCAACAATTATGTAGCCGGTCACGCCGTGGACAAAGTCATCGGCATTGCAGCCGGAACTTTAGAACAGCAACAGGAATTCCGCCGACAATTCCATCCTGCATTCGAAATAGTAAATACCTCCAGCCTGAAAGCGCTGACTAAGGATTTTCCGAAAACGTATTATATTTTACGCGATTCTGTAGTGCTCGAGTTCGCCGGGGAACTACCCTGCCATCAAGTTTTGCAGAACTCCATGCGGCGCGCCGGACTTCTGCCCCCCGTGCCGCAGCCTCAGAACGAGAACTGACACATTGCGCCCACACGACGTGCCCACCGGTGCATACCGTTGAAATTCTGACGTTTGCCGATATTGAATTCCGCTCCTACCTGAATGCGCGGGGTCAGATTCCAGAACACGTTTGCCGCGCCGTACAACCCATACTTATAGTTCATTCCGTCCTCCTGATGGTCCGGCAGATAACGCGACTGTCCGAACGTGGCGGAAACAAACAGATTGGGCCGGAAATTGTATTGCAACGCTGCACACCATCCGAATGCCGCCGGAGCATAGAGGCGCCCCGGAGTGTCAGGATCCGACACAAGATCATAATTGCCCACAAGCATATCGCCACCGAGGCTTGCAGTTCCGTGGCCCCAGGTGAAGGTTCCATAGAACGTAAGCGGATAAGCCGGATGAAACACCGTGCTGAGCTGCAGACCATAACCGATCACGTTATGATTGCGTTCGGCAATTAGGTCACGGTACGGGAGTGTACGCATTATCCCAGCCAGCCTTACATGGCTTGAGGTATCCCATTCATACTGCAGGAACGCAGCAAAATCAGGCAGCCATTCATCGCATTTGGCTGTCATGTCGTTCTGCACGTCAACCTGCTGGGCAGGCGTCTCGGCCGAAACGGCCACCGTCCATCGGTTCCTGAAGGTTTTCATCCAGCGCACGAGCACATCAGTGACTGCCATCTTGTTGTTCGGACCCTGTGCATCCACCGTAGGTGGCAACGCCATGGGATCGCTGAAAGTTGAGGTGGCATATCCCACCGTCCAGTCGTTAAGTATGGCATAAGCTTTTTTCAGATGGAGGTCACGCCCCTGATAGCCGTTGAAATTGGCTTCGATATAAAGCTGATAGTTTATCCCGCCTTTCCTGCCGAGAACCCGGAAAAACAATGATGACCCTGCCGGAGTGGTGCCAAGATGACGCATATGTGTGGGATCCGGTTCCATTTGTATAAGCGCCGGCACAAAGCCATTGGCGGGAATCGCCCCACCCCAGTCGTACCAGCCGCGCATCCTCACGCATCCGCCGATACCCATGGCAAGATTGGAATCTTTGCTCAGAAACAGAAAATAAGGGGCAGCTGGATCCTGAAAATGCCTGAACTGATCGTAGTAGAACGCATCGATAGCCCTGCGTACCGAGTCGGACCCTGCATCGGGAGTACCGTTGCCCGGAAGGAAAATCACATGATGATTCTGCTTCAACGAATCAAGCTGGTCGTCGGTAGCCGCATTGCGGGCACACACCGGCCACAAGGAGATGCATGCCGCAAGGCATACCATGAATTTTGTAATGTGATGAATCATGTGTGTTGATTTTTATTAAAACAACAACACATGTGTGAATTTGTTTAACACAACATAGCCGGAGGGCGGCGAGAAGAGATGAATCCTCCCGCCGCCCTCCATTTAGGCTGATTGTTTATTCCACTGTGACGGATTTTGCCAGATTGCGCGGCATGTCCACATTGCAGCCTTTACGGATAGCGATGTGGTAGGCAAGCAATTGCAACGGTATCGACACCACAATCGGCGAAATTACTTCCGGCACCTCGGGAATTTCGAGGATATGGTCGGCGATGGCTCCGATAGCGCTGTCTCCCTTGGTGACAATGGCTATGACAGAGCCTCCGCGCGCCTTCACCTGCTGGATGTTTGATATGATTTTTTCATGCATCTCGTCGGACGGAGCTATCACCACGGTGGGAAGCTCGTGGTCGATGAGCGCAATGGGGCCGTGCTTCATCTCGGCCGCAGGATAGCCTTCGGCATGAATGTAGCTTATCTCCTTCAGTTTCAGGGCGCCTTCGAGCGCGCTCGGGAAGTTGTAGCCGCGACCGAGGTAAAGGAAGTTGTGCACGTAGGTATAGATGCTCGACAATTGTTCTATCTGGGCATTGAGCTGAAGTGTCTGCTCTATCAGAGCGGGCAGCTGCCGCAGTGCGTCGGCAACAGCGGCCTTTGTCTGCGGCGCGATGGTGCCTTTTAGCGAACCCACGGCCATTGCCAGCAGCGTAAGCACCGTCACCTGACCGGTGAACGCTTTGGTTGAGGCCACGCCGATTTCAGGACCGACATGGATATAAGTGCCCGAATCGGTGGCGCGGGCAATGGAGGAACCCACCACGTTGCACACACCATAGACAAATGCTCCGCAACTACGCGCCATCTGCACGGCGGCAAGCGTATCGGCCGTCTCGCCCGACTGGCTTATGGCTATCACGATATCTTCTGGACCGAGAATGGGATTGCTGTAGCGGAACTCACTGGCATATTCCACCTCCACCGGTATGCGGGCAATCTCCTGAAGCAGACGTTTGCCGATAAGTCCGGCATGCCACGATGTTCCGCATGCCACGATGATGATGCGGCGCGCATTCAGGAATCGTTCCTTATTTTCAATCACACCCGATAGTGTCACTTCGTCGCCACGCGAGGCGATGCGGCCACGGATGCAGTCGGTTATGGTTCGCGGCTGCTCGAATATCTCCTTAAGCATGAAATGCGGGAAGCCCCCCTTCTCAAGCTGAGACACCGACATGCGCAGTGTCTTGATGTCCACTTCGAGAGGCTCGTTGTCGGTGTTGATCACCACCAGAGGCTCCCCACGGCGCACTATTCCTATCTCATCATCGTTGAGATACACCACCTTGTCGGTGAATTCAATGATGGGTGTGGCATCGGATGCAATGAAGGTCTCGTTGTCCCCTATCCCGATTACAAGCGGAGAACTTTTGCGCGCCACCACGAGTGTGTCAGGTTCATCCATATCGACAACAGCGATGGCATATGCGCCCACCACCTCCTTGAGTGCGCCGCGAACGGCATCCACCAGCGAGCACCGTGTCGACTCCTTGATGTATTCTATCAGCTGCACGAGCACTTCGGTGTCGGTTTCGCTCGCAAAAGTGCATCCCTGCATGGTGAGCGCCTCTTTAAGCACTCCGTAGTTCTCGATTGTGCCGTTATGCACCATTGCGATTCGGCCGCTGCGGCTCACATGCGGATGCGCGTTCACATCGTTAGGCTCGCCATGGGTGGCCCAGCGGGTATGTGCTATGCCGAGTGTTCCGGCCACATCCTTGCTCTGACAGAAACGTTCGAGATCATCCACTTTGCCGCGGGTCTTGTAGACGTCGAGTTTGCCGTCACCGTTCACAAGCGCTACTCCGGCGCTGTCGTAACCGCGGTATTCCAGACGGTGAAGCCCCTTGATAAGAATTTCATAAGCGGGCTTGTCGCCGATGTATCCAACTATTCCACACATATATTATCGTTTTCTATGTAATCTTTTAACTGTTGTCGCGGACGCATCGCTGTCAAAAGGCCCCATTGCGCCCCTTCAATGCGGATATTACCGCCTGGAGAGCTGATTGATGAAGATTTATTTTTCTAAAAAAACGGGGCAAAGTTACAAAAGTCTGTCGAAATGCAAAACAAATGCGCAATTTTCTATGACATCATGCCAACTTTTATCAGCTTGATTCGATTATATTATTAATAACTATTATTATCAAAAGCGCACCTATATTATCAACAGCGCGTCGCTCCTACCTGCGGCGACGACGGCGGTTCTTTTTTATGGTGTACGTCACAACGCCCCAGACGTCAAAACGGCATTCCGGGGTTATGAGAATGGGGTCGTAAAGCTCGTTGGCCGGCTCGAGCCACACTTTGCCCGGTTCGAAATGCAGCCGTTTCACAGTGAAGTCGCCGTCGACGCAGCACACGGCCAGATCGCCGTTCTCCGGCTCAATGGAGCGGTCGATGACAAGAATATCGCCCTCCTCTATCCCCTCGTCGATCATAGAATCGCCGTTGACACGGCCATAGAAGGTTGATGCCGGATGGCGCACAATCTCGTAATTTAGGTCGAGCGTTTCCGATATATAGTCCTGTGCCGGCGATGGGAAACCGGCCTGAATGCCCCCGTCGGCATACGGCAACGGCATCCGGGACGCCGGGTCGGCAATGAACAGTTCAATGTCGCGCGATGTTGATTCCATATTGCAAAGATAGCGATATTGATTAACTTTGCACCCGTTTTTCAAAATTTAAAAAACATTCATCCGATCATGCACGACAAGAATTCGCCACGCCGCACCGTCAACAGCCAGCGGAGCTTTGCAAGCACTGTGTATTACTCGGCCACACGCGCCATCAAGCGCCACGCCACCGGCGGCAACATCCTGATTGCTGCTACAGTTCTGGCTATGGCAGCCGCAAACATACCGGGTATCGACAGCCACTACTTCAGCTTCTGGCATCAGGAAGTCAGACTGCAGGTGGGCAGTTTCAACATCTTTTCCCATCACGGACACCCGATGTCGCTGCTCACTTTCATCAACGACGCCCTCATGGCCGTGTTCTTTTTCACAATCGGACTTGAAATCAAGCGAGAGATTCTTGTGGGCGAACTCTCCAACTTCCGCCAGGCACTCCTCCCCATAATCGCCGCAGTGGGCGGTATGGCTGGGGCCGGCGGGGGGTTTCTGCTGTTTGCAGCCTGACCGA
>OGSD01000301.1_pt1 | contig 52877 bp, 40 predicted proteins | sample 1553571 | NCBI WGS metagenome assembly OGSD01 (sample SAMEA2580072, study PRJEB22360) | human gut metagenome | biome: human gut; feature: human-associated habitat; material: faeces | place: Denmark | collected 2008/2010 | reverse complement strand
CGTATGTACGACCGAGAATGTCCTTGCTGTTTCCATGCTCGATCATCTGAATGTTCGTGAAAAGGTCAACCACTTCGCCAAGACGCCGCTTGTCCAGCTCCGGACGGGCAAAATTCTTAGGAAGAATATCCTTGAGGCGTTTGTTCTCTTTCTCGATGCTGAGCATTGCAGCATCAATCACCGTGCCAATTTCCGGTCTGTGAGCGGCAGCCGCAATCGTGCTCCATCTTGCATTTGCAGGGACAAAGAAGATGTTTTCGGCGGTGTATTCGTCATGGTCTTCTTCAAATCCGTCACCTTCTTCAACCAGCTCCTTATACTTCGCCTCGAAGCGATCCGAAATGTATTTCAGGAAAATCAGTCCGAGAACGACGGACTTGTATTCGGATGCGTCGATGTTTCCGCGCAAGACGCAAGCCGCGTCCCAGATTTGTTTTTCAAAGCCGATGTTGCTTGTGCTATTCTCAGCCATTTCAATAACCTCCTAAACTGCTATTTTACATTTATTATTCTGCAAAAAGAGCTGTACGAAAAACTGAACTTAGCCCTTGTCCGTTCGCACAGCCTCAAAATATCTCCGATGTTGCAATTCAAATCGTCACAGATGCCAGGCTAAGCGCTTGACGGAAGGCGGAGTTCTTTATGTCTCATTCTATCAGAAACGTTCAAAGTTTTTATAGCGGATTCCCATAATACGCCTCCTTTACGCATTCGCAAAGTGTGATTTCTCTTCTATTATACATGATAGCTTCTTCAAATGCAATTATTTCATGTGGAAGTGCGCCCAAAAGATGCAAGCTCTTGATGACTTCGATTCCTATATATTGCCATATGACGTTGACTGGGATACAGGGGAAGACGTGAAGCCGCTATGCTTTATGGAGAAACCTTGCAGAGCTTTTTGAATGCGCATGTAACATACTGGAATAACACATCAATAGTTCTGGCGACTGATAGCGTTTTGATAGCAAAATGATAGTAGATGCGGCGTTCGCGTTATGCTGATGTGTCGGCTGGGGCGAACGGCTTGTGGATGCTGAAATGTGATTTTATAGGAAGAAAAAGGAGAATCAAACAGGCGTGCCAACACGACTGTATTCACAATCCCGCGCATCTCCCTCTTGCGTCTTCCCGCTGAATGCGCTACAATAAGAGTGAATGCGCACGGGTACGCCAAAATGGAATGCTTGCGAAAGGAGGAGAAAGCATGAAACTACTCATTGTGGATGACGAAATCCGGGCGGTGCAGGCATTGGTGAAGCGGGTCAACTGGCAGGAATACGACTTTGAGCCGCCGCTGGCTGCATATTCTATGGCACAGGCACAGGGCGTTTTTCAACAGCAGGAGATTTACTTGATGCTGTGCGATATTGAGATGCCGCAGGGGTCAGGATTGGAACTGTTCGAGTGGGTGAAGACGTATTACCCGCTGACGGAGTGCATTTTTGTGACGTGCCATGATGAATACAGCTATCTGCGTTCTGCAATGCAGCTGGGGAGCTGTGATTATCTGCTGAAGCCAATCAACTATACGCTGCTGCAAGAGGCGCTGAAAAATGTGGTGGAGCGCATCCAGCGGCGCAAAGATAAACCGGCGGGGTCGGCAGAGCAGCCCAAAGACAGTCTGCTTCCGGCGAACACGCTTAATGTGTCCAATCCGTATATCCGCCAGCTGCTGCATGTGCTTTCGGAGCGGCTCACGGAGAATTTGCCCATTCCGGAACTGGCAGACAGTATGCACTTGAATCCGCAGTACATCATGCGCCTGTTCAAAAAAGAAATGGGCTGTTCTATTCTGCAGTACATCACATCCCGAAGGATTGCACTTGCGGTGCAGTATTTGGAAGATACGAACCTGCCGATTACCGAGGTGGCGCTTCTTTGCGGGTTTGATAATTATTCCTACTTCACACGAGTGTTTAAGCGGTTTACAGGGCAGTCGCCTGCCGCATTCCGCAAGCGCAGTGTGCCGCCGGACTAAATGACTTGCAGCAATATTGGGCATAAGGGGGAGAACAGGTGCAGAAGCCGAAAAGGAAACAATCTCGTTCATTGACATTGCGCTTGGCGGTGACGGTTATTGTCGTGATGCTGACGCTGAACCTGCTCTCCATCATCAGCGCACTGCGACTGACATCTACAACGCGGGAAAGCATCTTGCAGGAACACAGCTACTTGCAAACCTATTACACCAAGCAGCTTGACCGGGAACTGACGCAGGCTCAGGTACGACTGTATTCCATGAGCCGCAGCTATGATTTCAGCACAGCGCTGTCTGGCGCGGAAACAGGGGAGGCGCAGTACAGTGCACTGCGCAGTCAGGTGACGCTCAATACGCAAATGAAGGACTGGTTGAACCAATTTCCTATGGTAGACGGCTATTTTTTGTTTCAGCCGGAGGGGGATTTGCTGATTATTGCCGGGGATGATTCCGCAGCTGTGCAGATGATAGGCGAACAGCTGAAAAGCGGCGAACAGGCGGATGAACAGGAAAATCGGGACGGAAAATGGCGCTTACAGCAAACGCCCATCGGAGGTGTGCTGATTTTCATGGGCATTCGCCGCGGCATCCAGTATGGGGCATGGGTGCAGACAGATCGACTGCTCGATACATGGGGCTTGAATGCGCAGGAGTATCAGATTTTGCCGGATACGGTGTCTCCCAATGCAGAAACGGTGGATGCAGCGGCGGAACAGGCGCAGTGTCTGCTCCGCTATATACCGCCGGAGGATGCGTTTGCGCTGCCGCTGAATGTGAAAATCCTGCTGGTGCTGTCAGTCACGATGCTTTTGTCCATTCCGCTGATTTGGCTTGCTATGCGCCGACTGGTGCTGAACCCGCTGCATGAGCTGATGGAAGCAATTCGGAAAATCGAAAGCGGGGATACCGCCTACCGCATTCCGGAGAAGACGACTTCCAGCGAGTTTGAGCGCTTGAATACGCAGTTCAACCGCTCTGTGGAACAGCTGGCAGGGATGCGCATGGAAATCTACGAAGCGCAGCTGGAAAATGAACGCACCCGCGTCAGCTATTTGACGCAGCAGATGCAGCCGCACTTTGTCTTGAACACACTCAACCTGATTTATTCGATGGAGCCGGAAGAATATGACTTAATACAGAGCACCATCATGTGTTTGTCGAACTATTACCGCTATGTGGCGCACATTACAGACCCGCAAGTAGCACTGGGAGCGGAACTGAACCATGTGGAGAATTATTTCAAATTGCAGCAGACACGTTATCCGGGCATGTTTTTCTATGAGATTGAATGCCCAGAGAACCTGCGCGAGCAGATGATTCCGCCGATTGTGATTCAGACGTTTGCTGAAAACACCATCAAGCATTCTTTGATTCCGGGCAGGGAAAATCGCATTTGGATTCAGATTGAGGAAACGCCGGAAAAACAGCTGCATGTTCTGATTCGGGACAGCGGAAATGGCTATCCGCCCGAAGTCTTGGCGCAGATTCAGTGCTATCAGCAGACAAGGAAGAAGCAGCCGAACCTCGGCATGGGGATTCAAAACACAATCGAGCGGCTTCGGCTGATTTACAAGGGGCAGGAAAAACTCTATTTCAGCAATCAGCCGCAGGGCGGCGCACAAGTTGATTTCTATTTTCCAATCCGGGAGGGCGGAGAGCATGAAGCGCATCGCAGTGTGGATTTTACTTTGTATTCTTCTTTGTCCCCTGATGCAGGTGCAGGCGGAGGACATCACGGATTTGACCATCGAGACGGTGACGTTTGACAACGGCAATCCGGGGCTTTCAGCGGTTGAAGAAGCAGTGAATCAGATTACCATTCCCGCTATCGGCGTGCGGATTCACCTGCTGGATGTTGGCATTCAACAGCATGCACAGCGAATCAGCATGATGATTGAAAGCGGCGAGCCGGTGGACTTGGTGATGGCGGGGGTTGCGCTGCCGGGCGGCAGGCATGGGAACATGCTCCGCCCTCGGCTTTGGTGTGGGGGGGGCTGCCGCTGCCGATGGTCAGCATGGTAGCAGATGAACTGCTGCTTCCGCTGGATGCGCTGGTGGATGCGTATGGGCAGGACATTCAGGGTCTGTTCGGCGATCAGCTGGCGGCGGGGCGCATCAATAGGCAGCTGTATGCGATTCCCGGCGATGCGTACTGCGCCCGTGCAGGCGGCGTAATGGTGAATATGGAGCTTGCACAGGCGGCGAGGCTGACAATTCCGGAAACCTGCACGCTGGATGACTTGGAGAGCATGTTCGCTGCTCTGAAAGCCTATTCGCCGGAGCACTACGGCATTGCTTTTGAGACGGGCGATATGTCGATTATCAACTACTTTTTTGAGATAGAGAACTACGGAAGCGGCATTTTTGCCTTTGGCGTAACGTTTCAGCCCAGTGAAAGCACCAAGCTGGAAAATATGTTTGCCTCGGAAACCTATCGCGACTTCTGCTATCGAACGCGCAAATGGCAGCAGAGCGGCTATATTCCGCCGGATAGTTTGACAACCAGCATTTTGGCGTTCACGCGCGTCAATCAGAGGCAGGCGTTATGCCTTCCAACCAGTTTTGCGCCGATTGAGCAGTACAAGCTCCGCAATGATGAAAGCGAAAGGAAGATTCTCCCCATGACACGCCCACTGCGCTTTACTAGCGCCATTCAGGAACGCATGTGGGCGATTCCTGTCACCAGTGAGCATCCGGAAAAAGCGATGCAGTTTCTGAACCTGCTGTATAGTGATGACCGTGTGGCGAATCTGCTTTCCAATGGGGTGGAAAATGTGCATTATACCAGAGTCAGCCCGCATGTTATTGCGCCGACAGGTGATTCAAACTATAAGCGCGTGTTTACCCGCTTTGGCAATCAGGCACGGGTGGATCACTGGCTTCCAGCAACGGAAGCGTATCCAGCGGAAATGATGGCATTTGAGAACTCGGCTGAAATTTCCCGAACGCTTGGGTATACCTTTGACAGTGCGGCAGTGGCTGGTGAAGTGGAAGCGGTTAATGCAGTGATTGCATCCTATGCACCGGCGCTGGAATACGGTTTGGTGGAGGATGTCGATGCGGCGCTGAAGGAATTTAACGAGGCGCTGGAAAAGGCGGGAATCGAGAAAGTTATTGCGGAAAATCAGCGGCAGCTGTCAGCATGGCTGGCAGAACGTGAATAGAAAGCACAACCGCATATACAGCAGGCAGGGAAGCATTTCTGAAAGGGAAATGCATTCCTGCCTTTTATCATGTCATTATCGTACATATTGCAGGTCATAATTCTGCTATCATGCGGCGATGACTTTGCGCTACAATACAGACAGCAAGGATGAGCAGCGCCGAGCGGTTCATGAACGCATGGCACTGGAATTATCCAAATGAAAGGAAGTAGGTACCATGAAAAAAATCCTGTCACTGCTTCTCGCGGCTGCGCTGCCGCTGAGCGCCGCCTGCACAATGGTTGCGCGGGCGGAAGAGAATCCTGCCCCCAGCGGCTTGGTTCCCGGATTGGTCGAAATGACGGTGTTCGGCAATCATGTGGATAAGCCGGAAAGCGTCTATCCGCAGGCGAACGGGCAGATTTTCAACGAAGGCTATACGCCGGAAAACGCACCGGTGTACTGCAACCCGATTGTTTTTAACTACAACTACTCGGCAAATGCCGGCGAGACGCTGGGCGTGGTGTCTGATGCGCCGTTCAGCGCGGCATTCATTGCCAACATCATTGAGAGCAGCCCGACGGAGCGTTACACCCATTTGACGAATGCAGTGCTCTTCCGCGGCACCGCCACTTACCTCAAAGAAAACAACAGCCGTTCGGCGGCTGACCCGCACGCCATCTATTATAACAACGTTTGGTATGTGTATGCGTCCGGCGGCTATCAGCTGCGCTCGGAGGATTTTGTGAACTGGGAGGTTGTCCCGGCTATGAATGCCGATGGCACGCAGATGACCTTCACTGCACCCAGCGTGGGATACCGCACGGATGAAAGCGGAAAGACGACGTTCTACCTTGCGTGGAACAGCTCACACATCTATTCTTCGGAAACGCCGACCGGCCCTTGGACGGACTTGGGTGACTTTACTTACCGCGGCATGTCTTTCAGCGATAATGCGCTGTACAACAAGGAGGACAACACCTACGGCCCGTCGCACGCGGCGGATGCAGCGGATGATGCTGAATCGGTCATCATTGCCGCGCACAATGACGTGGACTTGTTCGTTGACCATGATACGAACCGCATGTATCTCTGCTGGGGCATGGGCTCGAAGGAGCTGAGCATCGCGGAGCTGAATCCCGATAATCCCTCGGAACTGCTGAGTGCACCCGTGCCGGTTATCACGCACAATCCGACGGTGACGTGGGAAAACTTCGGGCAGCATCATGAGGACTACGCGACCGGTTTTGCGGAAGGCTCGATGATGTTCAAGTACAATGGCGTGTATTACTGGACGTTTGCGACCGGCGGCACGCAGTATGATTCCTATACCTTCGGTGTATACACCAACAAGACGGATGACCTGCTGAACGCAGACAACTGGGTGTATCAGAATCAAGAGGTCATTAACCCCGATGGGGATGATGCCATGTGGGGCGCAGTGCGCGGCGGCGGTCACGGCTCGATTGCGGAAGGCCCGAATGGTCAGCTCTGGTGCTTCTACACGGTGAACGTCGGCTATGAAGGCGACATGGAGCGCCGTCTGGGGGCTGATCCGGCGTATGTGACGGAAGATGGCGTGCTGGTTGTGCCGCATCTGTCGGAAAATCCGCAGTATGCGCCCGGCGTGCTGGCGAATCCCTGCGGCGAAGCGGGCAATGAAACGGGTTCGGACATTCTCTCTGCACGTCAGGGTTATGCGGTGTCGAGCTATCACGAGGGCCGTCATCCGATGTACGCTTCGGATGAATCTCCGCTGACGTGGTGGCAGCCTGCGGATGACGATGCGCAGCCGTGGTATCTGGTGTCGCTCAAAGGCTACTACAACGTGGATTCCATCCGCGTGATGCTCAAGGATGTTGAGCTGAACCGCGCGAACACCTATGGTACGAATCATTCAGAGTATTCGTACAAGATTGAGGTGTACAACGGCATTGAGAACCCGGTCACTGCACCGATATCTGAAAGCAATTCCGAAGAAGGCTGGGTGACAGTCTGGGAAGGCACGTCCAACATCCTGAACTTCATTGACATGGAAGAGCCTGTGGAGGCAATGTTCGTGCGCATTACGTTTACGGACTGGACGGGCAAGGTTTCCTAATACGAAAGTCGCGCACCGGAAAGAGAATCCCTTCGAGCATCGGGGGGGCTTCCCTTCCGGCGCGGAAGACGGGAAGTCGGGAGGTCAAAGCATGCTGCAGGTTGCTGTGCTGGAGGATGAACAGGAAAGTCGAGTGCAAATCAAACGTTGCTTGGAACGCTATCAGGCGGAAAACCATGCGGAATGGGACATGGATTATTTCAGCAGCGGCGCAGAACTCTTGTTCAGCGGCGCATCAGGCTATGACATGCTGCTGATGGATATAGAGATGCCGCAGATGAGCGGGATGGAAGTGGCACGCCGGGTTCGCCGCGAAGACCAGCATGTTGCGATTGTATTCATCACAAACATGGCGAATTATGCGCTGCAAGGGTATGAGGTAGAGGCAATGGATTTCATTGTGAAACCCTATACCTATGAAGTGTTTCAATTTCGCATGGATCGCGTTGTGCACCGGGTGGAACGGAAGAAAAGCAATCGCGCTGTGCTGCTGACGAGCAATGATCAGGTCTATCGTGTTCTGCTGTCAGAACTCCTGTATGTGGAGGTGGCGCAGCATACGCTCATTTACCATACAGAACAGGGCGAAATTGCTGTGCGCGGTAGTATGCGCGAGGCGGAAAAGGCGCTGATGCCATACGGTTTCTGCAAATGCAGCCAAAGCTATCTGATTCACTTGCGCTTTGTGACACGGGTGAAGGATGATGAAGTCTTCCTGAACAAAGAACGGATTCACATCAGCCGAGGCAGCAAAAAAGAATTGATTCGTGCGCTGGCGGAATATACAGCAAACGGATGAGACGGAAAGGGAAAGGGAAAGATAATGAAAAGACTGCTGGCAGCATGGATGCTGCTTGTGCAGCTGGCGCTGTGCTGGACAATCGGCTTGGCAGAGGATGCGTTTGAAAAGGAAACGTACTACATACACAATGACGAGATGAATCGCAGCATCTACGCGGTGCAAATCAAGCCCAAGGATTTGGCAGAGGGAGAAAAAGTACCGCTCATCATCTATGTCCACGGCGGCAACGGCACGGCAAACAGCTATATTGGACTGGCGAAAACGCTTAGTGAACAAAAAATCGCAGGTCTGATGTTTGAATGCTGCGGCGGAAATAACGGGAAAGCATCCGCCGCCAAAAGTGACGGAGCAGATCTCTTTCCTGCGCACTATTCCTCGCGCATCAGCGACTTGGAAGCTGTGCTTGCTTTTGCAAAAACGCTGGATTTCGTTGATACGAACCGCGTTTATTTGTGGGGGGAAAGCTATGGCGGAATTGTCGTGGAATTCTGTGCGGTCAATCATCCGAACGATGTGAAAGGATTGCTGCTGGTCAGTACAGGTCTGTCGGATGCTGTTCTGGGGATTCAGGCACAGGAAGAGACACATCATGGCATTCTGACGAAGTATGTTCCTGATGATCCATACCAGTACATTTTGGGCTATCCGGGCGCAGTACTGTTTATTTGCGGCGATGCAGATGCAACAGGCGCTTATGACAACGCGGCGTTCAATGCGGTGCTGTATCAGCAGCGGGAACAGACGCAGACGGATTTTGTCACAATTCCGGACGGTGGACACGGCTATGGCACATTTACAAAGGAACAGAAACAGACCACCGTGGATTGCATTCTGTCATGGATGGCACAATAATGACCAGATTTGACGCTAAAACGACGGGATAAGCCAAATTGCACACACGGAAACCCAATCGTGCTATGATACTCACATGAGATGCGTTGCCGAGAAGGAAACGCACAAAATAGAAGGAGGAACCCAATATGAAGAAGTTTCTTGCTCTGCTGCTGGCGGCCCTGATGGTGCTGGGCTGCGCGAATCTGTCCTTGGCGGAAGATGCTGCGCCGCTGGAAGTGCTGACCGAGTTTGGCGACCTGACTGCGGATGACGCTGATTACGAACCGAACCCGGACTACGACAAGTACACCGTGATTGAGTACTACATCGAAGCGTCGGACGCGACGGTTATCATTACCTGCTCTGCGAAGGCGGACGGTTCCGAATACAACCTGGAATACAGCTTCTATGGCGACGACCAGCAGGTCATCTGGCAGGTTGTTGACGGCGAAGGCAAGGTCGCGTTCGACAAGACGGGCTTCATGGGCGGCGACACGCCGGATATGATTGCCTACATCCTCGAAAACGCGATTTGGTCTGCGATTCCCGAAAACGACGTGATTGATTTCGGCGACCTGACCAGCGACGACGCTGATTACGAACCGAATCCTGATTACGACAAGTACACCGTGATTGAATACTACATCGAAGCGGCGGACGCGACGGTTATCATTACCTGCTCTGCGAAGGCGGACGATTCCGAGTTCAACTTGGAATACAGCTTCTATGGCGACGACCAGCAGGTCATTTGGCAGGTCGTTGACGGCGAAGGTAAGGTCACGTTCGACAAGACGGGCTTCATGGGCGGCGATGCGCCGGATATGATTGCCTACATCCTCGAAAACGCGACGGTCTGGGCTGACATTGTGAAGTAATCCCAATTCACCTGTGCTGCGGTGAAGCAGCACAAAAAGAATCCCCGTGTGCTGACGCAAGCGCCAACAAGAAATTCGGACTTGCTGGTACGCGGGGATTTTTAGAAGCCGGAAAAGAGCTACAACATCCTCTATCTGATGCATGGTGGCGGTGATGACGAGAACTACTGGCTGATGGAGCTGAGCGACCGTACACATGGCAAAACGACGATGCGCGTGCTGGATCACATGATTGAGGACGGCTTGTGTGAGCCGCTGATTGTGGTTACGCCGACGTTCTATGCTGACGTCGAGGGCGTTGAGCCGACGCAGGAGCAGATTGATGCCGTCTGTGCGCAGATTGGCGAATCGCACTATAATTCCATGTCGGGTCTGTATACATGGTACTTTGGCGACGAATTTCGGAACAATATCATTCCTGCGGTGGAAAGCAAATACCTGACCTATGCAAACAAAGATGTCAGTGAAGAGAACCTGATTGCAACGCGCGACCATCGGGCGTACTGCGGCCTGTCGATGGGTTCAGTAACTTCCTTCCACGGAGTCCTGATGCGCAATTTTGATGTCATCGGCTGGTGCGGTTCATGGTCGGGCTCGCTGACGGATGAAGCGCTTTTCCGCACGATGCTGGAAGAAAAATATGCGGATTACACCCTGAACTTCTGGTATAACGGCAACGGCGTGGAGGACATTGCTTTTGAAGAGCATTACGAAATCTACAATCAGCTGATGGAGAGTATGAGCAACAAGTTTGTGGACGGCGAAAACAGCGCAATGGTGGTGCTGGAAGACGGTGCACACAACTATGCAGCTTGGATTGTGGATTTGTACAACTGCCTGTTGGTGTTCTTTAAGTAATAGTCAATAACGACGGCGGAGGAAGTGCAGCATGACGGGCTTGCTGGACTGGCTGAAAAGCCTATATACAGTGGGTGTGCAGTACATTTGCTGGCTTGGGCTTGCAACGCTGGTGTTCTCACATTCTCTGGAAAAGAGAAAAATGGCGTGCCTCAAAGGCAGTGCGGCGACGGCTGGATTTCTGCTGCTGGGGATGCTGGCTTCCTCTACCGCCGTGGATGGCGCACTGCCGGTTGTGTGGTATTTTGTGCTGCCGCTGGTGAATATGCTGGTCATTATGAGCTACTGCCAGATTAGCTGGCGAGAAGCATTTCAGTGCGCTTTGCTGGCATCACTGACGGAGCATCTGGCCAATTCTGTGTACATTCTCATTTTCGTGAGCAATGCGCAAATGAATTTGGCGTACTGCACCATCAGCTTACTGGTGTATGCATGCATCTGGTTTTTCTGGGGCAGAAAAATGGCACACACAGGGCATTACTATGTGACAAGCTGGGGCATTGTTCCGATGACGCTGCTGTGCCTGACGGTGCAGGTGTTTCTGAGCTATGAATGCAAACATACCGCTGATCCGAATGCATGCATGGCATTTGAAGTCGAGACCGTGCGCCGAATGCTCCAGCTCTGCCAGTGGTATGCGATTGCGTTCTGCTGCTTGATTCTGGCGCTGGAATATACGCATCAGAAGCAGCTGTTTGCGCAGGCGGAACTGGCGGTCAGCCATGAGCTGCTGCATGTGCATGAGCAGCAATTCCGCTTGACTCGTGACAACATTGACCTGATTAACCGCAAGTGCCACGACATGAAACATCAGGTGACGGTGCTGATGGCGCAGAAGGACGGAACGGGTGAACTGACGAAGCGATATGGGCATGAAATCCTAAAAATGATAGAGGTTTACGATAACAGCATTGATACGGGCAACGAGGTGCTCAATACTGTGCTGCGCGACAAAAGCCTGTATTGCAGCATGAACGACATCAACTGGATGTGTGCAGCACATGGAGAACAACTGAACTTCATGAATCCGCTGGACTTGGTCTGCATCATTGGCAATGCGCTGGACAACGCAGTGGAGGCAGTAGAGCGCATTCCCGACAAAAAGAGGCAGATTATCAGCGTCAAGATTGCCATCGTCAGCAGCATGATGCAAATTCTCATTGAGAATACGTTTGACGGGGAAGTGCATACCGCTGATGGGCAGCTGCTGACGAGAAAGCAGGACGCACATAATCACGGCCTCGGCGTGCGCAGCATTCGTGCGACAACGGAGAAATACGGCGGTTATGCCAGCACGACCACGGAAGGGGATACCTTCATCCTCAACATACTGATTCCAATTCCCAATGCGGCCGAAACAGTATGAGAACTTGGAAATTCTGAAGCGGAAGACAGAGAGGAAGCGCTTGAAGATGGACGAGCAGAAACAGAAAATCAAAAAGCCTCATAAAAAAAATGAGCAACAAGCTCTTTGCTGGAATTTGGGGAAGCCTTCTGGCGCTCCTGATGGTGGGCATTATCACGCTCAACGTGGTGCTGCTCAAATACAGCTCGCTGATTACTCGTTCGCTGGGACATCAAACCGTAGCAACCGTGAATCTGGATACTTCGGGTGACAGCGATTACTTCAAAAGCGCCTTTGCAACGGAGGCAGATTTGCTGGCGCATGAAACGGAAATCAGCCGGCAGATTGAGGCGGAGGGCATTGTGCTGGTGAAAAACGACCAGAATGCACTGCCGCTGCAAAAGGGAGCGAAAATCAGCATCTTTGGTCAGGCATCAACGCAGTTCCGCTATGGCGGCGGCGGTTCCGGCGCCATTGACGAGACAAACGTGCAGAGCTTGAAGGAAGCATTCACGCAGGAAGGCTTCGATGTGAATGAAACGCTGTGGACGATGTATCAAGACAGCGGCCTGAAAATTCCCAAAGAAGTCAAGCCGGATGATTTCTCTGCGGAGGTGGAAAAGTCTTTTGCAGCATATGGCGATGTAGCGATTTTTGTCTTCTCGCGCCCTGCGCATGAGGCGACAGACCTCGCAGAGAAAGAGGTCTCTCTGAGCAAGGATGAGCAGGCGCTGCTGACATACATCAATGCGCATTTTGACCGCGTGATTGTGCTGCTGAACATCGCAAACGCGGTTGAATTGGGCTGGCTCAATGAATATGAGCATATTCAAGGGGCACTTTGGGTGGGCTACCCCGGTCAGCAGGGAATGATTTCGATTCCGCGTGCCGTGAATGGTACGGTGAACCCGTCTGGACGGCTGGTGGATACCTATGCTTACAGCGCGGAAAGCTCAGCTGCGTTTGAAAATTTCGGCTATGGGCGCGTGGAAAACGGCTATAACAGCGTGGGCGCGAAGAATACCTATGTGGTTTATGGCGAAGGAATTTACGTCGGTTATCGCTATTATGAAACGCGCTATGAGGATACGGTACTGGGGCAGGGAAATGCAGACAGCAGAAAGGGCGCTTCGGACAACAAGGCGTGGAACTATGGCAAGGAAGTGCTGTATCCCTTTGGCTACGGACTGAGCTACACAACCTTTGAATACAGCAATTTCAAGCTGACGGAAGAGGAAAATCAGTTTGCTGTTTCTGTGGATGTCACCAATACAGGTGCTGTGGCGGGCAAGGAAGTTGTTCAGATCTACTTCCAATCGCCCTATACGGACTATGATAAGCAGTATCTGGTAGAGAAGGCATCGGTGGAGCTGTGCGGTTTCGGCAAAACGCGCCTGCTTTTGCCGGGCGAAACAGAGACGGTTGCGCTGACTGTGCCAAAAGAAGAGCTGCGTGCGTATGACCGAATCAATGCGCGCACCTACATTGTTGATGCGGGAATGTACTACTTTACCGTGGCGGACAATGCACACGATGCAGTCAACAACATCTTGGCGGCAAAAGGCTGCACGATTGAAGACGGCATGGATGATGCGGGCAATGCTGCCATGACAGCATCCTATGTGCAGCAGGAACTGGACACAACGACCTGCGCAGTGGACAGCGCAACGGGAACGGCTATCAGCAATCAGTTTGATTACAGCAGCATGACGTACTATGACAGCAAGTATGTCTATCTGACGCGCAGTGATTGGGATGGCACATGGCCGAGCTTCTATGGCAAGACGGATAAAAAGGGCAAACATACCATGAAGGCGAGCGACCAGCTGCTGCAGGACAGTCAGGAAAATCATTACGCTGACGACCCGAACGCCGTTATGCCGACGACAGGTTCGGGCAAAGGTATCAAGCTGATTACCATGCGCGGCAAGGCATACGACGATCCGGCATGGGAAAATGTGCTGGACTGCCTGACGGTCGAAGAAATGATGAACATGGTTCGGCTGGGCGGCTGGCAGACGGCACAGCTGCTGAGCATTTCCAAGCCTGTTTCCAACGATCAGGATGGCCCGGCAGGTATTTCGGATGAATTGATTTCCGGCAGTGCGCACTGCATGGGCTATCCGATTGCGGTGGTGCTTGCGTCCACATGGAATCAGGAACTGGTGGAGCAGATGGGCGAGTGCATTGGTGAAGATGGCTTGAAGTCGGGCGTTCAGGGCTGGTATGCGCCGGGGGCAGGGACGCATCGTACGCCCTATGGCGGACGCAACTTTGAGTACTACTCCGAAGACGGCTTCTTGTCGGGGAAAATCTGTGCGGCGGAGGTTCGCGGCGCACAAAGCAAAGGCATGTATGTCTACCTCAAACATTTGGTGCTGAACGATCAGGAAGATCGGCGCTATGGCATTGCAACCTTCTGTCAGGAGCAGGTGCTGCGCGAACTGTACATGACACCCTTTGAAATCTGCGTCAAGGAAGCGGATGCGCATGGCATGATGGCGGCATTTGACTCCATCGGCGGCATCTGGTGCGGTGCAAATGAAGATTTGCTGGAGGATGTTTTGCGCGGCGAATGGGGCTTCCGCGGAATTGTTGTGACAGACTATGCGACAGCGAACGGCGGTTACATGTGGATTGACATGGGGCTGCAAAACGGCGGCGACCTGTGGCTGAACAGTGACAAAACGGTTTACTGGATTGATGACATTGAAAACAATGCAACGCTGGTGAACAGCCTGCGCCGTGCATCGCATAACATCCTGTATACGGTTGTCAACAGCGCGGCGATGAATGGCTTCAGCGAAAAGACGGAAATCCGCAATGTGCTGCCAGAGTGGCAAATCTGGATGATTTGCGCTGATGCTGCGGTGCTGGTGGTGACAGTGACAGGCGTACTGCTGATTGTACGGCGCTGCAGGAAGAATCGCAGCAGCATTCAGGTGGTTCAGGTGAAAGCGCAAGTATAACCAAGCGTCATAGATATCCCTGCCTGATGTGCTTTCCAGCAGGCAGGGCATCTGTGTATGCGCAAAACGGGCAGAAGGAGAGAAAAAGCATGTTCAAAACCAAACAATTCTGGTGCGGATTGAGCTGCCTTGGGGTCTGCGTGATGCTCATCGGGAATAGCGCGGGCACGATACTGGAGAAGAATCGCAATATGGTCAACAGCTATCTGGGAACGCAGACTGCTGTTGTTGAGGTCTCGGAATCGGACGATGCACTGTATACGACCTATGTGGCGGATTACGCCAACACGGATGAGCTGATTGCAGCGCATCGCGCAATGGGCGAACGCCTCAGCGCAGAAGGCAGTGTGCTGCTGAAAAACAATGGCGCATTGCCGCTGGAAAAGGGCAGCGCTGTGACATTGCTGGGCGTTTGCGCGGAAACAAAGATGAATTTCGGGGCGCGCGTCGGCTGTGCAGTAAAACCGGGACAAAACGTGAAGCTGGGGGATGCACTCATCGAAAAAGGCTTCCAAGTGAATGAGCAGATGCGGGAGACCTATACGAAAGTATGCAAGAACAAGGTGTACAACAACGCCAATAAACTCTCGCCGAGTTTTGTGGGTGTCCTGCCAGGCAATGAACCGAAGCTGGTAACGGCGGAGGCGACCGTGGAGGAAATCCAGAAGGCAGATTCGGACTATCGAAACGGTTTTGCAGCGTATCAGGATGCGGCAATTGTTGTGCTGGGACGCTGCGGCACAGAGGCAGCGGACTACTATCCTAGTGAAACGGGCATTGACCCGCAGACAGGCGCGCGGAATGCGCTGGCGCTGACGAATGACGAGCGGGCGCTCCTTGCACTGGCGAAGGAAAACTTCCACCGTGTGGTTGTGCTGCTCAATACGGCGAATCCGATGGAAATCGGTGAATTGGCGGCGGATGACGGCATTGACGCTATCCTGTGGATTGGTTTCCCCGGCAATTACGGTACGCTGGGCATTGCATCCATCCTCTGCGGCGAAACGAATCCGTTGGGGGCGCTGCCGGATGTGTATGCGTCGAACTCTGTTTCATCGCCCGCAATGGCGAATTTCGGCATCTATACTTTCGCAAATGCAGATGAATATTTTGACACGGTGACAGACCGCGCGGATTACTATCTCATCGAAGCGGAGGGCATTTACACGGGCTATCGCTACTATGAGACCCGCTATGCGGATGCTGTGATGGGGCAGGGCAATGCGGATTCCACAGTGGGGGCATTTGATTCTGCAGCTGGCTGGAATTATGGCGAAGAGGTAACATATCCATTTGGCTATGGCGTGAGCTACACGACATTTCGGCAGACGCTGGATGCGGTGACGGTGTCGCAGCAGGACAAAACGGTGACGGCAGCTGTAACGGTGACGAATACGGGCAGTGTCCCGGGGAAAAGCACGGTGCAGCTGTATATGCAAGCACCCTACTATGTGGGCGGACTGGAAAAGAGTGCAGTGCAGCTGCTGGATTTCGGCAAAACGAAACTGCTTGCTGCCGGGGAAAGCGAAACGCTGACCATCACGGCAGATATGCAGAACATGACCAGCTATGATGCTGACCGCGAAACCTATCTGCTGGATGCGGGGGAATATTACTTTGCAGTTGGCTGCGGTGCACATGAAGCGCTGAACAGCATTCTGACGGCGCAGGGATATGCGGAGCGCTTGGATGGTCAGGGCGACATCGCGTGCGTGAAAACATGGACGCTCGCGGAATGTGATACGACGACGTTTGCCGTTACGAAGGCTGGCGTGCAGGTATCCAATCAGCTTGCTGATGCGGATTTCAATGCTTTTCAGCCCGGCACAGTAACATACCTGAGCCGCAGCGATTGGGCAGGCACATGGCCGAAAAACTACGAGAATCTTACGGCCACGGCGGAAATGCTTGCGACGCTCAAAAACGATTTTTACACCATCCATACGGATGACGACGTATCGGACATTATCTGGGGAGCGGATAACGGCATGTCCTTTGCGGATATGAAGGGGGCAGCCTACGATGACCCGCGCTGGGAGAAACTGCTCGACCAGTTGACGATTCAGGAAGCGGCGGAGTTTGTTTCGACCGGAAACATGATTTATCTGGATATTCCGTCTGTTGGTTTCTTAGGCGGAACGCTTGCCAATGACGGCCCAGTGGGCTTCCTCAGCAGTATTTCCAACGTATCGGACGCCAATTCGCCGTGGTACGTTTCGCCGGAAGACCCCAATGCGGGTTACGAGGTGCATGACATGGGCACGCCGCAGCTGGTGGGCGCGTCGTTTGACAAGGAGCTTGCGCAGGCAATCGGGACACTGTTCGGCAATGACAGCCTTTTCAACGGGCTGTCGATTATCTGGGGGCCGGGACTGAACCTGCATCGCACACCCTGCTGCGGTCGAAACGTGGAATACTATTCGGAAGATCCGGTGCTGTCCGGTTTCCTTGCCGCGGCGTATGCGCAGGGTGCGTACAGCAAGGGATTGATTGCAGCCGGCAAACACTTTGCATTCAATGATCAGGAAACAAACCGCAATGGCGTGGCGCCCTTCATGACGGAGCAGAAGGCACGCGAACTGGAATTGCGCAGCTTCCAGATTGCCTTTGAAAACGGAATGCTGGGGACGATGACTGCGTTTAACCGCATCGGCACAACCTACGTCAGTGCGCATGAAGGACTGATTGATGGCATCCTGCGCGGCGAATGGGGATTTCAGGGGTACATCGTGACTGATTTGGTGAATCCGGCAACCTATATGACGTGGAAAGAATCTGTTGCGGCAGGAACAACGAATTTCGACTCCGTAGACATCAAAGAAGAATGGTACGCTTATCTCAATCACGATGGAAACACCCTTGGCGGCGATGCTAAAATTCTCCGCCGATTGAAAGAAGCGGTGCATCATACGCTGTATGTGCTGGCGAACAGCAACCGCATGAATGCAGTGAACACATCAGCAAAAATGGTGGAAGTCAGCAACTGGTGGCGTGTCAGCTATCGGACGGCGAAAATAGGCGGCTTTGCGGCAGCGTGCGCAGGATTGCTGGGTTACGTGGCGATATGCTGCATCAGCATAATGGCGAAAAAGAAGGAGGAACGCACGGCATGAAACAGAAAATTTTCCTGATTCTTCATGTGGTTCTGACGGCAGGGGCAGCTGCATTGACGGCGATTAGTTCAGCGATGGCATATCCACTGGGTAATATGGGCGCAATCATTTTCATGAGCGGTGCGGCAATCCTGCTGGATTTGCTGCTGATGCTGCGTAAAAAAGACGGCATTCTGCGGGATGCAGCACTGCTGTTGAATGTGGTGCTGACGACGCTGTGCTTCTGCCGTGTGCTGACAGGGCGTGCGGATTTAATGGGCTATGTTTGGTTCTCTGACTTGGAGAAGGGTAACTCGACCGCTGTGAACAGCCTGACGCTGGCGGCGATTGCGCTGGGTGGCTTTTTGCTGGGCAGCGTGATGAATATTGTGCAAGGGTTTTGGCGGACGAGAGGGTAATGCTGGCGCAGACTTCGCCTGATTATCTTTTCTGATGAAATCTATTGGCTCTGCTGACTTTGGAAAAGAAGAAAGTCGGCAGAGCCAACATTTTGTTCGGAAATTTACATTGAGAATATTTCCAGACTAAACGGAGTTAGATGTTTGTGGTGCAAATTTTCATCAAATCACAAATGCACAGATACAAACATCACAAAACAAATCAGCACTTTTCAAATTTTATCGCCCCAAACTGTTCAATGAGTTCATTATAGGTTAGCCGGAAACTTGGATATTGTCTGTGTTTCCTCGACACTGCACCACGATGCGTACCCACAATTGTACCCACAACGGAGTGGTATTCAATGTGATTTGTTAAGCTGCAAATGCTGATTTTGGTTTCAGAATGTTACCATATGGTACTGATTGTGACGCAATGGGAAGTGCGTTCTCCGCTTCGAATCCGCTATGCTCCACTTCACAGGAGAAATCCGAACCTGATTCCGGTTGGAAACGGGTTCGGATTTCTTTATTTCGTCAAGAAGGCTGAAAATATGCAGGGGTAACTTGAACCATTGCTACAACTGAGTTGAAGATGCAATCATGCCCGCTTTATTTCTTACAATAAAGCGGGCATGACTAGTTGGTTACAGAGCAACATCACATGTGAGGAACCAGCTTCCCATTGGATAACTTTGGAATTCCACCATACTCTCCATCCAGATATGCTTTGCGAATTCGCTTGTCGAAACGAGCGCCGAATTCATCAAGGCCAAATATCTTAGATGTTCCGTCCTCGTCTCGTTTGCCAACGAAACCAATCTCGTCTTGCCTGAGCAGATCCAAGTCCATGAGATCTGCCTCATGTGTAGTCACGATTAATTGGATATTCCGTTCTGCAGCAAGCGCAAGGAAATCCCCGATAAACTTCTTAGTAAGCAACGGATGGAGGCAGCGACTTACTTCGTCGATAACGTAGACCATATCAGAATTGTTTGCGAGCAGTACTTCCAAAAGATCCAACAAGCGAATAGTGCCATCGGACTCTTCTTTTAGCGAAAACAGTGATTGCCCATGTTTATGCTGGAACTTAAGTGTTTTACAGCGAACCTCTTCTTCGATTAGTTCGAAGATATACATGGAATGATCTTCTTGCATCCGTAGAATGATAGCAGGAATCCGTTCCTGATGCTGTTCTTCATAACGCCTTTTTTGTTCGGTAAGGCTTTCAACAAGATCTGACCAAAGACGTTTGGGGAATTGCGCTATCAGCTTTTCTGTCGGTTCATCACATACTTGAACCTTAGATATACCGGTATCAAAGCGAGCGAGTAATTCCTCTGCGGCAGCACTACCTTCGCTATCGAAGAAGTATGTATACTGGGTAATGGGTTCATCGGGATAATTCACGCTCAGTTTGAATCGGAACCAGCGGTAGACAGTTCTATATGGTGCCAAGATAGGATAGGTATCATACAGTGCATCTTTGTTCTTATTCATGACCCGTAAAAACAAGATGCTTCCGTCATTCTTGATATCGTCGGCGTAGAAGCTCAGCCTATCAGCAAGTTGTGAGTCTTCCATGTATGATGCAACATCGTAGGTACCCTTTTGGACATCCCGATAGAAAATTGTTCTGCAGTGTTGCCGACGAACCTCATACATCCATTCTTTTGTGAATAGGCCTGAATTCAAAACTGCTTCAAAGCCGTAGATATATCTGATGTTATTGAGGACAACTTCCACGGCAAAGGTTGACGGCCGTTCAGCATTGTTATCAGATACGCGGCAATAATCCATCGCAGCATTTGCTGGAATACCGTGCAGCATTGCATGCTGCATGAAGTCAATAGCTCGAACCAGATTAGATTTTCCTGAGGCGTTAGCCCCGTATACTGCCTTGAATTTGATAAGTTTTACATTGGCACTTGAGATACGATTCGTACGCTCTGAAAAGTTTCGTGCTTTTCCTGCGACCATCGAAAACCGCTCTTCTTTATCAAAGGATCGAAAGTTGCTTACGGTAAAGCTAATGAGCACGCTATCACTCCTTCAGTTAATATTGCAACCTTACATATTATACGTGAATAATTCACGAAAGTCAATAGGGAAAGACTGAAAAAATGCCATGATTTGAGATTGCAGAACTTGCGAAAGTGAAAAAATCACTTTGGCGCTTGCTTTTGGGAGGCGACTGATGTATAATGACTTCTGACCAGTAGATCTTCGGCAGGAAGGCTGGCAAGCACATGCTCCATGTGGCTGGGGAATCGAAAAAACACCGAGTTCCCTCGGTGCTCAAGACGACAAAGCACAGCGAATGGTACTTCATCAATGCGGCACATTGAGTTTACCACGATTCGAGGCTGATTTCAAGACCAAAGTCGTCGGAAAGGAAGAATGACTGAGCGTTTCACCCAAGCCACATGTCCCTATAGATTATTATTTATCGAAAGGGGCGGTTTATATGTATGTAACCACCTACTTGCGTATCCCCAAAGGCCACGAAGATATCGATTTCGTTGATATCACAACTGATGCGGACACCGAACTGTTTATCGATCCGTGTCTGATTGAACGCGGTAGAGATCCGCTTAGCCGTGAAGCAGCAGAGATAATCGCAGACTTCGCGGATCAGATGTACGCTGACATGCGGACTTCACGCTGGAACAACTCCTCAGTGTTTGATGAGGCGCATGAAGTGAACGAGACGAAGTTGGGCTATGGAAATGGCCACAACGGAAAAGGAAAAACAACTGAAGGCATGAGGGACAGTCTGAAGGACCTCTGCGATCTGGCAACAAAGATTCCGACCATTTCTTGCGTTCAAGACATTCCTGTATTCGTCCAAGACTTTGCCGAAGACTGCATGAGTGATCTGCTCACCAATATTCTACGGCGCATCTTGACCCAATTCACAGCGGATCAAATGCAGCGGTATGGTATTGAGCCAGATGGCTACCACGAGATCCGTTCATGGGATCGCGAAAAACATGACTGGGCATGGTCACAAGAACCATTTTGGAGAGTGGGCAGTCGTAAAATTCTGCTGGTTCCCAAGGGGTGGGTTCGCAAACATTTCTTGTTCAAAACCCATCAGTATCTCTCCTTGGTTATCCTGGAGCGCATGAGAGACGATCCACGCTATCGGGATCTATCCAAGCGTATCATGCTGCAGAGTCTTGAACGCGAGATACCGCATTGGGAGTATGAAGAGGTGACGAGATACACGCTTGCCCATCCCGACGCGCTCAGTGAGTATCACAGGAGGCTTCCGCTACACTACAACAAGGCGTACGGGTGCATGAATGATGAAGCTCTTGACAAAGCGGTGTATGTTCGCCGATCTCGCAGAAATGCTGGCTGATTGAGGAAGGATGTGCTTGCATGGCGGTTCATCATGGCGGCAAGGTTGGCAAGGCTGCAAAAGCCCTTGCATCGAAGAGCTCTTCTAAGAGCACCAAGAGCAATGCGGGGAAAACATTGGCGACACATAAAGCTGAGAAGCATTAAGCCAATGGTAGGGTGATAGCTCTTATCGAGCAAATCCCGGGCGTCCACCCTTAAGGGGCGGATGCCTTTTTTGTATGATATCCGTTCGTAGGAGATGTGGTTTTCCTCGTCTAAGATTTATGGCGCAGCAATTGGGACCCAAAGCTTTCACTTTAGCATTTTCGGAGCTAATATATGTAACACTAATGTCTTGACAGACATCCAGAAGAGCTGCATATATGTTGCGTAAACGTTACAACAGTGTTGCTGCGTGATTCGATTTGTCAAGGGGTGTTTCGCCGTGAAATACACATTTCTTATCAACAGCCGGTTGACGTGCCCCTCTGTTCTGTATACAATATAGGCAGAATACTTGCTAATCAGGAGCAGCCACTATGTCCACTATCCTTCTTGTCGAAGACGATGCCGCCCTGCGCGATGGCTTGACGGAGTTATTTACCCGTGAAGGTTATTCCGTTACCACTGCAGCCAATGCTGCGGAGGCTCGACAGAACTTCTCTGTCTATATTGACCTGATCATCCTTGACGTCACCCTCCCCGATGGCAATGGCGTATCCCTGTGTCAGGAATGGCGCGATCAGGGCATCACAACGTCCATCCTGTTCCTCACCGCCAAGGATGAGGAGTTCGATGTGGTACGCGGTCTGGATGCAGGCGGCAACGACTATGTAACCAAGCCTTTCCGTATGATGGAACTGCTCAGCCGCATCCGCGCGCTGCTGCGCCGGAATACTCCTGCACCTATCACAACCTCCGGTGAACTGGAGATCGACCCGTCCCACATGCAGGTGCGCCGCGATGGCGAGATTATCCCTTTGACGCTGACTGAGTACAAAGTGCTGAATATGCTCGTCAGCAATCGTTCGATTGTGACGCGCGAGCAGCTGCTGGATGTGCTCTGGGATGATGGTGCAAAGTTTGTGGACGATAACACGCTGTCCGTGCACATCAGCCGCCTGCGGGAAAAGATCGGCGCGCAGCACATCAAGACAATTCGCGGGGTGGGATATCAATGGTTGGCCTGACTATTGTGGTGATCGCCCTGTCTATCGCGCTGCTGGTGCTGGTTGCGCTGTTTTTGAGGCAGCGCCGGAGGATCAGGAAGCTGGCAGAGTAGGCGGAGGACTTCCTCGTTGGCAACGGCGCACCTCTTGAATTCTCCGTCCAGGAGGATTCGCTTGCACCGCTGCATAATGCTATTGCCGAGCTTCAAAAACGTCTGCTGTTGGCAAAGGAGCGGCAGGCAGAGGAATGCCGCCGCACCAGTGACTTGACGGCGGATATTTCCCACCAGCTGAAAACGCCGCTGGCCTCCTTGCGCCTATATTGCGAGATGGACGAAAGTTTCCACTTATCTCAGCAACTCACACAGATTGAACGCATGGAGCGCCTGATCCAGTCCTTGCTGCGGCTGGAACGCCTCTGTGCAGACGGTTATGAGTTTACTTATGATGAGCAGAAAGTTGCAAGTATCATCCGTTCATGCTGGGCAGGGCTTTCCGCCACATTCCCGGCTTGTACTGTGGAAGTCATCGGCAATGCCATCATCCGCTGTGACGAAAAGTGGCTGAGCGAAGCTTTCACCAATCTGCTGAAGAATGCCTGCGAGCACATGCCCGAGGGTGGTACGGTTCATGTCCGCATGGAAACAACGGAGGCGGCTTTCTTTTGTACTGTGGAGGATGAGGGCGGCGGTGCATCTGGTAAGGATTTGCCGCATCTGTTTGAGCGTTTCTACCGGGCGGAAGGTTCTCCCAGCAGCGGCGTAGGCATTGGCCTTGCCATCGTGCGGGAGATCATCTGGCGGCATCATGGCACGATCAGTGCAGAGAACACCGCAAAGGGACTCAAAATGACAATCTCCATTCCGCTGATGAAGATGATCAGAACATATTCCTAAGGGGACACTGTACATGCAGCGTCCCCTTGTATCTTTTTCAACCTTACGAAATCGTAAGGTAAAAGTCACCTGAAAGTAAGGTTCGTCTGATAAAGTGTAGCTGTAAGGGGGAACGGACGTCGTTCCGACTCGTGAAGGAGGCAATTTGTATGGAAATTATCCGTTGCGAAGGCCTGAGTAAAATCTATCAGGCGGGCGAGAATAAGGTATTCGCTCTTGACAATGTGGATCTGACCATCGAGCAGGGAAGCTTTACCGCCATCACCGGCCCCAGCGGCAGTGGCAAGTCTACTCTGCTGCACCTGCTGAGCGGCCTGGACACCCCCAGCAAGGGGCGCGTCATCTATCAGGGGAAGAACCTCTACGATTACAAGGATAACCAGCTGTCCGTGCTGCGTCGCCGCCGTTTTGGCTTTGTGTTTCAGAGCTACAATCTGGTGCGTGAACTGACCGGCTGGGAGAACATCCTGCTGCCCGTCATGCTGGATGGACGTAAGGCTGACGAAGCTTACCTCGATCAGATCGTGGATATGCTGGGCATCCGCGACCGTCTGTCCCATCTGCCTGGTGCTATGTCCGGTGGTCAGCAGCAGCGCGTATCCATCGCCCGCGCACTGGCAAACAAGCCTGCGATTCTGTTTGCTGACGAACCCACCGGCAATCTGGATGGTAAGTCCGGACGTGAGGTGCTGACTCTGCTGCGTCAGGTAAGCCATGAACTGGGCATTACGCTGGTTCTGGTGACCCATGATCTCAATGTCGCTGAACAGGCAGAGCGTATCATCCAGTTGGAAGACGGGCACATTGCCCGCGATACCGGGGTGGTAAACGCATGAAGCGCCTGACCATCAACCGGATTGCCAGCGCAGGTCTCCGTGCAAACCGGAAGAGCTATCTTGCTCTGGCAGCGGGTATCTTCCTTTCGATTTTCCTCGTCACGGCATTGTGCCTGTGCGTGGATGGTCTGCTGGCTCGCCGTGAGGTAAGGGTTGCTGAAAGTGTCGGCTACGCAGATGTTGTTCTCTACGACAAGCCAGCTACGCATGACCAACTGATGCAGACCGGCTATTTCAGCCGTATGACGGAACTGTATGTCTCCGGCATGGTGCAGGATTCAACTGTCGCCATTGGCTATGACAGCCCTGAAGGAGCAGCGATGCTGAACCGCCGCATTACTGAGGGGCGTATGCCGGAGCATGCTGGTGAGATCGCGCTGGAACCAAGCGTACTGTCGAAGCTGCGCATGGAAGCTGACATCGGCGAAAATGTAACGCTGGCCATCATCCCTGTTGACGGTACAGTGGAAACTCGTACCTACACCATTGTTGGATTCCTCGCAGAGCAGTCAGAAGCCCTGCTGGACGAATCCTGGGGGCACGGCCCGAATCGCTATCCGGTTGCATCCATTCTTGTCAGCGCACAGGAGCCTGCTTTTGCCACCGGGCGCACCGTGATTCACCGACTGGCGGTACTGCGTCCCGGCATGCCACTCGCACGCTTCCTCAATGACTGGAACTGGGAGCCGCAGGATGATGCATTCATCGAGATAAAGTTTGGCGGCGCAAATACCGGACTGAACAAACAGGGTATGGCGGTATTTTTTCCGCAGGATGCCATCATGGCAGATGCGAAGCTGGAAAGTCAGCTCCTGCTGCTGGAAATTCTGCTGGGCAGTCTGATCGTTGCCTGCTGCGTGGGCATATCCAGCAGTATGGAAGCAACGCTCTCCCGCAAGCGCGAGGAGATCGCCATGCTGCGTGCTGTTGGTGCAACCAGACGGCAGATCCGCAAGGTCTTCGGACGTGAAACATGGCTGCTGGCGCTGACGCTTGCGCCTGTTGCGGTGCTGGCGGGCTGTGGTGCGGCCTGCGCGGCTGCTGCCCTGGCGGCAGATGTGCTGCTGTTCCGACTGAATCCCTGGGTGCTTCTTCCTGTGATCGTCCTTTCTGTTGCAGTCATGCTGCTTTCTTCGATGCTGCCGCTGCGTCGTGCTTCGGCGGTTGTCCCGCTGATGGTTATGCGGGACACTGGCCTGATGCGCCATGTTAACCGCATAAGCACAAAGAAAGCCTTCAAGCCTGCACGGCTCATTGCCAATCGCCAGCTGATGCTGCATCCGCTGCGGCCCGTTGGCGCTGCGCTGATGGCGGCGGTCATGCTGTTGGTCATCTGCCTTGGGGCCGGTCTGACGTTTTTTGCAGCGGATATTGAAGCACCAATGGCAGACTTCACCCTTAAAGGCAATGGAGGATATGGTGTTCGCTTCCTTGATTCATTCGACCACATGACCCTGACGCGCTCCGATCTTCAGCAGCTGGCCAGCCTGCCTGGCGTGACGGGTGTGCAGCCACGGCGTGCGCTGGTCGTCAACATACTATTGGATACGGTGCCAGACTACCTGAAACCTTCGATGCAGAGCATTGGCAATCAGCATTTGCTGACCGATGAAGACTGGGATCGATATACTTCAACGCCCAACTCCATCTATGAAGGCTTTGATATGCGGGAATATTTCCGTGCAGATTACGCTAAGGCCCGTGAGCAATTCGGCGTAACACAGGAAATGGCGATCTTCACAGTCCGTGTGCTGCCGGTGGATGAAGCTGCTCTTGCCCCCTTTGTGGTAGAGGGTTCAATCGATATGGCTGCCATCAATGCAGGAGAAGCAGTTATTGCTTATGTGCCCACAGAATACGGTGCGACTACTGATGGCAGTGCATGGTCTACCTACAAAAAGCCAGATGACAGCATCCAACTGGATTATGTACATCAGAATGACTTCTTCCATGCCGGACAGACGCTGACTCTCATGCAGAATTACTACGGCCTTGGCGCAGGTGAGCAGGGCTTGCCCGATGACTATGACAGGTGCGAAAGCATTACGTTGAGTGTGGACGTCTGTGCAGTGATCGAATGCCAGACGCCTGCCTACCCCCATATCCACGGCGGATTCCTCCTCACTACCGAGGAAGGTGTGCACAACATGGGACTTTATGTGGGGCGGTTGAACTCTGTGGACATTACCGTGGACGGCAGTGTCACCGGCCAGACAGAGGAAGCGCTGCAGAAGCGCATCACCACCATTGCACAGCGCGGCGGCTTTACAGTGGGCAACAACACTGCTGAAGCCCGTGCGGAGCAGGCAGCAGCCAGACGGCTGATCGCGGTGCTGGCTGGCGCAGGCGTGGTGTTCTTTGCCATTGCCGCTGCAATGATCACCGGCAGCGTCAGCAGGCAGATCCGTGCGGATCAACGAGGACTGGGAACGCTCAGGGCTGTTGGTGCAGATGACAAGGTTCTCTTTCACTGTTATCAGGGCCAGGTGATCCTGAGTGTCCTGCTGGCGATCCCGCTGGCTGCAATCGGTGTGAGTGCGATCTGCCTGGGAGGATTTGTGGAGTACCTGCATCCCGGCGCGATCGTGGTGAGCATTCTGTGCGCTGCACTGCTGCTGGTTTGCTGCCTGATCAGTCTGCGGAGTCGCATCCGCGGTGTACTGAAATGCAGCATTGTTGAGAATATCCGGGAGATGTAACGCCAATGAAACGCTTAACAATCAACCGCATTGCATCAGCTTCTTTGCGGACAAACAAGAAATCCTACATTGCGCTGGTCATCGGTATTTTCCTGTCCATCTTCTTTGTCAGCTGCATGGTGCTGGGTGTACACGGACTTTTCATGGCAAATGAAGCCCGCCGTGACGCCCGCCTTGGCAGCCAGGATGCTTTCTGGCTGGATTGTGAGGAAACAGACGAGGTGCTGATGGCAAGTGGCCTGTACGATGGCATCGGCCATGTGACCATTCCAGCGGTGCATAATGACACTTCAACCTCGGTTGGTTATTATGATGATACCGCTGCTGCCTTCCTGCATCGCAGCTTCATCGAAGGACGCATGCCGGAAAAGCCGGGCGAAATTGCCATTGAGGAAAGCGCTCTGGCACGTATGCGTCTGGACAACGTGGGTGTGGGTGATACGGTAACATTAACGCTCACCCCTGTGGAGGGCGTCGACGAAGTACGCACCTTCACCATTGTGGGCATCATGGAAAACCAGAGTGCCAACATGAAGGGCTATTCCAGCTTCAGTGAGCTATACATGGAGTTTCCGGCCATACTGATCCACCCAACGGAAGCAGAGCTTTCCACTGGGCGTCTGGTACAGCACAAGCTGTTTTCCTTCGCGCCGGGCGTAATGGGTTATCAGGCACTGACCTATTACACACGCACAGATGCGCAGGGAGTACAAACATACGGCAACCTGCGGGTTTTCGACGGTAACGATAACCCGACCAACTGGTCGAGCGACCTGATCGCACCTAATCCGGCTGTGCTGCTCTACACGGTTTGCATCGGTGTGCTGGCAGGAACGCTGCTGCTGGCAACCTGTGTAGGGATCGCGGGGGCGATGGAGAGCCAGCTCTCCCGAAGGGTTTCGGAGATCGGCATGCTGCGGGCCGTAGGTGCAACGAAGAAGCAGATCCGGCGCATCTTCGGACGCGAGGCGCTGCTGCTGGCGCTGATCGTGTCACCGCTGGCGATGCTGGCAGGCTGCGGCGCAGCGTGGACGCTGGAGCAGGCTGCCCCGACGCTGTTCCTGTTCAGCCCGTCGTGGTGGCTGCTGCTGCCGGTGCTGGCGCTGTCCATGCTGGTCATTCTGCTGTCCAGCTGGCTTCCGCTCCGCCGCGCCAGTCGGATGATGCCCATGTCTGTCATGCGGGACACAGAAATGCTGCGCAGACTGAGGCGTGTCCGTCCGCAGAAGACCTTCCGCCCTGCGAAATTGGTAGCATGGCGGCAGCTGAGCATTCGCCCTGGTCGGCAGGTTGCTCCGGCATTGCTGATGGCGCTATTGATGATCGTCGTCAGCACGACGGTGTATATCGTCCATGATGACGTCATCAGCGCTATGGCAGACCTGACGGATCGGATTGGCTTCTCCATCTGGGCTCCCGGAACATACTATGGCATGTTTTATGACAAAACGCCTGGGCAGCAGCTGACGACAGGTGACGTAGCGCAGCTTCGCAGCCTTCCCGGTGTGAAAAGAGTGGAGATGTCTGCCAGTATCCGCATCACGCAGGAACTGGGTGAGGATGTGCCAGCGTATTGGGAACCCGTCTACTATGAAACAACGAGCGGCGGATACACCATCCAGCACAATCTCGGCAATGGACATCCGTACTTGCTGCCGGTGGAGGAGATTCCTGCAACCGTTTACGAGGATGCAGAGGACTACACGGCAATCCGCCAACATCTTGGTATCGATGGACATCTGAGCAACGCGATTGATCTGGAGATTGCCGTGGTTGATCCGGCATATCTGGAGCAGTTCGTCGTCAGCGGAGATATTGATATGACGGCGATCAACGCAGGACAGGAGGTACTGGTCGTTGCACCGACGATTTATGCGTTCCTGTCACCAGACGGCGCAGTCAACTCCTACCGGGGCACCAATGACCGTTGGCTGCAAAACCGCCTGAGCAATCCGGAATACACCCTGCTGGCATCTATTGAGAATGATGCGTATACCGCAGGTCAGCCGCTGACGCTACACTATGTCCATTCCGATTCTGTCCAGATTCCGACGAATGGTTCTGTATCCGATTATTTGTCTTGTTACCAGCAGATGGCGCACACAGAGGTGAATGTAACCGTGGGCGCGGTGCTTTCCGGCGGTTTTGCCACGGGAGATTATGTGGTGATGGTGACTACCGAGCAGGGTCTTGCCGCCATGGGACTGCCCTTGCCCCGAGTATCTCACCTGAACATCTATACCCATGACCTGACGCTGGAGGAGGAAGCTGTACTGGAAAAGCGGATCACCTCCATCGCCATGCGCGGCGCAGATTACACAGTGGATAACATGATGGAAATGCAACGTGCGAACGCACGGGAGCGCTTGCTGGAGATGCTGTTGATCAGTGGCGCGTCTCTCATCCTGCTGACAGTTTGCATCGCACAGATCACGGGCAGCGTCAGCCGCCGTATCCGTGCAGAAGTACGCATGATCGGCACCATTCGTGCGGTAGGCGCAGATGAGCGCGTCATCTTCCGCATCTACGGCGGACAGGTCGCCATGAGCGTTGCCATCGGCGCAGTATTCGGACTGGTGGTTTACTGGGGGCTGATCCGCAACCTTCCATACCTTGGCATGACGCAAGGTTTTGCAAACTGGTTTACCCTCGGTGCGCAGCTGCTCTTTGCTGCCACGACCCTTCTGGCGAGCCTTGCCATCCTCCGCCTGCGCGTCCGTGACGTGACCCGCCACTCGATTGTCGAAAACATCCGGGAGTTGTGATTTTGATGAAAAGAATAGCTTTGCTGTGCATGACAGCCTTGTTCCTTATACCCATTTTCGCTTTCGCAGAGGGCAGCATCACTTTGAATGAAACCGCTGTTTTCGGAGATATGTCTTGCTCTTGGGCGCAGGGATATGAACCACGCATTTCGGGCAGCACTCTGATTGTGCTTGCGCCCTTGAATGTTGACGGCATTTCCGGTTCAGTGAAGGTTGAACTGTTTGCCGATGACGCAGCGATTTCACCACTGAAGACACAGGGGGTATACACAACTGTCTATCGAAGCGAAGGCGGTGCTTACAATACCACGCTGAAAGCCAATCTGGTCAAAGGTCGCGTGAACGGCGACTACCCCTGCACACTGGTCTTTACGGCAAAAGATAACGAAGGGAAAACCGTTCGGGGCGAACACCATTTTGTGCTGCATATCCGCGATGGCCGCAAGCCTGATGAAACCATCCGCCCAGTGATCTCTGATGTGGATGCTACCTTTCATGTGGGCGAGGACAGCACTTTGACAGCCGTTCTCACCAATCCCAGTCAATATGCTGATCTGACCGGCGTGACGCTCCGTGTGACTGACGCTTCCGGCGACATTCTTCCGGCTGGTACGGATGTAATCCTCCTGCCTGATATGACAGCGGGTATTGGCCAAACAATTTCCGTTCCCCTGAAGGTGAAGACCAATGCTTCTATTTCGCTGCATACGCTGAAATTCGATTTGAGCTGGACGGCTCTGGATGCAGCAGGAACATGGTCGGAGAGCTTCACCCTGCCCGTCAATCAGGAAATCAGATTGGAGCATGGTGGCGTCCAGCTGGCCACGACGATTCTGCAAAGTGAAATGGCGACACTGACGGTTCCTGTTATGAACATGGGCCGTTCCGAACTCAGCAATGTCATGGCGACGCTGAACCTGCCGGGGATCACCGAAAGGCAAAGCGTCCTTGTGGGAACGCTGGCTCCGGGTGAAACCAAGTCCGCCAAGCTGACCTTCATTCCCGGCACGGACGATTTGGGGCTTCATCAGGGAACCCTGACGATTACCGGCGAGGATGCGTATGGCAACACAGCTTCAATGATTGTGCAGGTCGAAACCACTGTCGAGGAACCGGTTGTGGTTGCTGCCAGTTCTGAGGGGAGCCAGAAAGTTGAAACGCAGACATTCCCGTGGTTGGTGATTGCGTTGGGCGCGGGCTGCGGTGTGCTGCTGATGATCTGTATCATTCAGGGTGCTGTGCTGCGAAAGAAGATCAGGAAGCTGGAAGAGGATCGACTGTGAAGCATCACGAAATATCTGCATACGGTTCAGACTTCACTTTTTCACTTTCCGGTTTGGTTTGTTGTGCTTTGGCAAGTTGCAACTGCGCCCTGATTGACTCCCTCTGCCTCGGCTCCTCGCCAGCCTTGATGACTGTATCAACGCAGTAACGGATGCGGTCGATCAAATCAGGATCAACGTTCTGTTCAGCGAGTGCCGCGCGAAGCTGTGCCTGTTCATCCAGCAATTGCTGCAATTCATTGGCGATGCGTTCATGATCCGCGGCTTTGATGCCATTGGCGTTCATGTAGCGCACAGCCTTTGCAAAGTCGTTCGGCTCCTGATGATGCTTCTCAGCATACTGCTTCCGCATGAAACCCATACCGCGCTTGCTCTTATCAGAGATTGGCTTGAGCCGCTGAAATGTCTCCAGATGTTTAAGTGCAGTCTGCTTCTTCCTAATCGCCTTACCCACGCCGTCAAGCAGGGTAAGGCTTTCTTGCTGTTTGCCAACAAATTCATCGAAATCCTGCAGCGTGCTGATGCCAGCTTCCTGCATGAAGAACTGTACTTGCGCAGCGAATTTCAGGTCATTGATACCGGCAGTCTGCTTTGCTGTTTTGCCCCAGTCTGCACGCCCAGCCCTGCGTAGATTCTGGAACACCTGGATGTACTCCATCACTGACGGCTGGGAGGGCTCTGGCTTCATGATTTCTGCTGTCTTGCGGATGGCTTCTGCCAGCCACTTTTTCAGCGATGCCAACCGTATTTTCAACGATTGCAGCACACGGTTGAACTGCTTGATTTCCTCGTTGTACTGACCGATTTCTGTGCGGATGCCCTGCTGCTCCAGATAGGTGACTACCGGCCCCATATGGACGGTGGGAACCAGATCAACGCCTTGTCGCTCGTATGAACGGAGATCAAGCCGGACGTCTGCACCAGCACGTTCCAGATAACGATTTGTGGTGTCCGCCCATGCCGTGCGCCAGCGTTCACAGTTTCCTGAATCGTCCCAATCCGTGGTGCGCTCTTTGCGGGTTTTATAGTCACCATTGGGTAATGGTATCTTTTCACCGTTTTCATCAAGAATGTAGACCCGCCTTGCCTTGGGTAGCCACTTGCCGTGCTCGTCCATTGCACGCATGGTCAGCATCACATGGGCGTGAGGATTACCGTCTCCCTTATCGTGAATGGCATAGTCAACGATCATGCCCCGCAACACGAATTGCTCCATGCAATATTCGCGTACAAGTGACTCATACTGATCGGCGGGAAGCTCCCTCGGCAGCGCCATAATGATACCTCTCGCCAGCTGTGCGTTCCATTGCTTTTCGGATGCTTCCACAGCATTCCAGAGCGTCTGTCGGTCAGTATATTCTCGCGGCGCGTTGGGCGGCAGCAGGATGCCCTTCGCCACAATTTCTTTTTGCTTGTAACAGAAATTCTTCGTCCGCTGATCGTACTCGCAGAACAGCTTTTCAGCAGACATATAGGCAGCGCCCGCCACAGCGGATTGCCCCTTGCTGCGCTGGCGGATGGACACATCAAAGTGAGGACATGCCACGCTCGTCACCCCACTTTCCTTGGGTAGTCAGCTTGCTGGCGCAGGGGCCGTGCCCCTGTTGATTTTGTTCCGCAGAACAAAATATCAGAGCGACGAACCCTGTTCGGAGCGTGCCTCGCAGAGCGCAACCGCACGTGAAGCGTGTATAGTTGCGACCTGTAACCAGGTACAATTCAAGTTTCTGCATTGGTATTTGTGTCCTCCGCAGCCTGGGTCATAGCCCGTACAGCCTCGTTGATCAGCGCCTTTTCCATCGTCTGAACAGCCTCGGTATCGAACGCTGTTTGCAGCAATTGGTACACCTGATCGTCAGTCAATAGCAGCGGGCGCTGCATAAAGCGTTCCAGCATGCCGTCACGGGTAAAAATGCGGCGGTTGCGGCGATTACGTTCAAGCTGTTTTGCCTCGTGCTGCTTGATTTTCTTCTGATGCTCCAGTCGAGTAATTTCCTTTTCCGTCCGCTGGATTTTCTGTTCAATGGTTTTGTTGTTCATTATCTATTCTCCAATCAAAATGGCGGCAGGGAGCGTATCCCTGCCGCGTGGTCGTATAGGTGTGAGTGGCAGTTATTCAGTGGCTGCCTGCTGCGCTTTCCGATCTGCAATTAGCTTCTGCAGCCGCTGCTGGTTGGCCGGGTAATTGAACAGGTATGCAAGGTAATTTCGCACATCCTCGTTCGTCAGGATCTCTGGCTCCTGAAGGAATTCCTCCAGCATGATCGCACGGGTTGTCAGCCGGTTCTCATAAGCTTGCTTTTCCAGCGCGCGCCGCTGTTCTTTCAGCTGCTTGCGCTTTTCCTCAGCCTTTTGCAGCTTGGCCTCGTTGCGCTCAATGCTGCGCTGAATCCTCTGTTCGGTAGTCAGTTTGGTTTCGTTGTTCATGGTCATAAGTCATCCTCTTTCAATAAGTCGCCGTCGTTACCTCCGCGGCGGGTGATGTCGTGTGCAATGCCTTACGGAATGCACGGGGAGGCGTCCGAATGATCAGCTGTGGCATTGCTGTTCCCGGACGCAAGTTCACGCTGGCCTTCTTCCGTTTCGAAGTAAGCCAGCAACCTGGGCAGCAGGCAACGAGCGATCCGCTGAATAGCATAATCGGGAATGTCCATTGCGCCGTTGTCCGTGCGGGGGTTCTCCTGCATTGGGCTCCTTTCTGTTAGCCATAAATGGAAACGATTGTGATGTTCCAAAAAACAAAACAGGCCGCATCGCTGCGACCTGTTTGCATGGAACGGATGAAGGAGTCATCTGTTAAAATATACGAGAGTTTTTCTGAAAATGAGTTTTAGGACGCGATTTGTAAATTGGTGCTTTTGCGCGCAGTGTTGCTGTTGCAAGAATGCAACGACAGTATTTCAAGGCGCATGCAACGCTAGGAAGCTGTAGATAGAAAAGAAAGGCTATGTTCTGATAGCATAATGACGATGCACTTCAGATCTTCCAAAGGTGACAAGGTCTAAACAGGATGCTGTTGGATTTTTTGGCAGTCATGCTACCTGATATAGCGGAATGTATATAGACAGTCCAGTGGTGATGTGCTATAATTCGAGTAGCGTCACCCTTCATTTTCACAGTCAGGAGAAAACTGCAATGAAGATTACCGAGATATCGATCAAGAATTTTCGCTCGTTTGATGAACGCGGAGTTTCGATTGTTGTTGGCGAGATGACTGCTTTTGTTGGAAAGAACAGTTCCGGTAAAAGCAACATTCTGCAAGCTCTTCAGTTATTCTGGGGGCAGTATGCCCTTGCAGCGGAAGACTTCTATTATGGCGAAACCGATCGCACGATAAGTGTCTCTGTAACTTTTGCCGTTGCTCCGGATGAGATTCTTCCGGTTTTACTCCCATATGTTTCTCCAGATGGGTTTCTTCAGTTGCGCCATGACTATACAGAAGTGGACCTTAAGGGGAAACTATATTCTTGTGGCAAAAATGAGTATACGGGCCAACCAGAAATGAATCCGTTTCCTGAACGTAAACTCAAACTCACCCCCGCGAAAATTGGTGTGTTCTTGGCATCAGAACAATCGGCTAATTTACATTCATATGCGCAAAGCAACGGTAAAACCCTTGATGAGAGTAGTTTTTATGATGTCTTGGGTCAATACTGGTGTGCCAACATTCAGAGTTTCTGTAACCGCTGGAACGCCACTCCCGTTGAGATAAGCGGAGCAAACCTAAAAAATCTCTATTTAGCGTTGCCGGCCTATTACTATCTCCCGGTCAGCTATACTACAGCAAAACTGACGCAGGATAAGCATTCGTATTTCCAACAAATATACCAGCAAATCCTTGGCGATATTCAGCAGCTCCGGGAGAACGCACAAGCCGAACAGCTTAGGCAACGCGTGGCTGCACTGTACCGTACTGCGGGCATACATAAACGTTGTAATGATATTAATCAGCTATTATCAGAAACGGCTGGCGCAGACTCCTCTGTCAAAATGCACATTGTAATTGGCGAACCCGATTATGAAGCTCTGTTTCGCCCGGCTCCCGCATTGCGCGTCGATGATGGCTACGATTGTGATGTTCAAGGGAAAGGACAGGGCATTCAAAGGGATGCCATCTTCAGACTGCTGAAGGTTTTCTCCCGACTCAATAAAAAACAGCAGCGGAAGTTCATTCTTGCGGTTGATGAGCCAGAAGCCTTTATGCACCCCACATATAAGCGCAGCTTATTCAAATCCTTTCTTTCTCTGTGTGAAACCGGATGCCAGGTTATGTATACAACTCATGACCCTGCATTTGTCTCTGTAAGCCGTTTTGATGATATTCATACTGTCGCAGTGGTGAGGGGAGAAAAACAACACACTACTGTGCATAGCAGTTCCTTAGCAGAACTGAAGAAAAAAGAAGCATTTCGCAGAGCATGCCGTTGTAGAGCTGATGAATCTATTCGAAAGGAACTGGAACACAAGTGTCAAGGGGAGCAAAACGAAGGTTTCTTTGCGGACAGGATCATATTAGTTGAAGGATCAACAGAAAGCTACGCTCTACCAGTATATTTTGCCCGTCTTGGATATGATCTTGACGAAAACAACACCGTCATCCTCCGCGCACAATCTAAAACACTCCTGCAATTACTCTGTGTAATATTCTCTTCCTGCAAAATCCCATGCTACTGCATTTTCGATGGGGACAAGCCGGAAGACAGTCTGTACAGCCGATATATGACAAGTCAGCCCATGAGCAGCGGTGAACGCAGCAAAATAAACGATCACTCAAAACTGAATCGAAATTTGTTAGCCTTTTTTCATGGCGTATCACAGGGGTTCCCAGATACAACCATAGACCGCTATTACACTGTATGGGAACGTGATTTTGAACATTCTGTTCAAATGCATCTACAAAACTATACGGAGCTCAGTAAGCAGATTATTAAGTCTGAGGGAGTTTCAGCAGAAAGTAAGCCTCTGATTGCTTACCACTTGGCCACACGGAGTAAGCTCTCCGATCTGCCAGCTGACATACAGACTCTGTTAATAACACTAATCAACCGTATTAAGAACGCCAGTTGTTTACCCCTTGCAGATATTCCTACACCGGCCTCTTTCGCCTTGTATCCTGAAAAAGTAGATGGTTCATTGCCTGTGTATTCTTCGGCAGCAGGACGAAACACAACTGCTGAAGATGCTGTTCCTGTCAGCTATGCAACAGGAGCCTTTCCTGCAGGAACATCTTATCTAGTTCATATTCAGGGGGATAGCATGGCTGCACAGATTCCTGATGGATGCTATGTGGCTGTCAAACATGTTGAGGAATGGCCACGTCCCGGTGTAATTGGCATATTCACTATCGGCGGCGGAGAAATGGTGTGTAAGCAATACATTGAAACGCAGTCCGGTGAAAAACTCTTGAAATCGGCAAATAGCTCATACGCACCCATTCCCTTAACTGAAGATATGGATTGTCAAGTGTACGGTGAAGTCATCATGTTGGGAAGAAAGCAGCCTGCCATTTTCTTTATGGAATAAGACAGTAGTGAGTTGCCGTATAACTATAAGCCGCCCCCCCTATAGTCGGAATATCCACATTTTACCACAAGGGACCCTTTTTATACTTCGTGAGACTTTGCGCCAACTTGGCGCGAAGTTACAACCATCATCATGCTTTCCGGAACTTCGTGCCAAGTTAGGTCTGTTGACAAACCTACCATCTGGCGCTCTAATGTGGTAAAATAGAGAAAAGCCACAAGGGGCGAAGGACATGCAGCTCAAGCTACACATGGTCACCATCGAAGACCTTGTACCAGCCGACCACTTCCTGCGCAAGCTGGCATCGGCGCTGGATCTGTCATTTGTGTACGAGGAAACCGCGCATATGTACTGCCGACGGTATGGTCGCCCGCCCATCGATCCGGTGGTGCTGGTGAAGTACCTGCTGGTCGGGTATCTGTATGGAATTCCGTCCGAGCGGCAGATCGAGGAACGTATCTCCGACAGCATCGCCCTGCGCTGGTATCTGGGAATCGATCTGGACGAGCGAGTGCCGGATCATAGTACCATCTCACAGCTGCGCCGACGGAAACCGGCGTTCCGCAAGGTGTTCCGGCGGCTGTTTGAAACAGTCGTGCAGCAGTGCATTAAACTGGGATTGGCCAGCGGCCGAATGACTGCTACCGATTCGACCCATGTGAGAGCCAATGCCCCCCGCAAATCAGAGTATCTGGTGGACATGTCCGAGGAACCCGGCGTGTACTGGGAGCGGCTGGACGCCTACGAGGAAGAAAGGCTGGAGGAGCTTGCAAGGAAGACTGGAAAGCGACGTGCCAAACGAACTGCCAAGGTCAAAAGAGACGTCCGCTGCGACAAGAAGCAAGTCAGTCACACCGATCCAGAGGCCGGCTACCTCAATCGTGTAGGCAAGCCTAAAGGGATGCATTACCTCAGTCACCAGACGCTGGACACGGATCATGGGATCATCCTGGATGTTTCCGTCACTCCGGGAGACAGCAGCGATATTGCACAGTTCCTGCCGCAGATGGAGCGTGTCAAGGAGCTACTGCCGGTACAGGCAGCGGCTGCAGATTCAGCATACAATTCAAATCTTGTTCAGCACGAACTCCGCCGGCATGGGATTACATTTTTTGCGCCACCGCAAAAAGCTGCACCAATCTCGAAAACATTGATCTCTGCTGACGCGTTCGACTACGATGCGCTCTCCGATTCTTTCACCTGCCCGACAGGAAACATACTGACCCTTCGCACGCTGGAACGCAATCATCACGGCCTTTATTGGGTGTACCGGGCGGAAGCTGCAGCTTGCCGCCGGTGCCCGCATCAGGAGCAGTGCATCCCAGCAAGTCGTCGCGCTCAGGGCCGAAAGATTGTTCGAAATTACTTTGAGGCAGCCCGGACACTGGAAAGGCAACGCCTCAACACGCCGGAATACAGAGACGCTCTACGCCTGCGGCAGATCTGGTGCGAAGGTACCTTCGCGATCCAAAAGCGAGGCCACAATCTGACACGTCTCACACGACGAGGAATAGCGGCAGCAGAAGACCACTGCCTTCTTTCCGCTGCCGCCATGAACCTCAAAAGGATGATTAAGTGTATTGGATGACGCCCGCCGGCGTCTCTTTTTGTTGGAATGAAGGCAATCGCGGCGGCAAAGGAAGCTTTTGTCAACAAGCCCAAGTTGGCACGAAGTTCCTTTGATTTTCCCCGGCGACTTATTTGCAATCCCGCAACGAAGTGCCTTATCATATCTATGGCAGCGGAAATGTGTCCCAATTTGAGACACATTTTACTTCCATAACAAATTGGACTCCGTGAAGGCTCCTTTACTCTAAAAACTTCTGACCAACTCGGGCAGAAGTGACGTTCCCGGTCCGAAATTAGCCAATCGGCAAAATTGACAAGCTGGTCTGCATTCTGCAAAATAGTAGTGGGAGGTTGTGCAGCAGACGGGCTCACAGCGAACAGCAACCGTGCACCAGAAGCGAAAAATTATGAAAAGATAAGCAAATGAAAGGAGGAACATATATGACAGAGCTGACCTACATCAAACATGGCGACTACTATTACCCGAACCTGACTGTTGGCGATCAGCCTACCACACCCTTGGGCAAGTACGGGCGTATGCGCCGTACTTACCTGATGGAACATAGGCAGTTGCTTTTGAACCAGCTCGTTCTGAACGGTAAGCTGTTCTGGCACCTGACGGAAATCGACCAGGCTGCTCAGCATCGGCTGGATACCATGATGCCTCAGCTGATGAAGCAGCGAGGCATCACGGAGGAGCTGAAGAGCCGCGATCCCATGCGCTGGGTAGCTGAGATGAACGCAGCAAAAGCCCAGGTCGAAGAGGTCATTTTCACGGAGCTGGTGTACGCATGAATATGAATGAGTACCTGTGGAAATCCAGTGATGCAGCATCTGAGATGCGGCTGCTGGTGGAGGGGGCAATCACGCTGTATGAGGAAGATGCGCTGTCACTGCAAAGCCTTGCCCGGGATAATCAGCAGCCCGAAGCGGCCACAGCATTTGACACCATTGGGACGGCGCTGTACAACCTGCGGGAGCATCTGAGGAAGCTCCAGGCCATGCAGGTGGCTGTGACAGAATCAAAGATGTCGGAAAGATAGGGAATTACCTCACAACAAAGAAAGCCTGCAAAGAAAAAGTCAAGCCCCAAATAGGACTTGCTGCAAGAAAATTTGGCAGAAGGGGGAGGAAAAGAAGTGCAGCACAAATAAGCCACCACAAAGTGCCGGCTTAAAAAGAGAAAAAGGAAGTGATGTCAGAGGGATGCTTTCAGGGTGGTGGGAATGGGATCTACTGACTGGAGAGTGTCCAGCGAGGCAAAATAATCTCGCAGCTTAGCATAGTAGCGTCGTAGAAACTTGTTGGCTGCTGCAAGCATATAAACATAGAAGGGCTTGCCTTCCGCCTGTTTCCGGTTAAGGAACTGAAACACAGGTTCATCTTGGGGAGCACATTGCAGGTAAGTTCTAATGACATTAAAAAGGGTTTTGCGGAGGTAGGGAGAGCCTCGTTTAGAAGATTTGTTGCTTCTGACGTTTTTGTCTCCGGACTGGTTAGGCATGGGATCAATACCAGCAAAGGCAACGAGAGCCTGCTTCCGTTCAAAGCGGCGAACATCGCCGATTTCCGCCATAAGCTGCGGCCCGTAGGACTTTCCAACGCCGTACATCGCCATGACAACGGGGTATTCAGGCAGCATAGCAGCAAGCCGATCCATTTCCGCGCGATAGACTTCCACTGAGCGCGAAATACTGCTGAGCTGATTTGCAGCTTCCTGCACAAGCACTTTCACGACCTTTGCCTTTGGGGTCAGGACAACAGCGCGTTTCGCAAGCGCGTATACTTTTTCAGCGTTGCGCAGCTTGAAGAAATAGGTATGGAGCTTGCACCATTTTCGGTAACGCTCACAAAAGGCAGGGAAGGGCTGCTTGCGCACACAGTCTACATGCCAGAAAGAATGCGCAAAGTCAACCCATTTCTGCGTTCCATCACTGCGCACCGGGCTGTCAAAGCACTTTCGGATGCCGGGAAAGGATTGCTCCAGAAGTGCAATCAGATTATTAGCAGAGGCCGTCCGCTGCTTAGAGGCAAGCTGAAACTGTCGGTTGAGGGTTTTGAGATCATAGCGAATCGCATCCATGGGGGTGAAATCGCGCAAATCAGCCCAATTATCAAGCGCGTAACGAGCAATTTTTATGGCATCAGCCTTATCGGTTTTTACGCGGCGCAGAGAATTAGCACCGTACTCCTTGATGAGAAGCGGATTAACAGCGCAGACAAAAAGTCCTGCTTCGTGCAGCGCTTTTTCAACCGCTTCATAGTAACGCCCTGTGTGTTCCATCACGACGCGGGTTTCACCGTCAATAGCCTTCAACTTCTCGACCAGTGAAGCAAGCCCTGCTATATCGTGAGTCACATCAAAAGGCAAGCAAACAACTTCCCCCAGAGGACGAAGCACCGCAACTGTGCTTTTCCTGCTGGAAACATCAATACCTACTGCGTTCATAGAATCACTCCTGTACTGAACTTGTAATGGACAAAGACCATCTTTCCTGTTGCCGGTTCTATCTGTTTGATGACACGAACGCAATGGCTCTACCTGCACAAATCGAACACTGCGAATAGGAGGATGGCTGACTGACTTTCATGCGGACGTAAAAGCCCTTGGAGATGAAGGTCAGACCATTACCTCTCTATTCTAACAGTTTAGGCAACGAGATGTCCCATGCCTATGGCTGGCTGCCATAAATCAAGGGGCAAATATATAGTAACAGGAAGCGATGATATGCCTCAAAACTGGCTTCCCGGCGACATCCGGGATAGAATCCGCGACCTGTGTCGCGTTAAAAATCTGAAGCAATCTGAGCTGGCCCATGCCATTGGCATCGATAAAAGCACGTTCAGCCGCTTTATGAGCGGCAAAACGGACAAGTTGTCTGATACCAGCCTGCAGAAGATTGCTCAGCACCTCAACATGTCCACCGACTTCCTGCTGGGTAACACCGACATACCGGATCGCAAGCATTACGATATCGGTGAGTTGGGGCTGACGGTGCAGGCTGCACGAAATCTCTACACGCACAAGGTCGATCCGGCGATTGTGTGTGAGCTGCTGGAGCATCCCCGTTTCGGCGAGCTGACACGCCTGTTGTCCTCCTATAAGGACGAGCTGTTTGTATCCGGGATTGCCGCGCAGAACCAGATGCTGTCCTCCCTCGGCGGGTTGGTGCTGACGCAGGGCAAGGCCCACAAAAATGATATGTACGCAGCATATGACACAGCCCATATGCTGCAAGCGCAGCGTCAGCCGCTGCATGTATCGGAACTGGACACAATCCAGCAGACATTTATGCAGATTGTCCGTGACATCAAGAACACTGGCTCTGACAATGCCCGGGAGGCAACGGCGCTCACGAAGGAATCCATGCGGCAGATGACTGAAACGCTGTCAAAAGGACAGGACGACATCGACCTGCATCAGATCTCCCCGGAACAGATCGTCGGCGGCATCATGGGCGCTATGGCCATAATGGAAGTGCCGGAAGCATACAACGAGCAGATGACCGCTGCCCTCGGGCAAATCCAAACGGGTCTGTTCCAATACTTTTCAATTCTCAATCAGGTAAAAGACAATGAAGAAAACCCAAATGACCAACGAAGAACTGTGCCTTGCCTTTCAGGCAGGCGACCGGCAAGCGGCTGAACAGCTGTACCTTGCCAACTATTCATTCATCCGCAGCATCGCGCTGGCCTATTCCCGGCGTTATCCGGAGCTGTGGATGGATGTGGATGATTTCACGCAGGAGGGAGCTATCGCGCTGCTGCGGGCCGCTGAAACATATTCACCCGGTACGAACGCGACCTTTCTGACCTATGCAAGGCGGATCATCCACAATGCGATCCGCGACGTTCTTCGCAAAGCGCTGCCTCACGCGGAGAAGGAGACTACCCATGAGCCGCGAGAACCCTCATGGAGCGACAACAAAAAACGCTGCTCGCCGGATGTCAGCAGCTATGAACACAATCCGGAATGGATCTATTTGCAGAAGGAGAACACCCAGCGAATCCAAGCAGCCGTTGCAAAATTGTCCGTGCGGGAGAATGCATGGATCAGCGTGCGCTATGGCTTCGGTGACGACGCCCCGCTGTCTCATGCAGAAGCTGCGCGCCGCTATCATCTGACCAAACGGCGGGCGCAGAAGCTGGAATCATCCGCCCTGCACAACGTCAAAACTGGCTACATGCCGAATGCAACAGATTGGAGGTGAGCCTATGACTGGTGTGATTTATGCCCGCTATTCCTCGGACAGCCAGCGCGAGGAGAGCATTGAGGGCCAGATGCGCGAGTGCATGGCTTATGCCGAACGCAGCGGCATCACCATTATCGGCAACTACATCGACCGCGCCATGTCCGCGCGCACGGCGGATCGCCCCGATTTCCAGCGGATGATCAACGATAGCGAGAAGCATCTGTTCGATGTAATCCTCGTCTGGAAGCTGGATCGCTTTTCCCGTGACCGCTATGACAGTGTGACCTATAAGCATATTCTGAAAAAGAACGGCGTCAAGGTGATTTCTGCCACCGAGAACATCAGCGACAGCCCCGAAGGCATCCTGCTGGAATCCCTGCTGGAGGGCCTGTCCGAATACTATTCCGCCGAGCTGTCTGTAAAAATCCAGCGCGGCCAGATGGAGAATGCTATGAAGGGAAAGAACAACGGCGGCACGGTGCCGCTGGGCTTGCGGAAGGGCCCGGATGGCGTCATGGAGCTTGACCCGATCATTGCTCCCATCGTACAGGAGATCTTCCAACGGTATGACAAAGGGGAGAGCATGACGGATATCGTGGCTTCCCTCAATGAGCGGGGTATCCGCACAGCAAAGGGACTGCCGTTCCGGATCGGCAGCCTGGGCACGGTGCTGAAGAACCGGAAGTACATCGGCGAATACCGGTATGGCAAGATCGTCATTCCGGACAAGCTGCCTGTCATTATCGACATGGAGCTGTTCGACCGTGTGCAGCGGCGGATGGAGGTCAACCGCCACGCCCCCGCCCGTGCAAAGGCGGACGAGGAATACCTACTGACCACGAAGCTGTTCTGCGGCCATTGTGGGCTGATGCTCGCAGGTGAAAGCGGCAGGAGTCGCAATGGCGAGGTACACTACTATTACAAGTGCGGCGGCGCAAAGCGGAAGCAAGGATGCACGCTGAAGGCGGTCAAGAAACGCTGGATCGAGCGCACCGTGGTCACTGCGACTATCACGCGTGTGCTGCATGATGATGTGATCAACCGCATTGCTGACGCGCTGATTGCTTACCAGGACAAGGAAAGCACTCTGCTTCCATCGCTGAAGCAGCAGCTGAGGGAGTGTGAAAAGTCCATTCAGAACATGCTGAACGCTATCGAGGCTGGTATCATCACCCCATCCACAAAGCAGCGCTTGCAGGATCTGGAAGCGCGGCGCGAGGAACTGAACGTCAGCATCCTGCAGGAGCAGCTGCAGAAGCCCAGGTTCACCAAGGAGCAGATCGTGGCGTGGATCAGCCGGTTCAAGTACGGCGATCCCGATGATTTGGAATATCAGAAACAAATCATTGACACTTTCGTCAACAGCGTGTATGTTTATGATGACCGGTTGGTGATGACCTACAACTACAAGGACGGCACCGAGACGATTTCGCTCGATGCCGTCCATCAGGCCTTTGGTTCGGAGTTGTCAAGTGATGCTCCACGAGCCGAAATCCTTGGAGATGCAAGGGTTTCGGCTTTCTTTTTGCCCATAAGTACCATCAAACGTACCATTGTTGCGTTTCGGACAGCTGGCAGGAGGGGAGAGCAGCCTCGCCTCTTGGCAGCTGTTTTTTAATACTGGCAGATGAGCTGTTCCAGCTGCTCTGCGGCTTGCTGACGCATGTCGGCATTGCTATGACCGTACACGTCTAACGTGAAAGCGACGGTTGCGTGACCCAATGCTTCGGAAAGCGTCTTGGGGTCAACATGGCTTTGCAGGGAAAGTGTGGCGTAAGTATGACGCACATCATGGAAGCGGACTTGTGAGAAAGATAATCGTTTTTGCTATTTGCCATGTACATACGTACAGGATGAGCTTTCGGCGTATGTATGTACATAGGTTTTTGCTGGAATTTTCAGATTATTCGAATGGGTTATCCATTGCATAGACTCGCTGCAATCCGTTCCGGCTGCGGACACCAGCGTCAATCATGAGCCGGATGCCTTTGACGCCCCATACTTGACGACCATCCACGCTGTGTATGTTGTTGGTATGTTCGATGTGGTACTTGGAGGCGTTGGAAATCAGAAAATCCGAAACTGTTCGTGATTTCAGCGGCGCGAAGCCGTTGTCATCACACCAAATAGCGTACGCAGCCATGAGCTCTTTGGATGTTGCAGCGCAGACTGAATCGAACTGAATGTAATCTTCCGATTCAAGGAACATCAGCAGATTGTTTCCGTCCTGTTTCAGCAGTTCTCGATTCTGGCGGGAACGCTCGCTTTCGCTGAATCGAAATCGGTTAGCCACCAGACGCTGCAATCCTTCAAAAGCCCATAGCAGGATACCTTCTATTTCGGCACATGCCGGCGGCGTCTGGCCCACTTCATTTGGTATTGACCGTATCGAACATGCCCGACAGGTTTCCCGTGATCCCCTCGATGAGCAGCCCTCGGAGCCATTCATCGAGTTTGTCGAGTATGCCGCCCATAAGCGATCACCGCCGGACGATCAACCGAACAGGCCGGAGAGCAGAGGTACAAGGGTGATGCCGATGAGGGCGACACCGCCGCCGGCCATCAACTGTATCATGGCGAATTAGTTGTCAAGGGGTTTTTGCTTATAAAACCATTTATTCCTCATATCATACCAGTTATTCCGCTTATCTTGAAGAGGATCGACATTTCTGATATACTATAAGGGGATTTCCAGATGGCAGGTGAAAGGGGGCAAACGATTTGTTTGAATATATTCGTCAGTTTATTCTTTCACCCGGCATGGGCTATGGATATGTGTTCACCAATGCGATGCTGATCATGGCAGCGGTCATGCTGCTGCGTGATTTCCCGAAAAATAAAAAAGGGATTGCGCAGTTTTTTATAGAGTACCTCGTTTGCTGCGCAAGCTATATTCTCTTGGATTCCCTTTTATTCTGGCTGACAAGCGGCTGGCAGATGGATCGAATCGCCCTCAGCATCTTCGTAACGGGGTATGCCATTCTGAGAAGCAAGTATGATTTCAGGGTATGTTTGGTGCGGGGTTGGATGTTTGTGGCCAGCGTGATGGTGATGCTGCCCATTTCCGAACCGCTGGGCGAATTATTCGCGTCCCTGAACGAATCGTATTTTGCCTGGGCGCAGTATCTGACGCCGCTGGTGGCGACGGTCATGATTTTTACGGAAATCTGGTTCCTGCGGCATTTTTCTTTTGAGACCGGCACCGCCATCGGCGGCAAGTATGTGTGGATGCAGGTGGTGATTTCGGCGATTATCATCGGGTTGGAGCTGTATGCCGATTTATCGAAGGCGATCGTAAACGCGCGCAATTTCAACATTCTGGTGTGTGTTTCGCTGTGGTTTATCAATCTGATGGCCTATTACCAGTTCTATACCATCGACCAGGGCACGAAGAAAAATATGGAGCTGAACGCGCTCAGGCAGAAGGCGGAAATGGAAAAAGAGAAGTATCATGCCACCAAGCTGAGCTATGACGAGCTGCGCTCTATCCGTCATGAAATCAAGAACCATAATTTCTACATGAAAGCGCTGCTGGACGAAGGGAAAACAGCGGAGGCGAAAGAGTATCTGGACCGGGTTTCCTCCCAGGAAACGAAGTATTTGAAGAGCTTTGACAGCGGTAATTACGCCGTGGACGTGGTCATGAATCATGAAATGGCCGCGGCCAAGGAGCAGGGCGTCGTTTTGGATACCAGCATCCTCGTGCCCCGCAAGCTTCCCTTCAAGGATGAGGACTTGTGCAGCCTTTTGTCCAATCTGCTGGACAATGCTATGGAGGCCGCGTCTCAGGCAGGCGTGGCGGAACCGACGGTGAACATTTCCATTATACCCCGGCAGGAATATCTGTTTATCCGCGTCACCAACCCCGTGGATAAAACGTTGCCGGAAAAGCGGCGGATGACCCTGGAAACCACAAAAACCAACCACACGGAGCTGCACGGCTACGGCACCCGGATCATCCGGCGGATCGCGGAAAGCTATAACGGTTCCGTGAAGTACAGCATGAGCGGCGGCATCTTTACCACAGACGTGATGCTGGAAATGCCGGAAGAAAAAAGCGTGGAGGAAGAGACATGATCAGATGGAATATCGCGATCTGCGATGATGAAAAGGTGGCGCTGGAGCTGCTCGGTTCTTCTCTGCGCGGTGCGCTGCGGACGCGAAATGTGGACGCTTCCATCGAAACCTTTTCCCGACCGCGGGAACTGCTGCTCAGGATGCAGACCACTTCTTTTGATTTGCTCTTTCTGGATATCGAAATGCCCGGCATGACGGGGCTGGAGTTGGCTCAGCGGCTTCGGCGGGAAGGAAACTTGATCGATATTATCTACATTTCCAACCGTGAAGATTTGGTTTTCGATGCCCTACGCACCAATCCACGGGGATTCATCCGCAAAAATCGGTTGATTCAGGACGTGTCCGGCGTGATTGATACCTACATGGCCTATAAAAAGGCCAATGAACAGCCGAAGACCCTGATCGTGCGGGAACGGGATCAGGTGATGTACCTGGCTATTGACAAGCTGCAATATATCGAGGGCAGCGGCAAAACACAGATGGCCCATGTCTTGGGCAAGGACGCGCCCATGGAGCTGCATAAAAGCATGCAGGAGCTGGAAAAAGAACTGACGCCCCAGGGCTTTTTGCGGATTCACAAGGGATACCTGCTCAATTACCGCTTCATCCGGCGCATCGGAGACAATGAAGTCTCTCTGACCAGTGGGGAGATGCTGCCCATCAGCCGCAGAAAATATCAGGAGATCCGGGACGCGTATATGGAATTGATGCAGAACGACGGTGGCGTGATGCTGTAATTCCATTTTCAGTTTCAGTTCAAAGTTCTAAGCAGTCATCATATTTTCATGATTGGCTGAGCGATTGGTATTTAGAACTTGCCGCTTGATTATATTGCATGGAACGAATGGCAAATATCAGCCGATGATCCGGAATGAACGGCTAAGAAAAAGCCGTTCGTTCTTTTTTTTCATACCGCTCGTTCCGGTATTCACGCCACTTTTTCCGGGAGAGAACCTCTTGCGCCGAAACAATAGCCCGCGAACGGAAAAGCCTTTATACTTGCATCATCCGGTGGGAAGAAATACCCGCCAAGAATGCAAGGAGGAAATGATATGAAGCTTGGCAAGAAAATCCTGTCTGCTGTGGTTGCCGTGATGATGCTGCTCAGCATCGCTCCGGCTGCCAGCGCCGCGACCTATGACGCGGATTACTGCTACTCTGAGGGCTATGACGTGGCCGTGCAGATCGGCGCGGAAGGCTCTGTACTCCTCAAGAATAAAGACAACCTGCTGCCCCTGGCAGAAGGCACCAAAGTGACTGTACTGGGCGCGATGAGCTACAACTACGTGGAAGGCGGCACCGGCTCCGCTGGCGGCGCGGACGACGAAAACACCGTGCTCATGCTGGACGCGCTGCTGGAAGCCGGCCTGGACGTGAATGAAGACGCCTGGGGCTGGCTGGAAGAAATCTGCGGCGGAGAACGCGGCGTGAACGCCAACGATCCTGCCCCCGCTTCCTCCGACGGCTGGGGTGGCGGCGGTTGGACCAGCTACACCAAAATCCATGAATTTGCCAAGGATGTATACGAGGGCGGCAAGGGCAGCATTCTGCAGGACGGCTACACCGATTACGCCATCGTCACCTTCGCCCGTTCCGGCGCGGAAGGCGCTTCTCCCTCCATGGACTATGACGGCGACGGCAGCACCCTGACCGGCTCCACCTACCTGGAACTGGATCAGAACGAAAAGGACCTGCTGGCCTTTGCTAAAGAAAACTTTGCCCACACCATTGTCCTCATCAACAGCGCGGCTCCCATGGAGCTGGGCTTCATCGACAGCGAAGACTACAATGTGGATGCTTGCCTCTGGATCGGCCATCCCGGCGAAGCAGGCATCACGGGCGTTGCCACCCTGCTGTCCGGCCGTAATAATCCCTCCGGCCGCCTGGTGGACACCTTCGCCTATGACATGACCACCAATCCCACCTACTACAACACAGATGACAACCGTTATGTGAATGCCAACGGCCAGACCTTCTATCAGTACGAGGAAGGCATCTATGTGGGCTATCGCTACTACGAAACTGCCGATTCCGTTGGCTACTTCGATTCCGATGAATTCAAGGCGCTGACCTTCAAGAATGGCTCCGCCGCGGGCTATGATCAGGTGGTGCAGTTCCCCTTCGGCTTCGGCCTGTCCTATACCACCTTCACGGAAGAAATTACCGCCTCTGACGTGGCGCTGGCAGCCCATGGCCAGAACAGCATCACCGTGAAAGTTACCAACACTGGCGACGTGGCGGGCAAGAACGTGGTGGAGCTGTACATGGACGCTCCCTTTGCTACTGACACCGAAAACTTCGGCATCAAGGGCCGCGGTCTGGAAAAAGCCAAGGTGGTGCTGATCGGCTACGCCAAGACCGGCATCCTTGAGCCCGGCGCTTCCGAGGAAGTGACTATCTCCTTTGCTACCGATGATCTGGCTTCCTTTGACAACTTCGGCCAGGGCTGTTATGTGCTGGAAAACGGCGAATACAGCTTCAACGTCCAGAAGGACGCCCATCAGTGGGGCGACCGGGCTTCCGACAGCCTGAAGGTGATCCTGGACAGCGCCATCATCTACAACGAAACCGGCGCTGGAAAGCGTGACCGGGATCAGATCGTGGCCGTGAACGCCCTGGACGACGTGACCGCGGGCGACGGAAACATGGTGGACGGCTATCTCTCCCGCAGCGACATCGCGGGCGGCATGAAGCAGATCATGGCCCACCAGAGCAACGAAACCCCTAACGAAAAGGTGACCGATGCTATCGAAGCCGTGCTGGTACTGACCGATGACAATGCCATCGAATACACCTTTGAAACCTACAAGAATGGCGTCAAGACCCAGATCACCGAAACCCTCTACGCTCATGGCAGCAACATGATGCCCTACGCCGAAAAGACCCCCGACGGCGTGGACGCAGCATCCTTTGCTGATCCCGATTGGGAAATGACTTACTATGTGGCGGAAGGCCAGACCACCGAAAACGGCAATCCCGTGGTGACCGCGGATAAGCCTGCCGGCGCTTCCCACATCCTGACCGTGCAGGATCTGGCGGGCGTGGACATCTACACCGAAGAAGGGTTGGAGCTCTTTGATAAGCTGGCCTCCATGACCACCATCGACGAAGCCATTGAAATCCAGGGTAACTCCGGTTGGAACGTCAGCGCTGTGGACAGCGTGGGCAAGCCTGCTCAGAAGGCTCAGGACGGCCCTGGCGAACCCGCCAACGGCACCTTCGCTGGCGCGACCTGGTTCCCCTGCGCTGTGACCATCGCCGCCACCTGGAACAACGGCCTGGCCCGCGCTGAGGGCGTGGCTTACGGACATCAGGCCATCCTGGCTGGGGTCGGCGTGGCGTATGCGCCTGCCATGAACATCCACCGCAGCCCCTTTGGCGGCCGGAACTTTGAATACTACTCCGAGGACGGCTTCATCTCCGGCCACATCGGCGGCAGCGCCATCGAAGGCATCCAGGCCACCGGCACCAATGTGACCGCGAAGCACGCGGCCCTGAACGACGGCGACACCAACCGCGGCGGCAACACCACCTGGGCCAACGAACAGGCCATCCGTGAAATTTACCTCAAGACCTATGAAATCGCCTGCGAGGACTACGGCTGCAACGGCATGATGGGTTCTCTGAACCGTATCGGCATGACCTGGTTCCACTATGGCATGTACAAAACCATCATGCGCGACGAATGGGGCTGGCAGGGTCTGCTGATCACTGACGGCGACGGTATGGGCGGCGACGCTTACAATACCCCCGTTGCGATGCTCTGTGTGAACGGCAACATGCTCTCCCGCAGCCTGTACATCGACGCCCGCGCCACCGTTGCCGCATATGGCGACGCCACCGATTATGTCTATGGCCGCTACATGCTGCACAACAACATCCGCAATGCCCTCTACCAGTACGCCAGCACCCTGAATAATGCTGAATAAGAACTGATACCTGCTGCGCGGCGAAACCCCGGCTTAAAACGCCGCGCAGCTTTTCAATCAATAGAAGGAGCAAATGAAAGATGAAAAAAGTTCTATCCATCCTGCTGCTGGCAGCGCTGCTCCTCTCCTGTCTGCCCATGGCAGGGCTTGCGGACACGGCTGCCGCCCCCGAGGATTTTACCTTCGATACCGTCACCGGAAAATTTTCCTTTAACGCTGTGGACAAAAACATCGGCTACTACTTCGTCCGCATCTACTCTGCCTCCTCCGGCGTTGAAGCCAATGAATACACCGTGTCCTCCAAGCGCCTGAACGGCGGCAAAACCGGCGAAATCAAAGGCTCTGTGAAGATGGATAACATCGGCTGGGGTCCCTACCATGTGAAGCTGGTAGCCAATGCTGCTGCGGGCACTGGCATCGACAGCCCCGCCCCAGTGGTGCTCAACGCCTTCTACGGCGTGGGTGGCACGCTGGAACGCCCCGAAGCCATGGCCTTCTTTGGCAAGAACCGGGTGCAGATCATCCTGGACTGGTGGACGCTGTGCGATTACCTGGGACTCAACTACATGCCCAATATCAAAATCACTTTCTGGAAAAACGCGGAATGCACGGAGAAAGCCTTTTCCGATGTGATTGACACCTATGATCTGCTGGCTACCCTGGGCATGAACCCGCCCGGCATCGAATACATCTGGGGCTACAGCCAGATCCAGGGAACTGGCTGGATGTATAAGACCAATGTGAAGGAAGGCGAGGAAGAAACCCAGGAGGAGGCCGCGCCCGGCCCCGGCCCCATGTTTGGCGGCAGCGGCACCACCATGGCCTTCAGCAACGATATTTATACCTACACCACTTCCGAACAGCTGCCCGCCGGGACTTACTATGTCACAGTCCAGGCCCTGTCCAAGGATGAGCAGATCCTGGATTCCAAGGTATCCAGCGCTATGGAAATCGTGCTGACGGACGAGGAGGCTGCCCCGGATTTCTCCGACGAATACAGCGTGGCGAAAACCGAGCTGTGGAAAGACCCGCAGCAAATGGATATGCCTGGCGCCAATCCCTTCCAGGTATCGGAGCGCGTGGATCTGTATTCCAATCAGGAAACTGCCTCCATCATTGAATAAGGAAAGGAGCGCAATCGCATGAAGAAAATCCTTGCTCTGCTGCTCATCGCTCTGTGCCTGGGCCTGTGCGCCGCGGCGTCTGCGGACGAGCTGAAAGCGCCTACGGACTTTGCCTTCGATACGGAAAGCGGCAAGCTGTCCTTCGTTTCCAATGATGAAAACGCCGGTTACTATTTCGTCCGGATCTATCCCGTGGTGAACGGCATCGAAGCCAACGCCTATGTGTCCTCCTCCAAGCGCATCAACGCCGGCAAGGTGGGCGAAAAGAGCGGCAAGGTAGACGTTTCCGCCATTGGCTGGGGCCTGTACAATGTGAAGCTGGTCACCTTCACGGCCTCCGGCACCGACTATACCGCGCCTGCACCCATCATTCTGAAAGCTTTCTACGGTGTAGGCGGCACCCTGGAACGCCCCGAAATGCTGGTGGTGGCTGACGGCAACACTGTGGAAATCACCCTCGACCGCTACACCCTTTCCAACTGGAAGAAATTCCAGTATATGCCTACCGTCCGTTTCAGCCTGTACGCTGATGAAGCCTGCACCGAGCTGGTGGCGTCCCAGGATGTGGCTACCAGCGAACTGGTGATTGACAATCATCCGGCAGGCGGCTACATCTGGCCTTACAGCCTGACCACTGGCCACATGAATTTTGAAGCGCCGATGATGGGCCCTCCCGGCGCGTCTGCTGAAGGCACCCAACCCTTTAACCTGACCGCCGAAGGCAGCCTGACCGTGGAAAAGGCGGGCACCTACTATGTGACCGCCCAGGCCATTTCAGACGATGAAGAAAAGATTGCTTCCTCTCAGGTCAGCGAAGCGGTGAAGGTGGAGCTGACGGAAGAAGCGCCTGACTTTGAAACCTTCGAGGTCGTCAAAACCTCCCTGTGGGCAGACCCCGCCGTCATGGGAATGCCCACCGCTACCCCCGGCCAGGCGGAAGGACGTATCGACGCCGCCCAGGGGCAGACGACCACTGCGCTCATCGAATGATTTCTTTCTCCCGGGGCGGCGGGGCCGCCCCACTCCATGGCGGATTCCGGCGCGTGAACCGGAAGCCGCCCGCCACTC